>Ga0137415_10002560_pt1 | contig 18110 bp, 15 predicted proteins | sample CZODoug3_1_1_16f_FD_183082 | JGI IMG/M metagenome (GOLD analysis project Ga0137415, IMG submission 183082) | Vadose zone soil fungal communities from Angelo Coast Range Reserve, California, USA - CZODoug3_1_1_16fungal (Hybrid Assembly) | ecosystem: Environmental > Terrestrial > Soil > Vadose...
CCGAACACTTGTTCTTTCTCGTAGGCGATGTTTCCGGGAAAGGCTTGCCCGCGAGTATATTCATGGCGGTCAGCAAAGCTCTTTGCAAAAGTGCCGCCCTCCGGCGCAGGCGCCGGGTCGATGAACTGCTCCGTGAGGCCAACGCGGAAATCGCGCGAGAAAATCCCGAGGCTTTGTTCGTGACCGTTTTTGCAGGAGTACTCGATGTGCTGAGCGGTCGCCTGGAATATTGCAGCGCCGGGCACGAACCGCCTTTCGTTCTGGCTCCTCATGGCGGGATTGCCCGACTTGAGGAGGGCGGCGGGCCCCCGTTATGCGTGCTTGACGGATTTTCCTACGTCGCCGCCGAGCATTGGATGAGCCGACGTGGGATCGTGTGTGTTGTGTCCGACGGGGTGACCGAGGCAATGAACGCGGCGGGAGAGCTCTACGGGGCGGGTCGGTTGCGCCGGGCCCTCGAGCGGGGGCGGGACGCCGAAAATCCGGGGGCGCTCGTCGATGCGATCCGTGCCGACATCGGGCGATTCGTCGGCGGTGCCGAATCCGCCGACGACCTCACGCTCTTGGTACTGCGCTGGAACGGGCCTAGCGCACGCTGATTTCTACGCGCCGATTCCGTGGCTCGGAAACTCCGTCGGCCGCGGGGATCAAAGGCTCGCGGCGGCCACGGCCAGCGGTGAGGATCCGCTCGGCGGGGATGCCCATTCCCGCCAGGATCGATTTCACCCGCTCCGCGCGCTGAAGAGAAAGCGCATCATTGGACGGATCCGGACCCACCTGATCGGTGTGGCCAATCACGGTAATGTCCGGCGCCTGTCTGCGCGCCATCTCCGCAAGCAACCGCTTTACTTCCTGTTTCGATTGCTCGGTAAATTCGTCGCTGCCGCTCTCGAAATAGAGGGTAAAGGAAATCGGGCGGGGAGGCTGGGCCGCGAGCGCACTGCCAAAAACGTCTTTTACTTCGCTCTGACTTGCGGTGCCGCGTTGCACGCCGCCCTCGGACGTCGTCCGTGCCGAGGCGTACGCGGTGTTGAGCACGGTCTTGCCCTTCTGGCCCTGGACGACGACTGTTCCGACCTTGCCCTCCTTGTCCGGCAACAGCACGACCAGGTCCTGGCTCGGGGTGGCACAGCCACCGAGGACCAGTGCCGCGATGAGGGCAGCGTCATGTCGGCGCATTAGGTCCCGTGGCTCAGTCGTCGGAGCGAACGAGGAACTCCGTTCCGCGTACTCCGAGGATCGAAGAAGGAGTCTTCACTTTCATTGCATCGGGAGATTGCTTGGCGATCTTCCCCGACACCACCGACAGGGTCCCCTTGCGGAGAGAAGATTCGAAAGCCCCTTCGTGCGTAGTCGAGTTGAACGCGTAGCGCTCGATGGCAAGCACGCTGTTGGGGCCGATCGACAGAAGCGAATTGTCGACGAATGCAATGCCGGCCGAACCGTCCGCTCCGGTCACTACAATGTCGGTCGCCCGCAAGTGCGTTCCGACACGCGCCGGGAGCCGCTGGCCGCTGCGCTCGAGATACACCGAGCCTCTGGCGACTTTGAACTGGGCAATGTCGTCTGCCCAGCTTGCAATCGGCGCAATGCTGCATACGCACGCAAGGAGAAATCGACGAACGACGATTGAACGGGTTGACTGCATAGTGACCTCCCAATAATTGGCCCGCTTTTCAATTCCGGAGGTGGCTGGCGCCCGTGAGGGCAGTTTGTTCCTATAATGATAGTCCAAACAGCCTTCTTCCGGCTCATCCCGTCAATGGCCAACGCCCCGCTTGCCCGGTTCCCGGCCAGGATGGACTCCATGGCCGAAATCCGGACCTTTGTTGAGGACGCGTGTACCGCCGCCGGGATAGGCCGGGAAGACTGCCTGAAGGTCCTCCTTATCGTCGAGGAACTATTCACGAATACGGTTACCCACGGCTATCGCGAAGAGAGCGAATCCCCGGTCTGGATCGCATTTGATCCCTGCGACAAGGGATTTACCTTGCGCTACGAGGACGCGGCCCCGCCGCACAATCCGTTCGGCGAATTTCGCCCCACGGATACAGCTGTCCTCGTTGCTCAGCAGCCGGTGGGCGGTCTCGGCTTGAAATTGATCAGGTCGCTGGCGAGGGACGCGAGCTATAGCCGTGAAGGCGGGCGCAACTGTATCCTGCTTACGTTCGCCATACGTCCGCGCGATTGACTGCGCTTGCCAACCCCTCGGGCTTGGAGTAACTTTGCTCGAGCAACGTAGGGGTCCTGACCGAGAAGATTCTGCTTGGCCGGGTGAGAGTAAACCCTTCGAACCTGATGCGGATAATGCCGCCGCAGGGAAGCGTTGAGTGGTCCATCCCTTCGCTCCCCTTCGGTTCTTGCACGAGGAGCGCCATGAATGCCAATCCGAAATTTCTAGCCGAGACTGCCCGCGTCGACGGCGCGGCGGTCAAACCGATGCCGAACTCGCGCAAGGTCTACGTCGAGGGCTCGCGCCAAGACCTCCTTGTGCCGATGCGTGAGATCGTCCAGTCCGACACGCCCGCCTCGTTCGGCGCAGAGAAAAATCCCGCGATCTTCGTCTACGACACCTCCGGCCCGTACACCGATCCGGAGGTCAAAATCGACATTCGCGCCGGCTTGGCGCCCGTGCGCGCGAATTGGATCAGGGAACGCGCCGATACGGTAGAGTTGCCTGGCCCGACTTCGAAGTATGGCCTCGAACGCCTTGGTGATCCCAAGCTCGCGGAGATGCGTTTCAGTCTGAAAAGGAAACCGCGCCGGGGAAAGGCGGGCCGCAACGTGACGCAGATGCATTATGCGAAAAAGGGCATCGTCACGCCGGAGATGGAATATATCGCGATCCGGGAGAACCAGCGCCGCGACGCGCTAGCGGAATCGATCACGCGACAGCACCAGGGCGAGTCGTTCGGAGCGTCCCTGCCGAAATTCATCACGCCGGAATTCGTGCGCGAGGAAATCGCGCGCGGCCGCGCCATCATTCCGGCGAACATCAATCACCCCGAGACCGAGCCGATGATTATCGGCCGCAACTTCCTGGTGAAGATCAACGCCAACATCGGCAACTCCGCCATCAGTTCCGGCATCGCCGAAGAAGTCGAGAAAATGACTTGGGCGATCCGCTGGGGTGGCGACACGGTTATGGATCTTTCCACCGGCAAGCACATTCACGAGACGCGCGAATGGATCATCCGAAACTCGCCCGTCCCCATCGGCACGGTGCCGATCTACCAGGCGCTGGAGAAAGTGGACGGCAAGGCGGAAGACCTGACTTGGGAAATTTTCCGCGATACGCTGATCGAGCAGGCCGAGCAGGGCGTCGACTACTTCACCATCCACGCCGGCGTGAGGCTGCCGTTTATCCCTATGACTGCGAAACGGATGACGGGGATCGTTTCACGTGGCGGATCGATCATGGCGAAGTGGTGCCTGGCGCACCACAAGGAGAGTTTTCTCTATACGCATTTTGAAGATATCTGCGAAATCATGGCCGCTTACGATGTCAGCTATTCGCTGGGCGACGGCCTGCGTCCCGGCTCGATCTACGACGCTAACGACGAGGCGCAGATCGCGGAACTCAAGACACTCGGCGAATTGACCGATGTCGCGTGGAAACACGACTGCCAAGTGATGATCGAAGGACCGGGCCACGTCCCGATGCAGCTCATCAAGGAGAACATGGACCTGCAGTTGAAGTACTGCAAGGAAGCGCCGTTCTACACGCTTGGGCCTCTCACGACCGACATCGCGCCCGGCTACGACCACATCACCAGCGCCATCGGCGCGGCGATGATCGGATGGTACGGCACGGCCATGCTTTGTTACGTTACTCCCAAGGAGCACTTGGGCTTGCCGGACAAGGACGACGTCAAGGACGGCATCATCGCCTACAAGATCGCCGCCCACGCCGCGGACCTGGCGAAAGGCCATCCGGGCGCACAAATTCGAGACAACGCGCTCTCGAAGGCTCGTTTCGAGTTCCGCTGGGAGGATCAGTTCAACCTCGGGCTCGATCCGGACAAGGCAAAGGCTTTTCACGACGAGACGCTGCCGCAGGAAGGCGCGAAGCTCGCGCACTTCTGCTCGATGTGCGGGCCGCATTTCTGCTCGATGAAGATCACCCAAGACGTACGCGACTATGCCGAGAAGCATGGGCTCACCGGTAAAGACGCATTGCAGAAAGGCATGGAACAGAAAGCGGTTGAGTTCGTGAAAAAAGGTGCGGAGATCTACACCAAAGCCTGAACCTTTCCGCTAAACTCGGGGCGGCAAAAATTGCCGCCCTTTTCTTTTTGGAGTCAGCGTGGACCTGGTTCTGCTCGCGAAAGCGCTTGTACTCGGCATCATCGAAGGTTTGACGGAATTTCTGCCGATCTCCTCGACCGGCCACCTGATACTCGCTGGCGATCTGCTCGGTTTCGACGACGAGAAGGCCAAAGTCTTCGAGATCGTGATCCAGACCGGCGCGATGCTTGCGATCGTGTGGGAATACCGCGCCAAGTTTTCTCGCGTGTTGGCGGGACTCGCTTCGGATCGTGCCGCGCAGCGCTTCGTGCTGAATCTCGTCGTTGCGTTCATTCCTGCCGCCGTGCTGGGGCTTGCCTTTGGCAAGCTGATCAAGACTTATCTGTTTCACGCCGTGCCTGTCGCTCTGGCCTTTATCGTCGGCGCATTCATTATTCTTTGGGTTGAAAGACGTCAGCGCCATGCGGTAATTCAAAGCGTGGAGGACATGACGTGGAAAGACGCGCTCAAGGTCGGGATCGCCCAGGCTTTCGCACTGATCCCGGGTACCTCGCGATCCGGCGCAACCATCATCGGCGGAATGATTTTCGGGCTTTCGCGCCGCGCGGCAACCGAGTTCTCTTTTTTTCTCGCTGTGCCGACTCTCATCGCTGCCGGCGCTTATGATTTCTGGAAGAACCGCACGTTGTTCGACTCGAGCGACCTCGGCATGTTCGCGGTCGGCTCGGTCGCGGCGTTCGTATCGGCGTTCCTTTGTGTGCGCTGGCTACTGCGCTACATCGCCAGCCACGACTTCACGCCATTCGCTTGGTATCGCATCGCTTTCGGCGCCGCTGTTCTCGTGACTGCCTGGACTGGGTTGGTGAGCTGGTCGGCGGGATAGAAAACGGCGGAGCCGCCGCCGGATCGCGGATCACTTCGCGAGTCGGAGTGCACGGTGCCAAGGCGCCCAGCTTGACTTGCATCAATTGCGCTTTGCGCATGCTTTCGACAAACTAGACCCCTCCTCTCTCGGACCATCGATAGCCGACATGAACGCATTGCTGCGATTTTCATCCGTGATCGACGCGGCAAACGAGTGGATCGGCAGGATCGCCGCCTGGTTCGGATTGCTTGCCGTGATCGTCTGCACGGTGAACGCGATATTCCGCTACACCTTCAACATGAGCTCGAACGCGTGGCTCGAGATCCAGTGGTACTTCAATTCCGCCATGTTCCTGCTGGTCGCCGCGTGGGCGCTGAAGCGCAACGACCACGTGCGCATCGACGTCATATCGGGAAAGCTCTCGCAGCGCGCGCAGGCGTGGATCGATATTTTCGGCGGGCTTTTCATGTTGCTTCCGGCTGTCGTGATTATCGGTTGGTACAGCTGGCCGTCGCTCATGAATTCCTGGCTGATCGGTGAGCATTCCTCCGATCCCGGCGGGCTGATCCGCTGGCCGATCCGGCTGCTCATCCCGGTCGGCTTTGCTTTGCTCGCGCTGCAAGGGGTGTCCGAGGTCATCAAAAGGATCGCCTTTCTAAAGGGACTCATGCCGTATCCCGCGGAACGCAAAGGGGGAGCGGTCTGATGTCGCTGGACCTGATGGCGCCCCTGATGTTCGGCGGTTTGATCGTATTCCTGCTGCTCGGCTATCCGGTCGCGTTTTCCCTCGCGGCAAACGGATTGTTTTTTGGGCTGATCGGCATGCAGCTCGATCTGCTCCATCCCTCGCTCCTGCAGGCGCTGCCCGAGCGCGTTCTGGGCATCATGTCGAACTCGACCCTGCTCGCGATTCCATTCTTCACTTTCATGGGGCTCATCCTCGAGCGCAGCGGCATGGCCGAGGACCTGCTTGACACCATCGGGCAGGTATTCGGCGCGATTCGCGGCGGGATCGCCTACGCGGTGATCTTTGTCGGCGCCCTGCTCGCGGCGACCACCGGCGTGGTCGCGGCCTCGGTGCTCGCCATGGGATTGATTTCGCTGCCGGTCATGATGCGCTACGGCTATTCGAAACGGCTGGCGAGCGGCGTCATCGCGGCCTCGGGGACGCTTGCGCAGATCATCCCGCCGAGCCTGGTGCTGATCGTGCTGGCCGACCAGATGGGCGCATCGGTGGGCGATCTCTACGAAGGCGCCCTCGTGCCAGGACTGACCCTCACCGGCTTCTACGCGCTTTACGTGCTTGCCGTGTCGATCTTCGATCCGAAAGCGGCACCCGGCTGCCCGCCCGAGGCGCGCACGCTGCACGGCGGCGCGCTGATGATCAAGGTCTTTACCTCGATGGTCCCGCCGCTGGTGCTGATCTTCCTGGTACTGGGAACGATCTTCATTGGCGTGGCGACGCCGACCGAGGGCGGTGCGATGGGGGCAAGCGGCGCCATCATCATGGCGCTGATCAAGCGTCGGCTCGACTGGAAGCTGCTCAGGCAGGCAGTGGAGTACACCGCGAACATGACGAGCTTCGTCATCTTCATACTGATCGGCTCAACGGTGTTCAGTCTGGTGTTTCGCGGCGTAAACGGCGATCTGTGGGTGGAGCACCTGCTGACGGGGTTGCCGGGCGGCGCGCTCGGTTTCCTGATCGTGGTCAACGTGATGATCTTTTTCCTTGCCTTCTTTCTCGACTACTTCGAGATCGCCTTCATCATGGTGCCGTTGCTCGCTCCGGTGGCACAGAAGCTCGGGATCGACCTCGTCTGGTTCGGCGTGCTGCTCGCGGTCAACATGCAGACCTCGTTCCTGCACCCGCCCTTCGGCTTCGCGCTGTTCTACCTGAGGAGCGTTGCCTCGAAGGACATCAAGACTTCGGATATCTACTGGGGTGCGATCCCCTTCGTGTGCATCCAGATCCTGATGGTCGCGATCGTCATCGCGTTTCCAGGTATCGTCACCAGCCACGTTTCCAAGGCTGCGGGGGCGATCAGCGGCACTGGCGCTGACGAGATACGCCGTCAGCTCGACATGCCGGTCGTTCCCGAAGCGCCGGCGGGCGGGCCTGGAGACGCGTCAAAGCCCGGCGACGGGAAGGACGACGCCACGAGCGAGATCGAGAGGATGTTGAATCAGCAAAAGTGACGTCTTCGGCAGCTGCGCCGCCGGGGTCGTCGTCCCGATTGCGGCGAGGTCTCAAAGAGAAGCCCCGCCGCGGCGGGGCTTTCTAAGGCACCCAGCAGCTACTTCTTCGCGGCCGGATTGGTCGGATTGGTGAGCAGGAAGGTCGTTAGATTCTGCTCGGCGACGCGGTGCCAGAGAAATTCTTCCTCGCGGAACTTCTTCCACGGCTCGTAGATCTTTTTCCACGAAGGATTCTTTTCCGCCTCTTCCTCGTACATTTCGAACACGGCCTTGTGCGCGGCCTTCATGATTTCCGGCGAGAACGCGTGCAGCTTGACGCCGTTCTTGACCAGCCGCTGCAGGGCCTGCGGGTTCTGGAAGTCGTACTTGGCCATCATGTCGATGTTGGCTTCGTAGCAGGCGGCCTCGACCGCGGCCTGGTACTCCTTCGGCAGCTTCTCCCATTCCTTGATGTTGACGAAGAGCGAGTACATCGAATCGGCTTCCCACCAGCCGGGGTAGTAGTAGTGCGGCGCGATCTTGTAGAAGCCGAGCTTCTCGTCGTCGTAGGGGCCGACCCATTCGGCCGCGTCGATGGTGCCGCGCTCGAGCGCGGGATAGATGTCGCCGCCGGCGATCTGCTGCGGCACGGCCCCCAGCCGTGCCATCGCTTCGCCGCCCAGTCCGGCGATACGCATCTTCACGCCTTTCAGGTCCTTGACTGTCCTGACCTCCTTCCTGAACCAACCGCCCATCTGGCAACCGGTGTTGCCGGCCGGGAAGGAGATGATGTTGAAGTCGCGGAAGAACGCGCGTACCAGTTCAAGGCCGCCGCCGTAGTAGATCCAGGCGTTCTGCTGTCTCTGGTTCATTCCGAAGGGCAGGGTTGTGTCGAAGGCGAAGGTCTTGTTCTTGCCGACGAAGTAATAGCTCGCCGTGTGAGTGCATTCAACGGTCCCCTGTTGCACAGCGTCGACCGTGCCGAAGGCGGGCACGATCTCGCCCGCGCCGAACACGCGGATCTGGAACTTGCCGCCGGTGATCGCGGCGACGCGCTTGGCAATGGTTTCGCCGCCTCCGTAGATGGTGTCCAGGCTCTTCGGAAAGCTCGATGCACAGCGCCAGCGCACTTCGGGCAGCGCCGGAGTCTGCGCCACGGCTTGCGCGGCTGCTGCGGTCGAAATCACGCCGAATCCGGCGCGGGAAAGGAACTTTCTGCGATTCATGTAGCCTCCGGGAGTGAAGTTCTAGGTTGGTCAGGGAGAAAGTCTGGGCGCCATCGCGCCCGGTTACTGGTGCCAAGTCGGGTGAGGCTCGGTGGCTGCAGGCAAAGTGTCTACAGGAGTCGCTTGCAAGGAACGCGCCTACCCCTGGATCCAGGGAAGGCCGGCGAATCGCCAACCGCCGACGCTGTTGCGGTGACCGACAGCGTCCTTGTCCCCCTCGAATCCCTCGAGGACGTTGAACGAGTTGGTATAGCCGGATCGGGTGGCGGCAACGGCGGCTTGATGCGATCTCGCTCCGGAACGGCATAGGAACATCACTGGCGCATCCGTTTTCGGAACCTTCGACTCAAGCTCTTGGAGGAACTGCTGATTGTGCTGGCCGGTCGGATAAGTATTCCATTCGACCAGCACCGAATTCGGAACGTGTCCGACATACTCCCATTCGGGCTGAGTGCGCACGTCGATCAGCTTCGCTCCTGGAACTTGTTCGAGCAGTGCCTGGGCTTCAGCTGGAAGGAGCGCTCCGGCGTAAGGCAGGTTCATCTGCTTTGCCCGTTCTCTTGCGCGGACGAGAATGTCGCTGACGGAAAGGGGTGGCATAGGGTTTTCGAAGAAATCCGAGAATACCTAGTTTATATCGTGTTGCGAAAAATGCCGGGTCTTGCCTCGCACTGGCTCGGTGCGCATAATGAGCGCTTCGCGCCGATTTGGTGCACCTGCCTAGAAGATTATCCCGATAGCCCCTTTGTGACACAACGGGCTGCTTTTTCATGCCGGATGGCATGGAATCTGCTGTTTTGGCGCACTGTTCCCCCTTTTCTAACCAACAATCCGAAACCTGAGGAGATCCTGCAATGGCAATGTCTGCCAATGACGTCATGAAAATGATCAAGGACAAGGAGGTCAAGTTCGTGGACCTGCGCTTTACCGACACCCGCGGTAAGGAGCAGCACGTGTCCGTGCCGGTCAAGGCTTTCACCATGGACAAGTTCGAAAGCGGACATTTCTTCGACGGCTCCTCGATCGCGGGATGGAAGGGCATCGAGGCTTCGGACATGCTGCTGATGCCGGATCCGGATTCTATGCGGATGGACCCGTTCACCGATGAACCGGTGCTAAATCTCACTTGCGACGCAGTCGAACCCTCCGACGGCAAAGGATATGACCGTGACCCGCGCACTATCGCCAAGCGCGCTGAGGCTTACCTGAAATCGACCGGATTGGGCGATACGGCCTATTTCGGCCCGGAGCCCGAGTTCTTTATTTTCGACTCAGTGACCTGGAACGTGGACATGTCCGGTTGCTTCGTGAAGATCAAGTCCGAGGAAGCGCCGTGGTCTTCGGGCGAGGAGTACGAGGGTGGCAACATGGGGCACCGCGCACCGGTCAAAGGTGGCTATTTCCCCGTGCCGCCGGCCGACACCTTGCAGGACATCCGCAACGCCATGGTGCTCGCGCTCGAGGGGCAAGGCGTGGAATGCGAAGTGCATCACCATGAAGTGGCCGCCGCCGGGCAAAACGAAATCGGCACCAGGTTCAACAGCTTGGTGAAGCGCGCCGATTGGATGCAAATCCTCAAGTACACGGTCTGGAACGTCGCGCACTCATACGGCAAGACCGCCACGTTCATGCCCAAGCCCATTGTCGGCGACAACGGGTCGGGGATGCACGTTCATCAGTCAGTATGGAAGGACGGCAAGAATCTTTTCACTGGGAACGGGTACTCGGGTCTTTCGGATTTCGCGCTCTACTATATCGGCGGCATCATCAAACACGCCAAGGCGTTGAACGCGATCACCAATCCCGGTACCAACTCCTACAAGCGTTTGGTGCCGGGATTCGAGGCGCCGATCAATCTGGCCTATTCCTCTCGCAATCGGTCTGCGGCGTGCCGGATTCCGCTCGTGACCGATCCCAAGGCGCGCCGCGTAGAAGTGCGCTTTCCCGATCCCACGACGAACCCGTATCTCGCGTTTGCCGCTATGTTGATGGCGGGGCTTGACGGGGTGCAGAACAAGATCCATCCGGGCGATCCAATCGACAAGAATCTGTACGACCTGCCGCCGGCGCAAGCGAAGAAGGTGCAAAACGTGTGTTCCTCGCTGGATATGGCGATCGACCATATGAACAGGGATCGCGAGTTCCTCACCAAGGGTGGCGTGTTCTCCGATGACATGCTCGACGCCTACTGCGCCCTTAAAATGGAGGAGATTACGCGCTTTCGTATGACCACCCACCCGGTCGAGTTCGACATGTACTACAGCTCGTAAGGAAAGGCGCAACCCAAGCGCCCGGTGGTTCCGGGTCGGGAATCCGATTCAACATGGGGGGACGGAGTGCCCGAGCGCGGGCGTTTCGTCCTTTTTTCATTTGAAATCAGAGTTGTTTTGGCCTACACTTAAAGTTCCCACTGGGGTCGGGGGGGGCCATGGCATTGAACAAGCAACTGATCGGCTGGGTTTTTCTCGCGCTGGCGGCGCCCTGTGGTCGCGCTCAGAGCGAGGTCTACAAATGCCCCGACGCGAGCGGGCGCCCGACCTACACCAATGTCAAACGCGACACGGTCGGCAAGAACTGCACTTTGGTGAGCAAGGAGGTGTCCGTTGTGCCGGCGCAGGTTCCCGGGCGCGCCTCACAATCCCCAAGCGCATCGGACAGTCCTTCCGCGCGCAGCGAGAATCGCCGCAAGATCCTCGAGTCGGAGCTCCAGAACGAACAGCAACTGCTTTCCGATGCCCGCCAGAAACTCGCCGAGCAGGAAGGAATTCGCGAAGGCGACGAGCGCAACTACGCTCGGGTGCTGGAACGATTGAAGCCATACCAGGAAGAAGTCAGCCAGCACACGAAAAATATCGAGCAACTTCGCGGCGAGCTCGGTCGCCTCAAATAAGGGCGACTCGCGCCACTCCCACGAATCAGGCAGCTTGCCCCGAGCAGGGTGCTGGCGCTCACTTGGCGCCGCGCGGCGTGCACGCGCGGCGCTGCGGGCATCCCGGTTCCCGAAACGGGTCCAGCGCATGAATCCCACAGCCTCACCGGGGCTGGACTGGCTCGCTACCGCCGTGGTGCTCCTCGACCGGGCACTCCGCGTGAAGTACGTCAACCCTGCGGCAGAGACGCTGCTCGCGGCCAGCCGTAGGAGCATCCTCGACCAGCCCTTTCCGGGACTTTTCGCGGACTCGGGCTCCCTAGCAGACCTGCTGCATCAAGCCATTCGCGAGGAGCGCGGCTTCGCTGATCAGAACCTGATCCTCGTGCCGACGGGTCAGGAGCCCCTGCACCTCGATTGCATCGTTACGCCAGTCGAACTGCCGCCGGCTGCTCTGCTGCTTGAGCTTCGGCCGATCGACCAGAGACTTCGCATCGAACGAGAAGAGCAACGTATGACCCAGCACCGGGCCAACCGGGAGCTGATCCGCAACCTGGCCCACGAAATCAAGAATCCCCTGGGGGGGTTGCGCGGTTCGGCTCAACTCCTCGAGCGTGAACTCGACCGGCCGAGCCTGCGCGAATACACCCGGGTGATCATCAAGGAGGCCGACCGGCTGCAGGCCCTCATGGACCGGCTTCTCACTCCGCATCGCCCCCCGAACCAGGTGCCGATGAACATCCACGAGGTATGTGAACGAGTGCGCAGCCTTGTTCTTGCCGAGTTTCCGGAGGGCATCGGGGTGAAACGCGACTACGACGTGGGCCTGCCCGAGTTTCGCGGCGACCCGGAGCAACTCATCCAGGCCGTGCTCAATATCGCGCGCAATGCCGCGCAAGCCATACTGGGAGCCCATGCAGACCTTGGGCCGGGGCATCAGGGTCGGGGTGAAATCACCCTGCGCACCCGGGTCGCCCGCCAAGTGACGCTCGCCCGGCGCTTTCACAGGCTGGCATTAGAATTGCAAGTAGTCGATAACGGACCGGGTGTGCCGGCGGAAATCCGCGAACAGATTTTCTATCCGCTGGTATCCGGCCGTGAGGGCGGGACCGGGCTCGGCCTGACGCTCGCGCAGACTTTCGTGCAGCAGCACCACGGGGTGGTGGAATGCGATAGCCAGCCGGGAAGAACCAGCTTCCGCATCGTACTGCCGCTTCGCTGAGAGACCATGATGAGACCTGTCTGGGTCATCGATGACGATCGCTCCATCCGTTGGGTGTTCGAGAAGGCGCTTGCTCGGGAAGGCATTCCCTTCAAGACCTTTGCGCAGGCGACTGAGGCCATGGAGGCGCTCGACACGACCGGCGCCCCGCAGGTGCTCGTTTCAGACATCCGCATGCCCGGCACCTCGGGCCTGGAGCTGCTGCAAACCCTAAAGCAGCGTTTCCCCGATCTTCCGGTCATTGTCATGACTGCCTACTCCGATCTGGAGTCGGCGGTGGCGGCGTTCCAGGGTGGTGCGTTCGAATATCTGCCCAAGCCATTCGACGTTGACCAGGCGGTCGAGCTCATCCGCCGCGCGCTCGGCGAGAGCATGCGGGAGAATGAAGCCGAGGAGTCGTTGACCGGTACGCCGGATATCCTCGGCCAAGCACAGTCGATGCAGGAGGTGTTCCGCGCAGTCGGCCGCTTGTCGCAGTCGAGCGCCACGGTCCTGATCACCGGCGAGTCTGGAACAGGCAAGGAACTCGTGGCGCGAGCGTTGCACCGCCATAGTCCGCGGGCAGACAAGCCGTTCATCGCGATAAATACCGCCGCAATGCCAAAAGACCTTCTGGAATCGGAGCTCTTCGGCCATGAGCGCGGCGCCTTCACGGGGGCACAGGCCCTGCGACGAGGTCGCTTCGAACAGGCCGAAGACGGCACCCTGTTCCTGGACGAGATCGGCGACATGCCGGCTGAGCTGCAAACGCGCTTGTTGCGCGTATTGTCCGATGGAACTTTCTACCGGGTCGGCGGCCATCAGCCGATTCGCGCGAGTGTCCGCGTCATCGCCGCGACCAATCAGGATTTGGAAACACGGGTCCGCGAAGGCTTGTTTCGTGAGGACTTGTATCACCGGCTGAACGTGATCCGGCTGAGGCTGCCCTCGCTCCGAGAACGCCGCGAAGATATTCCGCTGCTTGCACGACACTTCCTCGCAAAATCGGCCCGGGAGCTCGGTGTGGAGGCCAAGCGCCTATCGGATCCGGCGATGGCCTACCTCTCGGCGCAGAATCTCGCCGGCAACGTACGTCAGCTCGAAAACGTGTGTCACTGGCTCACCGTGATGTCACCCACTCAGGTCATCGAGGTCGGTGACTTTCCGCCGGAGCTCCGCGAGGATGCCGCGGCGCCCTCGGGCGAGTGGCTCGCGGCGCTGGGACGGGAAGCCGATCGCAGGCTGGTAAGCGGCGAAACGAACATCATGGAAGACCTGTCCAGGAGTTTCGAGAAGACCCTGATTGCAAAAGCTCTCGCGCATACCGGCGGCCGGCGCATCGAGGCGGCGGGTCTGCTTGGAATAGGCCGCAACACGATTACCCGAAAGATCGGCGAGCTGGGTATCGGAGAGGAGACCCCAGCCGACGCGCAATAGTTGGAATGGTATAAGCTTGATCGGGGAACGCGTTGAACATTGCACCTTCAGTTGGCACCCAGAGGGCAGCCCTTCCGGCGGGGGTCGAAATCCGCGCGCCCGCCGTGTCCGGGACTGCACAGGTTCTGACACCCGCGGCCCTGAGCTTTGTCGCCGAGCTGCATCGCGCCTTCGAATCGCACCGCCAGGACATGCTCACACGGCGCGCGATGCGCCAGAGAGAATTCGACGCCGGCAAATGCCCCGATTTCATTCTAGAAACCGCGGCGCTTCGCGCCAAAGAATGGACGATCGCACCGCAGCCGAAGGATTTGCTGGACCGCCGCGTGGAGATCACCGGGCCGACCGACCGCAAAATGGTGATCAACGCGCTCAACTCGGGGGCCTCTACTTTCATGGCGGATTTCGAGGATGCCAACTGCCCCACGTGGGCCAACATGATCGAAGGCCAGGTCAACCTGCACGATGCCGTGCGCGGGAGCATCAGCTTCGTACAAGAGGGAAAGACATACCGGTTGAAGAGCGAGGTGGCGGTTCTCATTCCGCGGCCGCGCGGCTGGCATCTGAACGAAAAACACCTGCTTGTGGATGGGAAGCCCGTTTCGGGCGCGATATTCGACTTCGCGCTGTATTTCTTCCACAACGCCAAAGAACTGCTTGCACGTGGCACTGGGCCGTATTTCTACCTGCCGAAGATGGAGTCCCATCTCGAGGCGCGGCTTTGGAACGATATTTTCAAGTTCGCCCAGGGGGAACTGGGCGTGCCGCAGGGAACGATCAAAGCCACGGCGCTGATCGAGACGGTGGTTGCGGCGTTCGAAATGGACGAGATCCTGTGGGAGCTGCGCGAGCACTCCGCGGGACTCAACATCGGCCGATGGGACTACATCTTTTCCTGCATCAAGAAGTTCCGCTCGAACCGTGAGTTTTGTCTTGCCGATCGCGCCCAGGTGACGATGACTGCGCCTTTCATGCGCGCCTACGCGTTGCTCTTGGTGAAGATCTGCCATCGGCGCGGCGCTCCGGCCATGGGCGGTATGGCGGCGCAGATCCCGATCAAGAATGACCCTGCGGCCAACGAAGCCGCACTCGCAAAAGTTCGCGAGGACAAGCTTCGCGAAGTGAGCGACGGATGCGACGGAACCTGGGTCGCGCACCCGGGTCTGGTGCCGATCGCGAAAGCGGTGTTCGATGAGCACATGCCGCGGCCGAACCAGTACGACAGGCAGCGTCCGGATGTCAGCGTTACTGCAAAGGACCTGCTCGACTTCCGGCCCGAGGGGCCGATCACCGAGGCCGGCCTGCGCAACAATATCTCGGTCGGAATCCAGTATTTGGGGGCGTGGCTCGCCGGTAACGGTTGCGTGCCGGTATTCAATCTGATGGAGGATGCCGCCACCGCCGAGATCTCACGCTCTCAGATCTGGCAGTGGATGCGTTCTCCCAAAGGAAAACTCCAAGACGGCCGTAAAGTCACCCAGGAGCTGTTCAGAAAGCTCCTCGCCGAAGAATTGCCCAAAGTGAAGACTTACCTCGGCGACGAAGCATGGAACGCTGGCAAATACGAAGAAGGCGCCAAGCTCTTCGACGGTATCACCACTGACGATCGCTACGTGGAATTTCTTACCCTTCCGGCCTACGATTACGTCGACTGACTGATCGCCGCGGCAATCTTCTCGTAGGTAAGCGGGAGTTCGCGCACGCGCAAACCGAGCGCGTGCGCAACCGCGTTGGCGATCGCCGCTGCGGTGGGTCCCTGAGCGGCTTCGCCCGCACCGGCGGCGGGAAGCTCGGGGCGGTCGATCAGCTCGACTTCGACGGCGGGTACCTCGCTGAATTTCAGGATGGGGTAATGTTCCCAGTCGAGGCTCGCGATACCGCGGGCGTCGAGCTTCACCTCTTCTTTCAACGTCCAGCTGGTCGATTGAATCGCTCCGCCCTCGATCTGGTTGATCACACCGTCGGGGTTGATGACCAGGCCGACATCGACCGCAAGAACCAGCCGATTCACGCGCACCTCACGCCCGACCTCTACTTCGGCGATCGCCGCGCAGTAAGCGCCAAGGTTCTTGTATTTCGCAAATCCGATGCCGTGGCCGCGTCCTTCAACGGGTTTCCAGTTACTCCACCCGGCGCGTCGTGCTGCCGCTTCGATGACCGCCCGGCCCCGCGGATCCTTCAGATGCCGCAGGCGGAAGGCGATCGCATCGATTTCCGCCGCCTGAGCGAGCTCGTCCATGAAGGACTCGATCGCAAACACGTTGGCATAGGCGCCCAGCGAGCGCAGCGCTGAAGTGCGCACGGGCATTTCGTGCACGTAATGATTGACGACGCGCTGATTCGGGAAATCGTATATCGGAATCGCGTTTCGATCCGCGGCGCCCGCTGGAAGCGGCATATTGATCGCCGAAGGCCGCTCATGCGGTGTCGACAAGTGCCAGGCCGCCGCGAGCGCCGGACCCTGCGAGCGTCCGGGTCTGCTGCTGTGCCCGTTGCTCCAAAGCTCGTGCTGCCAATCGACGATATTGCCCTGAGGGTCGAGTGCCGCCCGCAAGCTCAAGGCCATGGCCGGACCGCAAGGAGCCCACGCGAACTCGTCGTCGCGCATCCACTGCACCTGCACCGGGCGCCCGCCTGCCGCTCGCGCGAGCAGGGCCGCATCGAGCGCGGCATCGTCGGCGCCGTTGTGCCCGTAGCAGCCCGCTCCTTCCACGTGCCGCACTACGATCGCGTCTTCGCGCATCGCGAGCGCGAGCGCCAGGTCGCGGCGCAGGTTGAATATCCCCTGGCTGTGGCTCCACACCATGAGCTTACCGTCGTCGATCTGGGCGGTCGCACAGGACGGCCCGATCGAGGCGTGCGATATATAGGGTTTGGTATAGGACGCTTCGAGCATCGTCACTCCGCGCGACTTCACGTCGGCGTTTTCTTTCTCACTGATGACGCGGTGCTCGGCCGCGTGCTCCTTGAGCCATGCGTACACGTCGCGGGGCAGCGGATCGAACTCCTTCCAGGACGCCGCGAGCCGAAGGGCGCGCTGGGCGGAGATCGCCACATCCTCGCGCTCGGCAAGGACTCCGACAAATCCACCTTCGCGCACGATCGCCGCAAGGCCCGGCATCGACTCGACCTTGCTGTCATCGAGCGAGATCAACCCTGCGAAATTGTGCGGCGGACGAACTACGCGGCCGTAGAGCATTCCGGGCAACGTCATGTCCTGGATGAAGCGAGGACGGCCGACGATCTTGTCAGGCAGGTCGCGCCGCGGCGCCGGCTTCCCGACCACGCGGTAATCGCGCTGCGATCTCAATTCCGCTGTCTCGTCGATCTCGCGGTCGAACAAGGCGTCGTCCGCGCATTCCCAGAAGCTCGTGCTCCGGCCTGCCGCCCATACGGCGCCGTCCGCTACCTGCACGTCGCCGGCCGATACGCCGAGGCGCGCCGCGGCGCGCTCGAGGAGCAACACGCGGGCCTGCGCACAAGCGCGGCGCAGCGCGGCACCGGAATCCTGGATCGAGAGGCTGCCCGAAGTGACGCCTTCATCGGGACTCACCGATGTATCGGCGGCAACCATGCGGATGCGTTCCAGCGCGATCCCGAGCTCCTCCGCAGCGATCTGCGCAAGGGCCGTCAGGATGCCCTGGCCTATCTCGACCTTTCCACTGTAAATGGAGACCGTGCCGTCGCGGTGCACACGCAGCCACTGGGAAAGTCTCGGGTTCTTCTCGAGGCTTCCCTTCCGCTTGAGCCGGCTTTCGGCAACGGTGTTCATGGCGCTATTTCCCGAGCCGCGCGCAACACCGCGCGCACCATGCGGTTGTGCGAGCCGCAGCGGCACAGGTTGCGGTCGAGCGCCGTCCGCACCTCGCTCCCGGTAGGCCTGGGGTTTTTCGCCAAGAGGGCAGCGGCGGCGATCAGAACCCCGCTCGTGCAGTATCCGCATTGGGCCGCCTGCTCGGCGAGAAAGGCGCTCTGAAGGGGATGCAACCGGCCGCCCTCGCTCAAACCTTCGACGGTGGTAATCCTCTTGCCGGCCGCGGACCACAGAGGGGTGTCGCATGCGGGGGCCGGATGGCCGTCAATCAATAC
>Ga0137415_10002561_pt1 | contig 18110 bp, 15 predicted proteins | sample CZODoug3_1_1_16f_FD_183082 | JGI IMG/M metagenome (GOLD analysis project Ga0137415, IMG submission 183082) | Vadose zone soil fungal communities from Angelo Coast Range Reserve, California, USA - CZODoug3_1_1_16fungal (Hybrid Assembly) | ecosystem: Environmental > Terrestrial > Soil > Vadose...
TGGCCTCGCTGGCGCGCGGCCTCACGCCGGTCGGCCGGATCGTGTCCTTCTCGGAGATCCGCATCAACGGCGGAACCCTCACGGTGCGCGACGCCGAGCGCGACCTCATGGAGAGCCTGACCGGGGTCGAGCTGTCGCTCGCCTGGCCGTCGATCTCCAAGAGCTTCGGCGCCGTCGGGCGTTTCGTGTGGCGCAACGAGCCGGTCGACGCCAGCGTCACGATCAGCGATTTCCTCGCGGCGCTCTCCGGCGATACCTCCGGCCTCAAGCTTCGCCTGAGCGGGGCGCCGCTCCGGCTCGCCTTCGAGGGCGTCATGAGCAACCGGCCGAGCTTCAAGGTCGACGGCACCCTGTCGGCGGACGCGGTCTCGCTGCGCGACGCGCTGCGCTGGACCGGCGACACGCCGCTGCCGGGCGGCGGTTTCGGCCGCTTCACCCTCAAGGCCAAGGCCAACATGGTGGGCGGTGCGATGGCGCTGTCGGGCGTCAACCTGGAGCTCGACGGCAACGCGGCGGAAGGCGTGCTCACCTATGCGGCCAACGGGCGCCGGACCTGGCAGGGCCAGCTGGCGGCGGAGGCGCTCGACCTCACCCCCTATGTGTCGACCATCCGGTTGCTGACGACGAATGCGCGCGAATGGGACCGGATGCCGATCGGGCTCGAAGGCCTGACCGGCTTCGAGATCGATCTGCGCCTTTCGGCCGCCCGGGTGACGATCGGGCGCGCCAAAGTGGGCCGCACCGCGATCGCGGCCAGCCTGCGCGGCGGCAAGCTTCTGATCACCGTCGGCGAGTCGCAGGCCTACAACGGCCTGATCAGAGGATCGCTGGCGATCGCCAAATCGGAAACCGGCGCCGACGTCAGGTCGGAGATGCAATTCTCGGATGTCGATCTCGAATCCTGCCTCGGCGAGCTGTTCGGGCTGCGCCGCCTCGAAGGCAAAGGCAATGTGAGCTTCCTGCTCGAAGGCGCCGGCGGCAGCGTCATGAACCTCACACGCACGCTCGCCGGCACCGTGAGCGTCACGGCCCAGGGAGGCGCGTTCACGGGCATCAATGTCGAGCAGGTGCTGCGCCGGCTGGAACGGCGCCCGTTGTCGGGCGGCGACGTGCGCAACGGCCGGACCCCGTTCGACCGGCTCAATATCGTGCTCAAGATCGCGAACGGCGCGGTCAATGTCGAGGATGCGAGCGTCGACGGCGCGGCGGTGAAGATCGCGCTCACCGGCGCGGCCTCGATTCCCGCCCGCGACCTCGACCTCAAGGGCAGCGCCAGCCTGCTCAACGGGCCGAACGACGTCGCCTTCGAGCTGCCTTTCGTGGTGAACGGCACCTGGGACGACGCCTTTCCGATGCCCGACCCGGCGAGCCTGATCCGCCGCTCCGGGGCGGCCGCCCCGCTCCTCGACGCGGTGCGCGACAAGAAGACCCGCGACGCGGTGCGCTCGGCGCTCGAGCGGCTGAGCGGGGCCCGCCCGGCCGCCGTCGAAGCGCTGCCCGCGGGGCCCGGCACCCAGTAGGCGGCTCCCGCCGCAAGGCCGCCGCCCGCGGGGCCACATCCCGCCAGGGCCACATGGGCGGGTGCCGGCCGATCGACTATCATTGCGCCGTTGCGAATCAGGCGCCGGGGGAACCGGCAACCACGAGGCGTGGATGCTCGAAGGCTTCCTGCGAACGCTGGTCAAGGTCGCGGTCGCGTCGCTGATCGTCGGAACCATCCTGACGCATTTCGGCATCACCATCGATGTGCTGATGAAGGAGCTCGGGCTGTCCAGCGGACGGGTCGAGGAGCTGGTCCGCCGCGGCGTCGCCTGGGCGATGCCCAACATCCTGCTCGGCGCCCTGATCATCGTGCCGCTGTGGTGCCTGGCCTTTCTTTTTCGCCCGCCGGGGCAGCGCAGCGAGTAGCTCTCCGTCATTGCGAGGAGCCCAAAGGGCGACGACGCAATCTCTGCCGAGCCCGCCGAGATTGCTTCGGCGCGCTTCGCACGCCTCGCAATGACATCGCTACTTCGCCGGCAGCACCACCGTCTCGCCGCCGCCGCGCCGGCTGAGCCAGGCCGCGCCGAAGATCGCCACCGCCACCACGGCGACCAGCAGGGTGCAGATCGCATTGATCTCCGGCTTCACGCCCAGCCGCACCTCGGAATAGATCCGCATCGGCAGGGTGGTGGCGCCCGGACCGGTGGTGAAGCTCGCAATCACCAGGTCGTCGAGGGAGAGCGAGAAGGCGAGCAAAAAGCCGGCCGCGACCGCGGGCGCGATCAACGGCAGCGTAACGGTCAGGAAGGTCCGCCCCGGCGGGCAGCCGAGGTCCATGGCGGCCTCCTCCAGGCTGCGGTCGAAGCCCGCGAGCCGCGCCTGCACCACCACGGTGACGAAGCACATGGTCAGGGTCGTGTGGGCCGCGATGATGGTGAGGAAGCCGCGGTCGATATCGGCGGCGACGAACATCAGCAGCAGCGACAGCCCGGTGATCACCTCGGGCATGACCAGCGGCGCGTAGATCATCGCCGAGAAGGCGAGCCGTCCGTGGAAGCGGCCGAGCCGCGCCAGCGCGAGCGCCGCCATGGTGCCGAGCACCGTGGCGGCGGCGGCCGAAGCCGCCGCGACCGCGAACGAGGCCGCCGCCGCGTCGAGCATGGCGCGGTCCTCGATCAGCGCCGCATACCAGCGCAGCGACCAGCCGCCCCACACGGTGACCAGCCGCGAGGCGTTGAACGAATAGATCACCAGGATCGCGATCGGCAGATACAGGAAGGCGAGCCCGAGCGCGAGCGAGGTCATGTTGAAGGCCGAGAGCCCGCGCCGCATCGCTCTAGCTCCCGCCCTCGATATTCTTCATCTGCAGGTTCTGGTAGATCGCGATCGGCACGACCAGCGCCAGCAGCAGCACGACCGCGATCGCGGAGGCGACCGGCCAGTCCTTGTTGGAAAAGAATTCGGTCCACAGCGTCTGCCCGATCATCAGGCTATCGGAGCCGCCGAGCAGATCCGGGATCACGAACTCGCCGGTGATCGGGATGAAGCACAGAAGCGCGCCGGCGGCGATGCCGGGCAGCGACAGCGGCGCCGTCACGCGCCAGAAGGCCTGCCAGCGCGGCGCACCGAGATCGGCCGCCGCCTCGAGCAGCGTCTCATCCTGCTTCTCCAGCGTGGCGTAGAGCGGCAGCACCATGAAGGGCAGATAGGAGTAGACGATCCCGATATAGATCGCGGTGTCGCTCGCAAGCCACGCCACCGGCGCGTCGATGAGGCCGATGGCGCGCAGCGCCCGGTTGAGCAGCCCGTCGGTCTGCAGGATGTTGATCCAGGCATAGACGCGGATCAGGAACGAGGTCCAGAACGGCAGCACCACCAGCATGACCAGCACGGATTGCAGCCAGCGCGGCGCGCGCGCCATGGCGTAGGCGATCGGATAGCCGATGACGAGCAGGATCGCGGTCGAGACGGCCGCGACCCACAGGCTCTTGAAATAGGACAGCGCGTAGATGTCGTCGGACAACAGGATGGCGAAATTGTCGAGCCCGAGCCCGGCGACGAATTCGCGGATGCCGGCCCAGCCGGCCGCGAGGTCGAGCACCGGCACATAGGGCGGCATGGCGATCGCGGTCTGCGACAGGCTGATCTTGATGACGATCAGGAAGGGGATGAGAAAGAAGACAACGAGCCAGAGAAAAGGCACGCGCACCATCAGGCGCGCGCTCCAGCTCTCGAATGTCGTCTTGCCGCCCGCCATAAGGATTCCTACCGCGTCAGCACGACGCCGGCATCCGGCGTCCAGGTGAGCCAGACCGTATCGTCCCAGCCGATGGCGCGATCGAGGCGCCGGCTCGCATTGGCGAGCGAGGCCGTCATGGTGGCGCCGTCGTCGAGCCTGACCTTGTAGAGCGAGACGTCGCCCAGATAGGCGATGTCGTGGACGCGGCCGACGACGCAGTTCTCGCCGGCGGTTTCGGGTTTGGTCCCGCTGAGGCGCAGCTTCTCGGGCCGCAGCGCGATCCACGCTTTCTGCCCGACATCGGCGGCACCGATCGCCACAAAGCGCCGGCCGCCCGCGCCTTCGATCGCGAGCCCACCCGCATCGGCCGCCACGACCGCGCCCTCGATCAGGTTGACGTCGCCGATGAAGCCCGCGACCCAGCGCGACGTGGGCTGCTCATAGAGCTCCGGCGGGGTCGCGACCTGGGCGAGCCGGCCGTGATCCATCACGGCGATGCGATGCGCGACCGTCATCGCCTCCTCCTGGTCGTGGGTGACGATCACGAAGGTGGTGCCGAGCCGCGCCTGCAATTCCATCAGCTCGAACTGGGTTTCGGCGCGCAGCTTCTTGTCCAGCGCGGCGAGCGGCTCGTCGAGCAGCAGCACCTTCGGGCGCTTGGCGAGCGAGCGCGCGAGCGCGACACGCTGGCGCTGGCCGCCCGATAGCTGGTGCGGCTTGCGGGCCGCGAGTCCCTCGAGCTTGACCAGCGCCAGCATCTCGGCGACGCGGGCCTCGATCTCGGGACGCGGCAGGCGGTCCTGCTTGAGCCCGAAGGCGATGTTGCCGGCGACCGTGAGGTGGGGAAACAGCGCGTAGCTCTGGAACATCATGTTGACGGGCCGCCGGTAGGGCGGCACACGGCCGATGTCGTCATCCCCCAGCAGGATGCGGCCCTTGTCCGGCGTTTCGAAGCCGGCCAGCATGCGCAGCAGCGTGGTCTTGCCGCAACCCGACGGCCCGAGCAGCGCGAAAAATTCACCCTCGTAGATGTCGAGGCTGAGCCCGTCCACCGCCGCCACGGCGCCGAAGCGCCTGGTCACCTGTTCGAAGCGCACCAGCGGCCGGATGCCCAGGTCGGCCCACGGCGCGAAGCCACGTCTCATGCGTTCCCCACGTTTCGCCACGCCTCCTTGATGACGAGCGAAACCCAAATGTTCAACCGGATTTTTCTGTGGGGCCTTATGCCCGGCTCAGCGTGCGCCGCACCGCGTCCTGCCAGCCCGCCCATTTTCTGGCGCGCAACGCCGCTTCCATCTTCGGCTCGAACCGCCGCTCGAGCTTCCAGGTCTCGGCGAATTCGTCGAGCTCGGGGCACACGCCGGCGGCGAGCCCGGCCAGATAGGCGGCGCCGAGCGCGGTCGTCTCCATGATCTCCGGCCGGTCGACCGGCGCGTCGATGATGTCGGCGAGAAACTGCATGGCGACATCGCTCGCCGTCATGCCGCCGTCGACGCGCAGCACGGTGCTGCCGGCATCCGGCCAGTCGCCCCGCATGGCGTCGACCAGGTCGCGGGTCTGGTAGCCGACCGATTCCAATGCGGCGCGCGCGAGCTCGGCCGGACCGGATTTGCGGGTGAGCCCGAAGATCGCGCCGCGCGCCTGCGCGTCCCACCACGGCGCGCCCAGCCCGACGAAGGCGGGCACCAGATAGACTTGCTCGTCCGGATCGGCCGTCGCCGCCAGTGCGCCGGTCTCAGGTGCGCTGCGGATCGTCTTGAGGCCGTCGCGCAGCCATTGCACCGCGGCGCCGGCGACGAAAATCGCGCCTTCGAGCGCATAGGTGCGCCGGCCGCCGAGCTGGTAGGCGATGGTGGTGAGGAGCCGGTTGCGCGACATGACCATCTGCGCCCCGGTATTGAGCAGCGCGAAGCAGCCGGTGCCGTAGGTCGATTTCATCATCCCGGGCGTGAAGCAACCCTGGCCGACGGTCGCGGCCTGCTGGTCGCCGGCGACCCCAAGAATCCGGATCGGACCGCCGAACAATTCCGTCGTGCCGAAATCGCCGGCGCAGTCGCGCACCTCGGGCAACAGGCCCAGCGGCACCCGGAACAGATCGGCGAGCCCGCCGTCCCAGCTGGCGCTATGGATGTCCAGAAGCAACGTGCGCGCCGCATTGGTGGCGTCGGTCGCGTGCAGCGGCGCGCCGGCCGCGCCGGTGAGCCGCCACAGCAAAAAGCTGTCGATGGTGCCGAAGGCGAGCCGCCCGACGAGCGCCGCATCGCGTGCGCCCGCCACATGATCGAGCAGCCATGCGATCTTGGTCGCCGAGAAATAGGGATCGAGCAGCAGCCCGGTCTTCCGGGCGATGCCGGGCTCATGGCCGGCCGCGCGTAGCGCCGCGCAGACGTCGGCGGTACGGCGGTCCTGCCACACGATGGCGTTGTGGATCGGCTTGCCGGTGGCGCGGTCCCAGATCACCGTGGTCTCGCGCTGGTTGGTGATCCCGATGGCGGCGACTTGCGCCGCCGTCACGCCGGCCTGCGCCATGGCGGCGCGCACGGTGGCGAGCACGCTCGCCCAGATCTCCTCCGGGTCGTGCTCGACCTGCCCGTCCGCCGGAAAATACTGGGTGAATTCCTGCTGGGCGATCGTCAGCGGCGTCAATGCCGCGTCGAACACGATCGCGCGCGTCGACGTGGTGCCCTGGTCGATGGCGATGAGACAGGTCATGCGCGGTCCCCGGCGGTCGGTCGCCGGGCGGCATCATGCCCCAGATCAGCCCACCATGACGAGTTGGGTGCGACCGTGGTCGTCGTCCTCGGGCTTGTAGGCGGAGAGCCTGCGGGGCTCGGGGCCGTAATAGGCGCCGCGCTGCACCATCGGCCGCGGGTGGTTGATGATCGAAAGCAGGCGCGCCTGCAGGGCATGGCTCGATATCGGCTTGAGCAGATATTCGTTGATGCCGAGACGCGCGGCCTCGATCACGCGCGAACGCTCGCCATGGCCGGTGACCATGACAAGGGGCACGTCCGGATAAGGAAAGCTGTGGGGCGAGCGCACGGTGCGCACGAAGCCCGGGCCATCGAGCCCCGGCATTTCCCAGTCGACCAGCACGATGTCGGGCACGGCCGTGCAGATGGCGTCAAGGCCGGCGTGGCCGTCGCACGCTTCCTGGATCTTCTTGACGCCGATCGAGATCAGCAGGGCGCGGATCACCTTGCGGGTGTAATGCTCGTCGTCGATGACGAGGATCTTCTTCGATCCCATCAATTCTACGGTCGTTGCGTCCATCGCCATCATGGGGCGGCCCGTCGGTCAGGAATGTCGAATACCCACAATAAGCATAAAAACATATGCGGCTTAAAATGGTGTTCCGCGGCTCGTTAAAATGCGAGCGATCGGGCGAGCTATTTACCAACGGTAAACCATGGGAAAGGGCGAATGGCGAGTAGCGAATAGGAAGTGGGACCAAGGCGTCAGTCTCAGCCGTCATGCCCGCGCAAGCGGGCATCCAGTCAACACGACGGATTCAGGCGGTTACTGGATCGCCCGCTTGCGCGGGCGATGACCCTGCAGGTTTCTTAGTCGCCGCTTCTCCCCACCGCATCCACCATGAAGCGCTCGATTCCGGCCCGGTCCTCCTTCGACACGTAAAGGCCGAGCTTGCTGCGGCGCCACAGCACGTCGTCGACGGTTTCGGCCCATTCGTGGCGCATCAGATAGCGGATCTCGGCGCCGGTGAGATCCGGGCCGAAGCGCGGCCCGAGATCTTCCGGGCGCGTCGCGCCCCGCAGGACGAGCTTCGCGCGCGTGCCGTAGGCCGCCACCAGCCGGCGGGCATGGGGTTCGGCCAGGAACGGCCAGGCGCGCCGGGTCTCGGCCACCAGGGCCTCGTCGCGGCCGACCGCGAAGTCGCCGCCGGGCAACGGCCGGGCCGCGGTCCAGCGCGCTGCAGCGGGAAAGAATGGCGCGAGCTTGGCGAGCGCGGCCTCGGCGAGGCGGCGGTAAGTGGTGATCTTGCCGCCGTAGACCGTCAGCAGCGGGGCCTCGCGGAAGTGCTGATCGAGGGTGAGCACGTATTCGCGCGTCGTGTCTTTCGCGTCGCGGGCCTCGTCGTCATAGAGCGCCCGGATGCCGGCGAAGCTCCACACCACGTCACCGGGTTCGATCTGCCGCCGGAAATAGCCGTTGATCACGTCGCACAGATAGGTGACCTCGTGCGCCTGCACGACCGGCGACGCCGGGTCGCCGGCGAAATCCTCGTCGGTGGTTCCGATCAAGGTGAAGTCGGGACCGAAGGGACGCGCGAAGACGAACCGGCCATCCGCCGTCGGCAGGATATAGGCGCGGCCGTGATCGAACAGGCGCTTGACCACGATATGGCTGCCCTTGACCAGGCGCACCGGAAGCGGATGGTCGAGCCGGAGCACGGTTTCGGCGAGCGTCCCCAACCAGGGTCCGGCCGCATTCACCAGCACCCGGGCGGTCGCGACGTCGCGGCGGCCGCGCGCGTCGAGCATCAGCGTCCACTCGCCGGAACGCTCGGCGCGCAGGCAGCGCGTGCGGGTGCGGATGCTCGCCCCGCGCGCCGCGGCGTCGACCGCATTGAGGATGACAAGGCGGGAATCGTCCACCGTGCAATCGGAATATTCGAAGCCGGTGCCGAAATGCCGCTTGAGCGGCGTCCCCGCCGCGTCGGTCTTGAGGTCGATGGTCTTGCGCCCGGCGAGGGTCCGGCGTCCGCCCATCCAGTCGTAGAGAAAGAGACCGAGATAGACCATCCAGGCCGGCCGGTCGCTCGCCTCGGCCGGCAGCACAAACCGCATGGGACGCACGAGATGCGGCGCGATCCGCAGCAGCACCTCGCGCTCGGCCAGCGCCTCGCGCACCAGCCGGAAGGCGCCTTGCGCGAGATAGCGCAGCCCGCCATGGATCAGCTTGGTCGAGGCCGACGAGGTGCCGGAGGCGAGATCGTTCTGCTCGACCAGCAGGACCTTGAGGCCGCGTCCGGCGGCATCGCGCGCAATGCCGACGCCGTTGATGCCGCCCCCGATGATGGCGAGATCGAAGTCCGCCATGCTGCTCCTGCTGATTCGCCGCTGTGGCGCAGCATGGGGCCGAAGCAGGGTCGGGCTCAAGCCAGGGGCAGCGGCCGCGCCGCGGCCGGTGCTTGAATTCGCAGGGCCGGCGTATGATGTCTCACCCGAACAAGGTGTAAGACCGGGCCAACCCAACCCACGCCGACGGAGGACCGCCATGTCGTTGTCGTTCCAGGATCGTCATGTGGTGGTGACCGGCGGCACCGGCGCGCTCGGCACCGCGGTGGTGACGGCCCTGCTGGAGGCCGGCGCCACCTGCCACGTGCCCTACATCGCCGAGGCCGAGGCGAGCCGGTTTCCCCAACGGGATCACGCCCGCGTCGTGCTGGTGGGCGGCGGCGACCTCGCCGACGAGGCGGCGGTCGATCGGCTGTTCGGGAGCGTGCCGACGCTGTGGGCCTCGATCCATCTGGCCGGCGGCTTCGCGTTCGGGCCGATCGTCGACGCGACCGCGGAGGCGCTCCGGCACCAGATCGACATGAACTTCGTCACCTGCTTCCTGTGCTGCCGCGCGGCGACGCAAAGCTTCATACGCCAGGGCGGCGGCGGACGGATCGTCAACGTGGCGGCGCGGCCGGCGCTCGAAGGGCGGCTGGGCGCCAACATGACCGCCTATGCGGCGAGCAAGGCCGCGGTCGCGACCCTCACCATGGCGCTCGCCGAGGAGGTCGCCGCCAAGGATATTTTGGTCAACGCCATCGCGCCCTCGATCCTCGACACGCCGACCAACCGCCGCGACATGCCCAAGGCCGATCACGCTTCCTGGCCGAAGGTCGAGGAGGTGGCGCGCACCATCCTGTGGCTCGCCTCGCCCGACAACAAGGTGACACGCGGCGCGATCGTGCCGGTGTATGGGAAGGCGTGAGCTGACGGGCAACTCTTGTCCCGGGACACGGGAGAGTGCGTGTCAAACCCTCACTCGACGGCCGGCACCAGGTCGCGCGTCGGGCGCGCGAGCTTCTTCACGGCGCTCGACGCCACGATCGTGCGATTGCCCGCATAGGCTTCGTGGTTCTTCTCGATGTCGTCGAGATCGTAGAGGTAATTCACCATCACGCCGTAGGACTGCGCCAATCCCTTGGGCGAGGGATCGGCCAGCCAGTTGATCCGCTCGAGCCGCGCGCCGTTGCCGAGATGGAAGCGCGCGACCGGATCGACCGGCGCGCGCGAGCGCGTGCGCGCCGTGAGGAAATAGGTCGCTGCCGCACGGGTGAGCGGCTCGCGCAGCCGCTCGGCCGCGGCCGGATCATTCTCCCAGTGCGCCGGCAGACCCGTGAGCGCCGCACGGTCCTCGGGGAAAATCGCCTGCGAGTTCTCCTGGGCGAGCTCGCGCTTGAGCCAGGCGGCAAATCCCGGCGCGGGCGAGAGCGTCGCGAAGGTCGCCAGCCGGGGAAATTCGCGCGAAATCTCGGCCGCCACCTGCTTGATCAGGAAGCTGCCGAAGGACACGCCGGCGAGGCCGCGCTGGCAGTTGGAGATCGAGTAGAACACCGCGGAGTTCGCCCGTTCGGTCGGGATGGTTTCGCGGCGGGTCGCCAGGATGGGCGGAATGGCGTCGGCCATCTCGCGGGTGAGCGCGACTTCCACGAAGATCAGCGGCTCGTCCACCAGCGCCGGATGGAAGAAGGCGTAGCAGCGCCGGTCTGGCGGATCGATGCGCGCCCGCAGGTCCGCCCAGTCGCGGATCTCGTGCACCGCCTCGTAGTGGATGATCTTCTCGAGAATGATCGCCGGCATCGACCAGTCGATCCGGCGCAGCACCAGGAAGCCGCGGTTGAACCAGGACGAAAACAGGTGCACGAAATCGGCGTCGACCGCCGCGAGGTCGTCGCGGTGGTCCATCGCGTCCATGAGCCTCTCGCGCATGGTGACCAGCGCCTTGGTGCCGCCGGGCGCAAGGTTGAGGCGGCGAAGCAGCTCCTGCCGGCGCGGCTCGGCGGCGCTGTGAAGCTCGGCCGCGGCCGTATCGGAAGGCGCCTTGCGCCACGCCTCGACCGCCCGCTCGAGCCGCTCGAGGTCGGGGCCGAATCGGTGCGCCAAGGCCTCGAAGAAGGCGATGCGCGGCCCGGTGGTCAGTTCTGCAAATCGGAACAGGATGTCGCGGGCGAGCGCGGTGCCCGATGCCTCGCCGCGCACCGACACCAGCTCCTCGCACATGTCGACGAGGCTTTCCGAGTGTTCCGCCGCTCCTCGCCGCCCGCGGGTGCGCTCGACCAGCGCCCGCCCGCGCTCGGAAATCGTCTGGAGCAGCTCGCCAAAAAAAGATGTATTCATCGCAATCACGTTTCCGATCGGTGGAACGGCCCGGCCCCGTCTGAGAACGCTTTCGACCCAAAATCGCTCCCTCCATATAGACAAAATCCCGGCAGCACGCCACAGAGACGCCTGATCATCAAACCTTCTTGACCAACCGAGGATCCACTGATGCCTGCCCCGTTGTCCGGTCTCCGCGTGCTCGAGCTCGCCCGCATCCTGGCGGGGCCGTGGGCCGGCCAGGTGCTCGCCGATCTCGGCGCCGACGTGATCAAGGTGGAACGCCGGGGCGCCGGCGACGATACCCGCGGCTGGGGCCCGCCCTTCATGCCGGCGGCCGACGGCGGCCATCTCGACGCCGCCTATTACCATGCGACCAATCGCGGCAAGCGCTCGGTCGAGCTCGATTTCGAAACCGACGAGGGCAAGCGCATCGTGCGCAAGCTGGCGGCGCGCTCCGACATCCTGATCGAGAATTTCAAGGTCGGCGGGCTCGCCAAATTCGGGCTCGACTACAAGAGCCTCGCGCCCGACAATCCGCGGCTGATCTATTGCTCGGTCACCGGCTTCGGCCAGGACGGCCCCTACGCGCCGCGCGCCGGTTACGATCTCTTGGTCCAGGGCATGGGCGGGATCATGGATATCACCGGCTTGCCGGAGGGCGAACCGACCCGCATCGGTATTCCGGTGGCCGACATCTTCACCGGCGTCTATTCGGTGATCGGCATCCTGTCGGCGCTCGCCCAGCGCGAGAAGACCGGCCGCGGCTGCCTGGTCGACACCGCCTTGCTCGACACCCAGGTCGGGGTGCTCGCCAACCAGGGACTGAGCTATCTGGCGACCGGCGTGGCGCCCAAGCGGATCGGCAATGCGCATCCGGTCGTGGTGCCCTACCAGGTCTTCCCGGTCACCGACGGGCACATCATCATCGCCTGCGGCAATGACGGCCAGTTCGCCAAATTATGCGCCGTGCTCGGCGACCCCACGATGGCGCAGGACGCGCTCTACAAGACCAATTCCGACCGCGTGGTCAATCGGACGACGCTCATCCCGCGCATCACCGCGCTGACCAGGCGGTTCGCCAAGGCCGACATCATCGCGCAGCTCGAGGCGGTCCAGGTGCCGGCCGGCCCGATCAACACGCTGGCCGACGTGTTCGCCGACCCGCAGGTGATCGCGCGCGAGATGCGGATCGAGCGGCCGAGCGCGGCCGCCAAGGACGGAAAAATCCCCGGCATACGCACGCCGATCAAGATCGACGGCGTCGCGGCCGCCGCCGAACGGGCCTCGCCCCGGCTGGGCGAGCACACCGCGGAAGTGCTGCGGGAGATCGGCGAAGGGTGAGGCGGCGCGCGCGCAGCATCGCGGATTGAGGGAAAGAGCCGGCGCGCCGGACATCAATGCGTCAGCAAAGGCCCGTCGTGCCCTTCATGGCGCGCACCAGATCCTTCTGCAAAAACGGCTTGCGGACCAACGGATGGCCGCGGCCGTCGCCCTCCCGTCCGGACAGCACGATCACTTTCAGTTCCTTGCGCAGCTGCTGGGCTCTTTCCGCCAGATCATAGCCGTCCATTCCGGGCATGTTGATGTCGGTGATCAGCGCCTCGATCCGCGCGTCGAGGGCCAGCCGCTCAAGAGCCTCGGATCCATTGGCGGCCGTCACGACCTCGCAGCCGAGATCCTCCAACATGAGGGCCGCCACCTCACGTACGGCAGGTTCGTCATCAACGACCAGGAAAACACGACCCAAGGTGGCCTCCCTGAGCCTCTTGGCGGACCACGAAGAGGTAACGGATTGGAGCTTGTCATAGTTCCCGCGGCGCCGGCCGCGGTGGCAAACGAAATCACATGGTTCCCAGGCGAAGCCGCATGCCTCCCCCGTCGCTGGGTCGCGCATCGGGCTCCCCCGTTTCTGCTAGAAGGGGATTCGCGACCGGATTCGAATCGGAATGACACGACGCACAGGCAGCGCCGATCTGCCGCTTCACGGCGGACGGGTTCCACAATGGCTGGCCCAGCGCATGGCCACGCTGGGCGCCATCGTGTGCCAGGCCATCGTCCATCATTACGGGCGCGATGAATTTCTGCGGCGGCTGTCGCATCCTTTCTGGTTCCAGTCCTTCGGCGCCGTCATGGGAATGGACTGGCATTCCTCCGGCATCACCACGAGCGTCATCGGGGCGCTCAAACGCGGGCTGGCGCCGCTGCAAGGCGAGCTCGGCATCCATGTCTGTGGCGGGCGCGGAAAACACTCTCGCCGCACGCCCGACGAGCTCACGATGCTGGGCGAGCGCGTCGGCTTCGATGGCCAGGCGCTGACGCGCGTAAGCCGGCTGGTGGCGAAGGTCGACAGCGCCGCCGTGCAGGACGGCTTCGACCTCTATCTGCACGGTTTTTTCGTCACCGACGACGGCAAGTGGACGGTCGTGCAGCAGGGCATGAACGGTGAGCGCCGGCAGGCGCGCCGCTACCATTGGCATTCCGAGGCGCTGACCACCTTCGTCGAGGAGCCGCACAGCGCGATCGACGGCCCCGGCCAGGGCGAGATCATCAACCTGACCGACCGGCGCGCCGCCCCCTCGCGTTCCGCCCAGCTCGACCTGTTGGTTGCGCTCGGCCCCGACCGCATCGCGCGCGAATTCGCGGCGCTGACCCAGGCGCCCGCGCCGCAGCCGCCGCAACCACTGCTGCCCCATCTGGTGATGCCGGCTCATCACGACGTGCGGGCGAGCGACGTCTTCACCCGCCGCCTGCACGGCACGCTGGCGGCCGCGGCGGAACGCGGGCCGGTGGATTTTCCCGAGCTCTTGCTCACCCCGGGGGTCGGCGCCCGCACGGTGCAGTCGCTCGCGATGGTGGCCGAGGTGGTGCACGGCGCGCCATTCCGTTTCCAGGATCCGGCGCGCTTCTCGCTGGCGCATGGCGGCAAGGACCGGCATCCCTACGCGGTGCCGATCAAGGTCTATGACGAGACCATCCGCGTGCTGAAATCCGCCGTGCAGCAGGCCAAGCTCGGGCGCGAGGAGGAAATCCAGGCGCTCGAGCGTCTCGACGCCCAGGCGCGCGACCTGGAGCGGACCGCGAGCGGCCCGACGCTCGATGCCTTCATGGCGACGGAGACGGCCGCATCGCCCGCGCTCGGCGGACGCTCGGTCTTCGGGTGGGAGCAGGATCTGGCGAAGAGCCGCAAGGCGCGTTGACCGGCTGCGTTCATAAACACGCCTGACGTGCGAGTCCGCTCCGCCTCCGCCAGCCGACGAATCGTTGCATATCCAAACGCCGCAATGGGCCAGGAGGATGGCACCCTGTTTCGCGCATGCGAGAAAGTGGTGTAGCTTTTTCCTGGAACTACCTGCGGGCATGTGGGAAATCCATGACACCAACCCGTCGTCAATTTCTGCATCTGGCGGCGGGCGCCGGAGCTGTGCCGGCGGTTTCGCGGAACGCATGGGCGCAGGCTTATCCCGCGCGACCGGTGCGCATCATCGTCGGTTATCCCTCCGGCGGGTCGAACGACATCCTTGCGCGCTTGATGGCCCAATGGCTGTCCGAGCGAATGGGCCAGCAATTCGTCATCGAGAACCGGCCAGGCGCCGGCAGCAATATCGCCACCGAGGCAGCCGTGAGGGCAGACCCGGACGGCTATACGCTCCTCATGGTCAGTGCCGCGAACATGAGCAACGCGGCGCTCTACGACAAGCTCAGCTACAATTTCATCCGCGATATCGCGCCGGTTGCCGGTGTCATGCGCGTGCCGCTGGTGATGGAGGTCAATCCATCGATTCCGGCCAAGACCGTTCCCGAGTTCATCGCCTATGCAAAAGCCAATCCGGGCAAGATCAATTTCGCGTCGGGCGGCATCGGAACCTCGATTCATCTGTCCGGCGAGCTGTTCAAGATGATGACCGGGATCGAGATGCAGCACGTGCCGTATCGCGGGAACGGGCCGGCGCTCACCGACCTGCTCGGCGGACAGGTGCAGATCATGTTCGACACCATGCCCGCAGCGATCGGATACGTCAGAGCCGGCCAGCTGCGGGCGCTGGCGGTCACCACGGCAATGCGTTCGGAGGCGTTGCCGGACATCCCGACGGTCGGCGAATACGTGCCGGGCTACGAGGCGAGCAGCTTGTATGGAGTTGCTGCGCCGAGCAATACGCCAGCCGAAATCGTCGACAAGCTCAACCGGGAGATCAACGCGGCGCTGGCCGACCCCGCAATGAAAACACGACTTGCCGACCTTGGCGGCATCGTGCTCGCCGGCTCGCCCGCCGACTTCGGCAAGCTGATCGCCGTCGAAACCGACAAATGGGCCACGGTGATCCGGGCCGGCAACATCAAGCCGCAGTGAAACCGATCTCCACCGCGCGGATATTGTCGCGATCTGCCCGAAAGCGGACTCGTTATGGTCACTGTGAGCTTTGTCGATCCTGACCCGAAGCGGACATGCAGCAATCTGCGAATTGTCATCGACTGCGACGGAGTCACTCTGGCTTGATGTTGATGGCCTTGATCACCGCAGCCCATTTCTCGACCTCGCTCTCGACAAACTTTCCGAGATATTCAGTCGATCGTCGCTCAGGCGCGACCAGCACATAGCCTAATTCTTTCAACTTTTCCTGCACGTCCGGAGTTGCGGACGTTGCGACGATCGCTTCGCGGAGCTTCTGCACGATGGGCACGGGCGTGCCCTTGGGCAAGAAAAAGGCATACCAGGGATTAATGTCGAAATTGCTCAGACCCTGCTCATGCGCTGATGCCAAGTTCGGTAGGATCGGCAGGCGGCTCTTTGAGAAAACCGCGATGGCTTTCACGGTCTTGCTCTCGATCGGCGAGATCGCAAGCGCTGTGAGCGGGCAATAGTAGTCGATCCTGCCCGCAATCAAATCTGGCATCGACTGACCGGCGCCGCGATAGGGAATGTGCGTGATGTTTACCCCGATCGCCCTATTGAGCAGTTCGCAGGCGAGATGCGGCATGGAACCCACCCCCCCCGAGCCGTACTGCATCTTTGTCTGGTTCGCCTTCGCATAGGCGATGAACTCTGACAGATTGTTTGCGGGAATATCCTTGCGTGCGATGAGCGCAACGGGCTGCTCGACGATCAGCGCGACTGGCGCAAAATCGGTCGCGACGTTGTAGAGCGGATTTATGTAGAGCGCTTGGTTCAGGACCATGAAGGTGCCGCCGAGCACGAACTGGTAGCCGTCGGGCGCGGCCTTCGCTACGCGATTGGACCCAATCATACCGCCTGCGCCGCCGACATTCTCGAAGATCACTGTCTGACCTAAAAGCTCCGAGAGGCGTGACGCGTACAGGCGTCCCAGCACATCCGCCGCGCTGCCCGCGGCGAACGGATACACCATGGTCACTGGTCGGATCGGCCAGTCCTGCGCCGTGGCCGGCGTGACGGCAGTCACCAGCGCTGCGAAGGTAGCAATGATCCTGATGCTTGGCATCGGTGTGCCCTTGGCTGTCTGTTGTTGTTCTGATCCGCGGAACCTCGTCACGGTCCCGATCGCAGCTCTCAACGAATGCAATGTTGGGTAACGGATAGCACTATCGGAAAAGTTGAGCTATGATATGGCTAGAGCAAAATCCATACTCTCTTGGTATGACAATGGAACTGCGGCACCTCCGGTATTTCATCGCTGTCGCCGAGGAAGGGCACATCACGCGCGCCGCGGAGCGGCTTGGCATGCAGCAACCACCGCTCAGCCGACAGATCAAGGCGATCGAACGGGAAATGGATGTACAACTATTTCGGCGCAAGGCGCGGGGTGTTGAGTTGACGGACGCTGGTCGCGCTTTCCTCGATGACGCCCGTGCAATGCTCGGTCACCTTGACCACGCATTTGACACGGCCCGGCGCACAGCGCGAGGCGAACAAGGCCGAATCTCCGTGGGCTATACGTTGTTCCATCCCTTGGTGCCGCGCGTCATTCGCGAGTTCAGGCAGACCTTTCCGTTGGTGTCCCTGACGCTGGAAGAGAGTTCCCCCTACGACCTCATCGAACGCATGCAAAACGACAAGATCGACATTGCTTTCATCAGTGGGCCCGTTGTTGATCAGGAGGGAGTTGCCATCGATCCGTTGCTGGAGGAACCGATGGTGGTGGCACTACCCAGCGGGCACCCGCTCGCTCGGAGCGAAAACCGGCGTGACACGGCGCTGTCGTTGAAGAGCCTCGCGGGCGAAACATTCATAGTCTTCGGGCGTCCACATGGCCCGCCGACGATAGCGGCCAACGCGGTCTTTGCGGCATGCCTGGCGGCGGGCTTCAGCCCTCGTGTTGGTCAGATCGTCCCCAACAACCTATCGAGGTTGAACCTCGTCGCCGCTAACCTCGGCATTGCCATCATCGCAGCGTCGCTCCAGCAAATGAATATTGACGGCGTCGTCTATCGTCGCCTCAAGCGCGCCAAGCAACTCAAGCTTCCGCTCAATCTCGCGTCGCGCCGCGGCGACTCGTCTGCTGTCGTTGCACAGTTCATGAAATTGGCGAAGCGAACGGCAAGGAATTTTCGCGTTGATTTAGGGAAAGCGCCATGATGCACGGCCTCCCGTGATCGGAATACGTGATCGACCCCGCTGCCCGCGCCACGGACGTGTGGCGTCAGGATTTGGCCCTTCTCGGACCTCCCGCCATGTCCGCTGTCACGTCTGCTCCTGGGGGTGAAGCAGACTCGATTTCCTCAGTTTGAGGTTTTCCGAGTCTGACCCAAAGCTGCCATCCGGGGGCGCGGCGGGTTTACGGTAACGCGGCCGACCGTCCACTCGCCGCTCAGAAGCAGCGAGTCGTCATTAGCTCGTCTTGTGCGGCCGGAACATTGCCGGCGCGCTTCCTTGGCGTCCTCCATTTCAAGAAATTGCTTACAGCCGGGAAGTATCCAATTGGCGCTGTCAACATCTTCTTCGGCGGCTAAGGTCGTGGTCGCAACCAAGGCCGGGACGAGACCCAATATTGCAGCACCCATGCGCGCACCTCGCGTGGATAGCGGTGTGGAAAGAGGCCGGGCGTGTCGCAAAACCCACGATTTTCCCGGGGATTTTG
>Ga0137415_10002562_pt1 | contig 18109 bp, 16 predicted proteins | sample CZODoug3_1_1_16f_FD_183082 | JGI IMG/M metagenome (GOLD analysis project Ga0137415, IMG submission 183082) | Vadose zone soil fungal communities from Angelo Coast Range Reserve, California, USA - CZODoug3_1_1_16fungal (Hybrid Assembly) | ecosystem: Environmental > Terrestrial > Soil > Vadose...
GTCGTCGTCCCGGTCGAGAAGATGTTCGAGTAACGCGAGCCGCCGCTAATTCAGCGCGGTTGCCGTCCGGGTCACGCGGGCCTGCGCGACCGCGCGGCGCTTGCGCGACTTCTCCTGCTGCTTCTTCTCCTGCGCCATGGCCAGCCGGTGGATCTCCTGGACGTGCTCGTCGGCGACCTGGCAGGCGATCTGTGACGTCTGGCCGTGCCGCTGCTCCAGCGCGCCGTACATGGCCAGCTTCGACCCTTCGTCGTGCAGGTCGGCTTCCATCTGATCGAGCTTGGCGAGCATCCGCGCGGACCGCTCCAGCGCCTCCGAGGCCCGCGGCGCGGCCGCCTCCTTCGCGCACGCCGCCAAGAGCATCGTCACCCCCAACCCGAGTACCCGGCGCCCCATGGCCCCCTCCACGCCCGGTAGGGTGGGGAGCGGCCGTCGCCGCGGCAAGATGTGTGGAAAAAATTGCTCAGGTACGCGGGATCGCCTTGAGCACGGCCTTGCCGGCCTTGATCACGACCTTGAACTCGATGTTCCGCGCCTTGTGACGCGCCATCAGCTCGGGCACTTGTGCGCGGATGCGGCTGGCGATCGCATCGTAGTTGAGTCCGCTGGTCGACTCTCCGGTGCGCTGACGCGCGACCAGATAGGTATCGTACAGCTTGCGGATCATCTGATCCGAGAGCTGTGGCGAGGAAGGCGAGGGCGCCGCCTCGGCCGGCTTCTGCCCGGCGCCCCGGCGCGCATCGCGGAGTTTCGCCTTGAACACGTCGCGCTTGTAGGTGCCCTCTTCGATCTCGCGCAGCGTGCGGTCCCACATCCGCTCGAAGGAGATCAGCTTCGCGAACATGGTCTGGATGCGGAACTTGAGCGCGGTGTTCCTCACCTGCGTCGTCTTGAGCAGCCGCATCTTCTCGGAGACCTGGCGGCGCTGCGCGTCGGGCGGGCGGCGGTCGATGCCGAGGAAGAACTTCTCGTAGAGGACCTGCAGGCCGGTCATCTGCTCCTCGAGCTGGTCGAGGTCTTCCGCCAGCTTCTCCTGCGGAAGCTGCTGGGTCGCGGTCACGGCGGGCACGCGCCCACTCTAGCAACGAGCAGCGTGCCTCCGCAGCGTGAGCGAAGGTGCGCGGCTACGCGGCGGCCGGCGCCGTTCTCCCACCCGCGCGCCGGCCCAGGGTGACGTAGAGCACGACGCCGAATGCGAAGATGGCGACGCTGATCAGCTCGCTGGTGGACAGGTTCCACCAAGCGCCGCGCGCCAGGGGGCCGAGGAAGTTGAAGACGCGCCCGCGCTCCTCGTCTCCGCGCATGGTCTCGATGAGCGCGCGCAGCGGCGCATAGAGCATCAGGTAGAGCGCGAGCAGCTCGCCGTGGAACCGCTTGCGCGTGCGCCACAGCGTGAGCGCCACGAAGATGCCCAGCTCGCCGATGGCCTCGTAGAGCTGCGTCGGATGGATGGGCAGGGTGCGCGCGGCGCCGAACTGGATCACGTGGTTCGAGAGCTGGCTCTGGTAGGCGAGCGACTCGGGCGGGAAGCGGGCGGCCCAGGGAAGGTGCGGATCGCAAGCCGCGCCCCAGCAGCAGCCCGCGGCGAAACATCCGAGCCGCCCGATGGCATGGCCGATGGCGACCGAGGGGATGATCGCGTCCGCATGGGGAAAGAACGGCATGCGGTGCCTGCGCATGTACCAGACGGACACCAGCACCGCGCCGATGAAGCCGCCGTAGAAGACCAGGCCGCCCTTCCAGAACGCGAAGATGCTGGCCGGGTCATGCGCGTAGTCCTCCCAGTTGACGATGATGAACAGCACGCGCGAGCCGACCATGGCGGCGAGGAGGATCCAGAAGCAGAGGTCCATCACCCGCTCCCGATCCAACCCGGAACGACGGGCGGCGCGGCCGGCGAGCTGCATCGCCACCAGGAACGCGGTGGCGATCAGGAGACCGTAGGTGTGCAGCGGGATGACCAGCGGGCGCTTCAGGTGGAGAAGGTCGTTGTTGCCGGGATCGCCGAGCATCCGCACGGCGAGGAAGAGGACGACCGCCGTCCCGCCCGCCCAGACGGCGCCCGCCTGCAGCGCCTTCTTCCACGGCTCGCCGGCGGCGCGCGTCCCGCGGGCCTGCCAGGCGCCGGAGAGCAGCGAAACGGCGAGGGCGGCGAGCGGCGCCCAGAAGGGGGAAAGCACCACGCTGAAGAGGACCGGAAGCATCGCCCTTTCCTAACCTGCCGTCATGCGGAAGGCTTCCCTGCCTCCCGGGCCGGCTTCCGCGCGAAGACCATCTCCAGGAGCAACATCAAGAGGCCCACCGTGATGGCGCTGTCGGCCACGTTGAAGGTGGGCCAGTGCAGCGAGGGTCTTTGCCAGAACGGGTCGAACCAGTGCCAGTCGATGAAATCGATCACGTACCCGCGCAGCAGCCTGCAGATGGCGTTCCCGAGCGCGCCTCCGAGCACCAGCGAAAGCGCGACCTGCAGGTAGCGCTGCTCGGCCTGTAGCTTGCGGTAGTAGCTGAAGATGAAGACCACCGCGGCGACGCTGACCAGGTGGAAGAACGGCACGCGGAATCGCTCCCCCGAGCGGGAGAGGAACCCCCATGCGGCGCCCCGGTTCTGCGTGTACTGGAACTGCCAGAAGTTGCGGACCACCTGGATCTGCCGGCCGTCGGCGAGCCCGCGCTCGAGCAGGTCCTTCTCGGTGAGGAACGCCTTGATCTCGTCGGGCAGCGTGCGCGCCCGCGCCACCTGGAAGGCGTGGGTCAGGTGCTCCACGGCGAGGAACTTGGTGACCTGGTCGCCGACGAGGACGGTGGCCGAGATCAGCGCGAGCAGCGTCCATTTGCCCAGCGGCTTCGTCACTGCGCCTCCCCGGCGACCGCGCGCTTGCAGCGCAGGCACAGCGCGGGCGAACCGGACACCTCGGCCAGCGCGCGCCAGCACCGCTCGCAGCCGGCGTGCGGGCTGCGCCTCACCTCGGCCGAGAGGGTCTCACCCGGCTCGATCCGCACGGTCGCGCAGAGGAACAGGTCCGCGAGCTGCGCCTCGTACTTCTGCGCCACCTCGCGCAGCACGGGCGGCTGGCGCGGGACGCGCAGCACCACGTCCGCCTCGGTAGCCTTCCCGATCTCCTTGGCCACCCGCTTCGCCTCCAGCGCTTCGTTGACCACCCGCCGGAACGCCGCCAGGTGCCGGAACTCCTCTTCCAGCGCGTCGTCGGCCACCTGCGGTTCGGGGGTCGGCAGGCCGGCGAGGAACACCGAGGCGACCTTGTGGCCGGGGAGGTGCTGCCATGCCTCCTCGGTGGTGAAGGAGGCGATGGGGGCGAGCAGGCGGCACAGGTCGCGGCAGGCGCGGTACAGCACGGTCTGGGCGGCGCGGCGGAGCGGCCAGGTTGGCGCGGAGCAGTAGGTGCGGTCCTTGAGCACGTCGAAGTAGAAGGCCGAGAGGTCGGTCGCGCAGAGATCCACGGTGGCGTGATAGACGCGGTGGTACTCGTACTGCTCGTACGCGCGCGCGACGCCTTCGCGGTACCGCTCCAGCCGGGAGAGCGCCCAGCGGTCGATGGCCTCCAGCCGGTCCACAGGCAGCGCATCGCGCTCGGGATCGAAATCGTAGAGCTGCGAGAGGCAATAGCGCAGGGTGTTGCGGATCTTCCGATAGCCCTCGCTGAGCGTCTCCAGGATCTGCTGCGAGAGGCGCACGTCGTCCCGGTAGTCGCTCGCAGCCACCCAGAGCCGGACGATCTCGGCGCCGTACTTCTTGATGGTGTGCTGCGGGTCGACGTAGTTGCCCAACGACTTGCTCATCTTGCGCCCGTCCTCGCCCACCACGAATCCGTGGGTGAGGCAGGCGCGATAAGGCGACTCGCCGCGATTTGCGATGGAGATGGTCAGGGAAGAATTGAACCAGCCGCGGTGCTGGTCGGAGCCTTCCAGGTACAGATCGGCGGGGAACCGCAGGTCCGGCCAGCGCGAGCTGGCGAGCACGGCTGCCCAGGAGGACCCGGAATCGAACCACACGTCGAGGATGTCGGTCTCCTTCTCGAACTCGGTGCCGTCGCACTTGGGGCAACGCGTGCCGCGCGGCAAGAGCTCGGAGAGCGCCTTGTCGAACCAGGCGTCGGCGCCGTGCTGCTCGAAGATGCGCGCCACGTGCTCCATCGCCTCCGGCGAGACGAGCGGCTCGCGGTCCTTGACGCAGTACGCGACCGGGATGGGCACACCCCAGCTCCGCTGCCGCGAGATGCACCAGTCGGGCCGGTTCTCGACCATCCCGCGGATCCGCTCCTTGCCCCAGGCGGGGATCCAACCACCCGACGCCGCGATGCGGTCGATGGCCTCGAGCGCGGCCTTGCGGATGGTGGTCCCGCCGATGTCCACGTCCATCCCGATCCACCACTGGTCGGTGGCGCGGAAGATGACCGGCTGCTTGCAGCGCCAGCAGTGCGGGTAGCTGTGGCGGATCTCGAAAGCGACTCCGCCGGCGTTGAGCAATGCCCCGGCCTCGCGCAGCTTCTCGATGATCTCCGGATTGGCGTCGAAGACGCCCTTGCCGGTGAGCCCCAGGCCCGCGTCGGCGGTGAACCGGCCCCGGTCGTCGACGGGCGCGAAGATGGGCAGCCCGTACTTGACCCCCATCTGGAAGTCGTCTTCGCCGTGGCCCGGAGCGGTGTGCACCAGGCCCGTGCCGGCCTCGGTGGTGGCGTGCGCGCCGAGGACCACGCGGCCGACCCGCTCGATCAGCGGATGGTGGTAGGTCACGCCGTCGAGGTCCGCTCCCGAGAAGTGCGCCAGCACCTTGCGCGGGTCCTTGAGCCGCGGAACGCGCGCCGCGGTCTGCGCTGCCCCGAGCAGCGTGTCGGGATCGCCTGCGCCCCGGTCGACCTCCTGCGGCGCGCAGGCGGCGAGGAACGGCGCGAGGAGGTCCTTGGCGACGATCACCGCCCGCTCGCCCAGGTCGTAGGCGACGTACTCGATCTCCGGATTTGCGGCGATGGCGAAGTTCGCAGGGATGGTCCAGGGCGTGGTGGTCCAGATCGCCAGCGCGAGCGGGTGCCCCTTGAGCGAGGGCGCCTCCTTGTAGAGCCTGGTTCCGTCGAGCACCCGGAAGGCGACGTAGATCGAGGGGCTGGTCTTCTCCGCGTACTCCACCTCGGCTTCGGCCAGGGCGGTGCGGTCGCGGGGGCACCAGTGCACGGGCCGCTTGCGCCGGTAGAGCGCCCCCTTGCGAGCGATGGCGGCGAGCTGCCGCACGATCTCCGCCTCGTAGGAGTAATCCATGGTGAGGTACGGATCGTCCCAGCGCGCGAGCACGCCCAGGCGCTGGAACCCGCGCCGCTGCACCTCGACCTGCTCCTCGGCGAACTTGCGGCATGCGCGGCGGAAGTCGCTCGCGCTCATGTCCCGCTTCTTCGGCCCGAGCTGCTTGTCGACCTGCAGCTCGATGGGCAGGCCGTGGCAGTCCCAGCCCGGGACGAAGTCCGCGAGCTTGCCGCTCATCGAGGCGTGCTTCACCACGATGTCCTTGAGCACCTTGTTGAGGAAGTGCCCCAGGTGGATCGGGCCGTTCGCGTAGGGCGGGCCGTCGTGGAAGACGAACTTCTCGCGGCCCGCGTTGTGGCGCAGGATCTGCTCGTAGACCTTCCCCTCCTGCCACGCCTTCACCTGCGCAGGCTCGCGCTCCGCGAGCTGCGCGCGCATGGGGAAGCCCGTCCTGGGCAGGTTCACCGTGTCTTTGAGGTCCATGGCGGAAAGAGCGGACGAGTAGCAGCTAGGGGCCGGTCCTGCAACCGGATCGGGCGCTGTTCCACTCGACGCCGCGGCGCGTTGTCGCCTATGCTGCGCGCCCTTCGAAGGAGCGCTCGATGGCCGTTCCCGCCCGCCAGATCTCCGCCTCGGGCATCGAGGTGCGCCCCGTCCAGGGGAAGAAGGACGTGGAGGTCTTCCTGCACGTGCCCTGGACGCTGGGCATGAAGGAGGACCCCAACTGGGTGCCTCCGCTGCTCGACGACTACAGGCGGCAGCTCGACGCGAAGAAGAGCCCCTTCCTCAAGCACGGCGAGCTGGCCTGCTTCACCGCGTTCGACGCGGGAAAGCCGGTGGGGCGCATCAGCGTGCAGATCGATCGCGAATTCGACCGGGTGCACCCCGAGGAACCGGGGGTCGCGTTCTTCGGCTTCTTCGACTGCGCAGAGCGCGCGGACGTCTCGCTCGCCCTCTTCGCCGCCGCCGAGGACTGGGCCCGCGGAAAGGGCCGCACGCGGCTGCGCGGTCCGTTCACGCTCGACTCGAAGGGCGAGGTGGGCGTGCTCGTCGACGGATTCGAGGCGCCGCCGCGCGTCGGCATGCCACACAACAAGCCGCACCTCGGTCGCACCATCGAAGCGGCGGGCTACGCCAAGGCGAAGGACTTCTTCGCCTGGTGGTACACCTCGGGACACGTCGACGAGCGCACCAAGCGGATCGCCGAGAAGACCAAGGCGCTTCCGGGCGTGACGGTGCGCCCGATGGACCTGCGCCACTTCCGCCGCGAGGTGGACATCGTGCGCGACGTCTACAACTCGGCGTGGAAGGACAACTGGGGGTTCATCCCGTTCACGAACGAAGAGCTGGAGATCATCGCCACCGAATACAAGATGTTCGTCGACACCGAGATCGCGCTGGTCGCGGAAGTCGACGGCAAGCCCGCGGCGATCTGCTTCGCCATCCCCGACGTGAACGAGATGGTGCGCGACTTCGACGGGGAGCTGACCCGCCGTCCGTTGAATGTCGTGAAGCTCCTCTGGCGGCTCAAGTTCAACCGCCCCAAGCACGCGCGCCTTTTGCTCCTCGGGGTCAAGGAGGAGTTCCGGGCCTCGCACAAGTACGGGACGCTCGCGGCGGTCCTCTACGTGGAGGTGGCCGAGCGGGGGCTCAAGCGCGGCTACGTGGGCGGCGAGCTGAGCTGGACGCTGGAGGAGAACGTGCTCATCAACCGGGGGATCGAGCGGATGGGCGCGCGCAAGTACAAGACGTACCGCGTGTACGAGAAACGTCTGTAGAGCGCCGGAACCGTTCCCCAGAGCCAGGCATCGCACGGACCAGCGCGTCGACCTGCGCCGGAGGACCACGACATGCCGCTCGTGCGGATTGCGTTGAGGGCTGGCAAGAGCGAGAGCTACCGGCGGGCGGTCGCCGACTCGGTCCATCGCGCGCTGGTGGAGACCGTCAACGTGCCGGCCAAGGACCGGTTCCAGATCGTCACCGAGCACGACGCCGCGGGGCTCATCTACGATCCCTCGTACCTGGACATCCAGCGCACGGACGGGGTCCTGCTCATCCAGATCACGCTCAACGCCGGGCGGACGGTGGAGCTCAAGAAAGCCCTGTTCGCGCGCATCGCGGCGCTCCTCGCGGAGAGCCCGGGGGTACGGCGCGAGGACGTGGTCGTCTCGCTGGTCGACGTCCCGAAGGAGAACTGGTCGTTCGGCAACGGCATCGCGCAGTACGCCGACCGCTGAGCGTCTTCAGTCGGTGCCGCCCGGGTCCTCGTCGTTCGAGGGGGGGCGGTGCGGATCCGGCGGCAGGTTCAGCACGGGGCCCGGCATCAGCTCGATGATGAACTCGACGATGTCCTTGACGGAGATGACGCCGACCGGCCGGTTCGCCTCGTCGACCAGCGGCACGTGCCGGTAACCGCCCATGTGCATCAGGTTGAGCGCCCAGACGATGCGATCGTCGCGGCGGAGCGTTTCTGGCTCGCGCGTCATGAAGTCGGCGACGCGGCATCGGGACCAGTCCAGCCCCCGCCCGGCGACGCGGTTGAGGAGGTCGCGCTCGGTGAAGATGCCCTTGAGCGTGCCGTCCGCTCCCGAGACCAGGACGCAGCCGATGTGGTGCTTCTGGAGGTTCTCCACCGCCTCCTTGAGCGACGCTTCCTCCGGGACGGTGATTGCGGGACCCAGCTGCAGGGAGCTGATCGTTTCGCGCTCCAGCGAGCTCCTCAACCGGTCGTTGCTCCCCGGCGCCTCGATCAATTCGGCAGGATCGATGGCCATCGCCGCCTCCTGATTGCTTCGCGGCCATGCTACGCCTGAGCGCCGCCCGGCGCACGCCGGCCCTGGCCGTCTTTCGTCGGAGGTAGCGACGACGAGTTTGTCGCCGCGCGCGACAGCCACCTGCTCGATTCTCCGCCATCTCCGAGCCCGGTCGGCCGCATCCCCGAAGTCGATGAGGCGAAAGGGCCCGCTCCCATCGCCTGGCCGCGGTAGGCACGGCGATTGCTGATCTGCTGCTCCAGGGTCAACCGAGCGAGGGTGGCATGGGGCTGGGCGGGGTCTGGAAGCGCGTGCGAGGGACGCTCGGCGAGCGCCCGCACAACCTGCTCGCCATCTCCGATCTGCATCTAGGCTGCGATCTGAAGCCGGGCGCCCGGCCGGCGCGTCGGGGTTTCGACGCACAACTCGCCCGTTTCCTGGATCACCATGCCGCGAATCGGACGGACGGAAAGCCGTGGCGCCTGATCCTCGACGGCGACATCGTCGACTTCGTGGCCATCACCGTCACGCCCGGCGCGGACGATGCGGGCTTCGAGATCAGCCAGGAGGAACGGCAATTTGGCCTCGCCTCCGAAGAGGCGAAGTGCGTCTGGAAGCTGCGCCAGACGTTCGCGCGCCACCCTGACGTTTTTGACGCGCTCGCCCGTTTTCTCCAGAAGGGAAATTTCGTTCACATCGTCCGCGGGAACCACGACTCGGAGTTCCATTGGCCGGCGGTGCAGGCCGAGTTCAAGAGCCAACTCTCCGCCCGCCTGGGCCTCGTCGGCGGACCCCGGCGCCGGCTCGAGCAGCGCATCCAGTTCCACCCCTGGTTCTATCTCGAGCCCGGCTTCTTCTACGCCGAGCACGGAAACGCGCACGACCGGTACTCGGTGCAGAGCGGGTTTTTCGATCCGGCCGGCGTGAGCCACGAGCTGGACCTGCCCATCTCGTCCAAGGTGCTGCGGTACTTCGCCAACCGGTACGCGGAACAGACCGACCTGGACGAAGTCGATACCTGGGGCGTGCCCGAGTACATCGACTGGGTGCTCAAGGCCGGCAACCCGCTGCGCATCGCCGCCGACTACTTCGTCATGGTCTGGCGCGTGACGTATCCCGTGTTCGTCCAGTCGCTCAAGGCGTGGCGGAGGTTCGCGCGGGCGGCGGACAAGGCCATCTCGCAGGTCGACGCCCACGCCTCGTCCGCCCACCTGCGCAAGGCGCTGGGGCGGTTCTCCGGCACCGACGCGCAGGCACGCCAGCTCCTGGCCATCGCCTCCCGCCCGGCCGAGGAGAGCCTGTTCGATTCGATGCAGCTCTTCTATCTCGACCGCGCCGTGCTCGCCGTGCTCGGCCTGGTGGGCGCGTTTGCCGCGGTCGGGGCTGCTCACGGATTGTGGGCGAAGCTCGCTGCTGCCGTGGCGACCGGCATCGCATTCGCCGCGGTCAACGCCGCGCTCGCGAGCCTGCGCAAGACCGACTCGCATCCCATGCTGCAGCAGGCAGCGCGGCGGATCGCGCAGCTCTTCGACGTCAAGTACGTGGTGATGGGGCACAGCCACCGGGTGGTGGACGAGCCCATCGGCAGCGGCGCGCGCTATCTGAACCTGGGCTCCTGGACCAACGCGCGCATCGGCTTCCCGCACGTGGTCGTCGAGGACGGCGTGGCGGAGCTGCGGTACTGGAAGAACGGCCTGCTTCCAGCCGAGACGCGCGACGAACCGCAGCCGGGGACGGCTTCGCTTCCAATTCCTGCCTGACGTCCGGCGCCGCCTGGGGTACCTTCCCCGGCCATGGCAAACGGCAGAAGTCTACAAGCCGCGATCGCGGCCGGGATCCTCTTGAACGCGTGCTCCGGCGCGCCACCCAGGCGGGACGCCGCGGACGGCGACCTCTCTGCGCTCGCCGATCGTTACTTCGAAGAAGTCTTCTTCAAGTACGGACCCACGCGAGGGACGCGAGCGGGATTGCACCAGTACGACACCCTGCTCGAGGATTACTCGCGGACGACGATCGACGCGCAGGTCGCGGCGCTGAAGGACTTCGAGCGGCGCTTCGACGCGCTGAGCGTCGCGCCAGGATCGCCCGAGGCCGCCGATCGGGAGCTGCTCCTCTCGGACGTCCGATCGAGCCTCCTCGAGCTGACCACCATCCGCGGCTGGGAGAAGGACCCGGACCTCTATTCGAGCAGCATCACCGGGAGCGCGTTCGTGATCATGAGCCGCGACTTCGCGCCGCCCGACGACAGGCTCCGCTCGCTCGTCGCGCGCGAGAAGCAGATGCCCGCGGTGCTCGAGCTCGCCCGGCGGAACCTGAAGGACCCGCCGCGCAAGTACACCGAGATTGCGCTGGAGCAGCTTCCCGGGATCGTCTCGTTCTTCGAGAAGGACGTGCCGGCCGCATTCAAGGACGCCAAGGACCCGGCCACCCTGCGCGAGCTCGCGCAGGCCAACCAGCAAGTCCTCTTCGCGCTTCGCTCCTACCGGCAGTTCCTCGAGGACGACCTCTTGCCCAGGTCCGGCGGCGACTACCGCATCGGGGCCGACACCTACCGCAAGAAGCTGCTGGTCGACGAGATGGTGGAGCTGCCCCTCGAGCGACTGCTCGAGATCGGAATGGCCGATCTGCGCCGCAACCAGCGCGAGTTCCAGCGCATCGCGCGGATGCTCGCGCCCGACCGCACGCCGGAGCAGGTGCTGCAGGACCTCGGCAGGGACCACCCCGCCCCTGCCGAGCTGCTGCAGGCCTTCCGCAACACGTTCGGCGATCTGCGCGGGTTCATCTCCGAGCGCCGGATCGTGACCATCCCCTCGCCCGTCCCGCCCATCGTGGAGGAGACGCCGCCGTTCATGCGCGCGCTCACCTTCGCCTCGATGGACATCCCCGGCCCTTTCGAGCACCGGGCCAAGGAGGCGTTCTTCAACGTCACCTTGCCGGAGGCGGCGTGGACGCCGAAGCAGGTCGACGAGCACATGGCCGGGTTCAACCGGGGAACCGTGATCAGCACTGCCGTCCACGAGGCGTATCCCGGTCACTACGTTCAGTTCCTCTGGGTGCAGCGGGCGCAGACCAAGGTGCGCAAGCTCCTCGGGTGCGGCACCAACGCCGAGGGTTGGGCGCACTACACCGAGCAGATGATGCTCGACGAGGGCTACGGCCGGACGCCGGGCGTGCCGGAGGAGAGGGACGCTGCATTCCTCAACCTGCGCCTGGGGCAGCTGCAGGATGCGCTCCTGCGCAATGCCCGCTACGTGGTCGGCATCCGGATGCACACCGCCGACATGACCTTCGACCAGGCGGTGGAGTTCTTCGAGAAGGAAGGGTACCAGTCGCATGCCAACGCCGTGCGCGAGACGAAGCGCGGCACGAGGGATCCGACGTATCTGGTGTACACGCTCGGGAAGCTGCAGATCCTCAAGCTGCGCGACGACTACCGCAAGAAGGCCGGCGCGAGCTTCCGCCTGCAGGACTTCCACGACGCGTTCCTGCAGCAGGGTTTTCCGCCGGTGAAGATCATCCGCCGCGCGATGCTGGGCGATGACTCTGCGACTCTCTGACCCGGCGGCTACTCCACCGCTTCGACGATGCTCTCGAAGAGCCGGCGGCCGTCCTCGCCGCCCAGGACGCCCTCGCTGAGCCGCTCGGGGTGCGGCATCATGCCGATCACGTTGCCGCGCGCGTTGGAGATGCCGGCGATGTCGGCCAGGGACCCGTTCGGATTGGCGCCCGCGACGCCGCGCAGCCCGTGCGGATCGCAGTAGCGGAAGGCGATCTGCCCTTCGCCTTCGAGCCGCTTGAGCCCTTCCGGATCGATGTAGTAGTTGCCGTCGCCGTGGCCGATCGGCACCCGGACCACCTCGCCTCGCGCGTACTTGCGCGTCCAGGGCGTCATCGCGTTCTCGACCTTGAGATGCACGTCGCGGCAGACGTACTTGAGCGAGTCGTTTCGCCGCACCGCGCCCGGCAGCATCCCCGCCTCGAGCAGGATCTGGAACCCGTTGCAGATGCCGATCACGTGCCCGCCCCGCTGCGCAAACTTGCGCACTTCCTCCATCACCGGTGAGAAGCGGGCGATCGCCCCGGTGCGCAGGTAGTCCCCATAGGAGAACCCGCCGGGCAGCACCACCACGTCGGCACCGCGCAGGTCGCGGTCCTTGTGCCAGATGTAGCGGGCGGCGCGTCCCAGCACGTGCTTGGCGACGTGGTAGACGTCGTGGTCGCAGTTGGAGCCGGGGAAGATGACCACCGCGAAGAGCATCAGGCCGGTTCCTCGATGCGGTACTCCTCGATGACGGTGTTGGCGAGGAGCTTCTCGCACATGGACGTCAGGCGGTCCCGGGCGCGGCGCGGATCGTCCTCGTCGAGATCCAGCTCGAGGACCTTCCCGAGCCGGACTCCCTGCACCTCGCCGAATCCCAGCGAAGCGAGGGCACGTCCTACCGCCTGGCCCTGCGGGTCGAGCACCGACCGCTTCAACGTGACCACGACGCGCGCTTTCATGGGGGGCGGACAATAAGGGGACGGGGGCGTCCTTTCAACTGGCCCGGGATGGTACGCTGCCCGCCGGGACATGATCGAGCTGGTGGCAGCGGGCGCCGCGCTCGCGTCCCGCGCGCTGCTCCAGGCCGCGGACGCGGCGCTGACGGCGGTGGGCGAGGACGAGCTTCGCGAAGCGCACGGTACCCCACGGCGCGTGCGCTGGGTCCTGTCGATGAAGCGCGATCCGGAGCCGACCGCCGCCGCGCTCCGCGCAGCCGCCAGCGGCTTGCTGGCCTTCGCCGCGGTGGCGTGCGCCATCTGGGTCAACGGCATCCTCGCCCGGGCGGGCATCGCGCGCGCCTCGATGTCCCGCGCCACGCTCCAGCTCCTGGCGGGGCTCGTGGCCGGCGTGCTGGCCCTGGTGCTCGATCTGGCGCCGCGCTCGCTCGCGGCCGCCAATCCCTTGCGGTGGAGCCTGGCGCTGGCCGGGCCGACCTATCTCGTCTGCGCCGTGTTCAAGCCGCCGATGCGGCTCATGCTCCGCCTCTTCGACGCGCTCCTCCTGCGGCAAGGCGCCACGGCCCGCTACACGTCGCCTCCTCCTCCGCTCGAGGAGATCGAGAAGATCCTCTCCGGCGAGCCGCGCGGCGGCGAGAAGCGCGCCCCGTCCGCCGAGCTGGTGCACGCCCTGTTCAACTTCGCCGGGCGCACCGCGAAGGAGGTCATGGTCCCGCGCACCCGCGTGGTGGGGGTCCCCATCGACGCCAGCCCCGAGCAGGTCATCGACCTGCTCTCCGAGGAGGGTCATACCCGGATGCCCGTCCACGACGGCGATCTCGACCACATCCGGGGCGTGCTGCACACCAAGGACATCATCCCGCTCCTCGCCAATCCGGAGCTGATCGTGCTCCAGGACCTCCTCCGCCCCGCGCTCTGGGTCCCGTGGACCAAGCGCGTGGACGAGATCCTCCGCGAGATGCAGCAGAAGCGCAGCCACCTGGCGCTGGTCGCCGACGAGTACGGCGGCTTCGCCGGCATCGTCTCGCTCGAGGACATCCTGGAGGAGATCGTGGGCGAGATCCGCGACGAGCACGACACCGAGATCGCGGTTCCCCCTCTGGGCGCCGACGGGACCGCCCTGCTGCGCGGAGAAGCCCGCATCGACGAGGTGAACCAGGTGCTCGGCGCGCAACTCCCCCGGGACGGCGATTTCGAGACCCTGGCCGGGTTGCTCAACTCCTGCGCCGGCGCCATCCCGCAATCCGGCGACCGGTTCTACGTCGGCGGGCTGGAGCTGACGGTCGCGCAGCGGGACGACCGCCGCGTGCGGCTGGTGCGGGTGGCGCGGGCGCTCTCGCAGCCGCCGCCCCTCCGGGCGAGATGACCGGCGCGGGCCCCGCGGTCACCGGAGCGGAAGGTAGTAGGCGTCGAGCAGCACCTCGGGGAGGTCCAGGTCGCCCTCCGGAGCGCGCAGGTAGCCGCGCTCCATGTACAGCTTCGCGACGCCCTCGTTGCCGCGGCGCACGTGCAGGCAGACGTACCTGGCGCCCATCCCGCGCGCCCGGCGCTCGGCCTCGTCGAGCAGGGGTTGGGACAGCCCGCGGCCTTGCGCCGCCGGATCGATCGCCAGGTGGCGCAGATCGCATGCCTCCGGCAACCACGCCTCGCTCGCCGGCGCGCCGGGCCGCCAGACCGCCACGGTCCCGACCACCTTGCCGCCCAGCTCCGCGACCAGCACCAGGGCCTCTCGCCGTTTGGAGGCCACCTCGCGCAGCTCGGCCTTGCGGCGCTCGGTGAGCACCACCTCCGGCATCTTCTGCGCGTAGCGGGTCAGATATCCGGAGACCAGGATCTCCCCCACCGTGGCATCGTCCTCGGGCCGGGCTTCGCGGACGACCACTTCAGCCACTGCGCAGCTCGTGCACCAGCCGGCGCGCGGAGAGGGAGAAGCCCAGGGATCGGTAGAGCGCCCTGGCCGGGCCGTTCGACTCGGCGACCGAGAGGACCGCATGCGCCGTCCCTTCGAGCGCCGCGGCGACCAGGGCGCGGCCGATGCCCATGCGGCGGAACTCGGGAAGCACGGCGACCTCCTCGATGCCCAGGGTCCGGCCCAGCCGGACCGCGGAAAGATACGCCACCGCGCGCCGCTCCACTTCGGCCAGCAGGACCAGCCGGCCCTCCTCGCCGAAGAGCTGCGCCACCTCGTCGGATCGGGTGGCGAACGTGTCCGGAGCGCCGGCCCACGCCTCGCGCGCGAGCCGCTCCAGCTCCCGCATCGCCTCGCCGGGAGCGAGCCGCCTGATGCGCAAGGCTGGCATCTCCGGCGCGTCCACGGGACGCGCGGACCACCCCAGGGCGAGCTGGGCGGACGTCTCGCGGAATCCCAGAGCGCGCAGGAACGCCTGCCCCGGCCGCGCGCCGTCGCGCACGCGCGACCGCAGCGTCGCGCCCTGGGAGGCGGCCCAGGAAAGGGCCGGACCGCACAGCGCCCGCCCCAGCCCCTGCCGGCGCAGCTCGGGCGCGACGGCCGCGTAGAGGTCCGCGGTGGGTCGCTCCGCGCCCTCGGGCGTCCGGGATTCGCGCACTGCCGCGAAGGCGATCCCCTGCAGCGCTCCCTCCTCGTCCTCGGCCACACGCCACAGCTCGAGCAGCGCGCGCGGTCCCCCGGCGATGATCGGCAACCGCTGCGCGAACGGCTCCACCGCCGGGTCCTTCGCGCGCAGCCGCTCGCACAGATCGCCGGCGGCCGGGAGATCCTCTCCGGCCAGCTCGCGAACGGTGACCACGCCGCTCAAGGCAGCCCGGACGCCACCAGCTCGGCGATGTCCTTCGCTTGCATCGACTCGCCCCGGCCGGTCTCGCTGATGCCGTCCTTGATCATGGTGAGGCAGAACGGGCAGCTCGTCGCCACCACGCCCTTCTCGCCCAGCGTCTTCGCAGCCTCGTCGACGCGGTTCTGGTTGATGCGCTGCCCGATGGTCTCCTCCAGCCACATGCGCCCGCCGCCCGCGCCGCAGCAGAACGTCTCGGTGCGGCTGCGGTCCATCTCCTTCAGCTTGATGCCGATGGACACCAGGGCCTGGCGGGGGGCCTCGCTGATGCCGTTGTGGCGGGCCAGGTAGCAGGAGTCGTGGTAGGTCACCGCCTGTTCGAGCTGCACCTGGCCCGGCTTGAGCCTGCCCTCGTCGACGAGCTGCGCGATCACCTCGCTGTGGTGCAGCACCTTGAACTGCCCGCCGAACTGCGGGTACTCGTTGGCCAGCGTGTTGAAGCAGTGCGGGCACTGGGTGATGATCTTCTTCACTGCGTAGCGGGTCAGCGTCTCCACGTTCTGCTGCGCGAGCGACTGGAACAGGTACTCGTTCCCCAGACGGCGGGCGGAGTCGCCGTTGCAAGTCTCCTCTTCGCCCAGGATGACGAAGTCGACCTTGGCCGCCTGCAAGATCTTCACGATGGCCCGCGACACCTTCTTCTGCCGCTCGTCGAAGCTGCCCGCGCAGCCGACGAAGAACAGCCACTCGAAGTTCTCTGCGGCCTCCTTCACGCTCGACGCAGTGCGCACGCCCAGGTCGGCGCACCACTCCGCGCGGCGGTTGGAGCCCATCCCCCACGGATTGCCCTGGCCCTCCATCCCCTTGAAGACGCGCGCCGCTTCTTCGGGGAAGCGAGACTCCACCAGCACCAGGTGCCGGCGCATGTCGACGATCCGCGGCAGGTGCTCGATGAACACCGGGCACGCCTGCTCGCACCAGCCGCAGGTGGTGCAGGCCCAGATGGTCTCGTCCGGCAGCACGCCGGCGTCGTTCGAGACCAGCGGCGGCAGCTTCTCGACGAGCTCGGCCGGGAGCTGCAGGCTGGATCCGGCCGTGGCGCCGTCGTGGCCGTTGGGCGACGCCGGGATGCGGTTCATTCGCGAGAGGAGCGCCTGGAGCGGAAGCGGCATCGCCGCGGCAGCCTGCTGCGCGTGATGCCGGATGGCGCGGTTCACTTCCTTGTGCGTGAGAGGCTTTCCCGTGTCGTAGGTCGGGCAATACGTCTGGCAGCGGCCGCACTCGGTGCACGAGTACGTGTCGAGGATCTCCTTCCAGGACAGGTCGGTGAGCTTGGAGACTCCGAAGCTGGTGGCGTTCTCGAGGTCCAGCTTGGAGAGCTGCCCCATCGGCGTGAGCCGCTGGAAGTAGACGGTCGGCAGACCGGTGATGATGTGGAAGTGCTTCCCCATGGGGAGGAAGTTGAGGAACGACATCACGATCGCGATGTGCAGCAGCACGCCGAAGGTCATCGCGTTGGCCGCGGCGTGCGGCGACATCCCGTACAAGAACCACTGCGCGACCTTGCCGGACACCGGCAGGTACCAGGGGACCTCGCCCGCGCTCTTCGCCAGCGCGGCGGCGTCGATGAGCACGTCCGTCCACAGGACGCCGATGATCATGCAGAGGATGAAGACGCCCTCCCACGAGAGCGTCATCCGCTCCTTCTTCGCGACCAGGCGGAAGTAGAGAAAGACCGCGCACCCGAGGGTCCCCAGGATGTCGATGACGTCCTTGGCGAAGAGGTACGCCTGCCCGAGCTGCGTCTCGTGCGCGAGGAACGGCAGGTGGAAACCGGGATCGTACGCCAGGCCGAAGGAAGTCACAGTGCCCAGTTGGGCGACGATGAAGGCGACGAAGATCCAGACGTGCGCGATGCCCGCGGCGCGCTCCGGTTTCGCGGGCATGCGCTTCTGCCCGAAGCCGTACTCGATGAGCTTCTCGGTCCGCGTGAGCGGATCGTCCCAGCGCACCTCTTTGCGGGAGAAGAGCAGCGGGCGGATGCGGTAGGAGATCGTCCAGAGGAAGAGGGCGAGCCCGGCCGCGATGATCAGCGTGGCAAGAATGGGTGCCATTTGAGCCGAGCAGCATATCCGCGCCCAGCCCCCAGGGCCATCGCTCGGCCCACCGCGCCAGCGGGCACGGCCTAATGAATCATGCGCAAGTGCGCCGGGCTTGCACGCTCGCGGAGGAACTTGTCGATCACCTGCCGGTACTCCGAGAGGTCGCGGCAGCCTTGCATGAGCCACTCGCCGCCGATCACCAGCGCCGGCACGCCCTTGATCCCGAGCGCCTCCGCCTCCTCGCCCGCGCCGGCGACCGACTGCTCGGTGTCGGGATGGTCGAGGCGCTCGAGGAAGCGCGACACGTCGAGCCCGGCGCCCGCCGCCAGCTCGAGCTGCACGTCCCGGCGGGCCACGTTGATGCCGTCCTGGAACGCCGCGCGGCGCATCCGGAGCAGCAGCTCGTGCTGGCTCTCGTAGCCTTGGGGGAGCGCCGCCTCCAGCGCGACCAGCGGCGGCAGGCTGGAAGAAGGCGGATCGTCGCCCGTCCACAGGTCTGCCTTCACGCCCTTGCCCTCGCGCTCTTTCGCGATCCGGCGGAAGTGGCGGGCGAGCAGCGTGCGCTGCTTCCTGTCGGGCAGCTGGTTCTCCGGCCGCAGCGCGTACGGCTTGAAGCTCCAGCGCACCGCGGGCCCGTACTCCTCGCGGAGCACCTCCAGGCGCGCGTCGGCCAGATAGCACCACGAGCAGAGGACGTCGTGGAAGAGCACCAGCTCGACCTGGGCGGGGGCGCTGCTGTCCTGCAGGCGGG
>Ga0137415_10002563_pt1 | contig 18107 bp, 16 predicted proteins | sample CZODoug3_1_1_16f_FD_183082 | JGI IMG/M metagenome (GOLD analysis project Ga0137415, IMG submission 183082) | Vadose zone soil fungal communities from Angelo Coast Range Reserve, California, USA - CZODoug3_1_1_16fungal (Hybrid Assembly) | ecosystem: Environmental > Terrestrial > Soil > Vadose...
CGCGATCGGGCACGCGGAGGGAGACCACGGTCGCGCCGTACGTCGCGATGGCGACCGAGCTCCCCGTCGCGTTCCGGATGGTGTACAGCTCCACGCGGGTACCGTCCGGAGTCACCCCGAACGGCGCCTTTTCGATCGGCGATCTGGATTCCGCGCTCGTGGTCTCTCCGCGTTGCGGCACTGGACGCGCGTTCAAACATACCCCAGTCGCGCGGTGTTATGTTACTCAACCCCGGGCTCTGTCGGGCAGCTGATCTCGAGGACATCCCCGACTCGCCAACCCAGACCTGACGTCGACGAACGGGAATGCCGCGCATGACCGAGGCCGCGCACAAAGAACCCGCAGCCCGGAGTTTCCGGCACGTGGTCCGCCTCGAGAAGGTCGACATGACCTTCGGCAAGGTGCAGGCGCTCTCGAACGTCGATTTCAAGGTGGGCCGGAACGAGATCGTCGGCTTGCTCGGCGACAATGGGGCCGGCAAGTCGACCCTCATCAAGATCGTGAGCGGCGTCCTCCGGCCAACGTCTGGGAACGTCTGGGTGCGCGACCGCCTGGTGAATCTCGATCAATATTCGGTCCGGAAGGCCCACGACCTGCGCATCGAGACGGTCCACCAGGGCCAGACCCTGGGCGAGAAGCAGCCTCTCTGGCGAAACCTCTTCGTCGGGAGGCAAATCACCGGCCGATTCGGCTTCATCGACGTGAAGAAGGAGAAGGAGATCGCCGATCAACTCCTGCGGCGCGCCATCGGGTTCCGGGGCCACGGCGTCACCGCCGAGTCCACCGTGCGCGATCTCTCGGGGGGCGAGCGCCAGGGGATCGCCATCGCCCGCGCCATGTACTTCGAGGCCGACCTGATCGTGCTCGACGAGCCCACCACTGCGCTCGCGGTGAGCGAGGTCCGCAAGGTGCTTTCGTTCGTGGAGGGGGTCAAGGCGGGTGGCCGGGCCTGCATCTACATCGAGCACAGCCTGGCCCACGTCCACGAGGTGGCGGATCGCCTGGTGATCCTGGACCGCGGGAAGGTGGTGGGCCAGTTCGCGAAAGGCGAGATCAGCCTCGCAGACCTGACCGCGCGGATGATCGCGCTGCACGAGGGGCGGACGCATGCCGGCGCCTGAGAGCGCGAGGAAGCGCCTCCTCCGAACCGAGGGCCTGCCGATCATCGCCGTGCTCCTGGCGCTGGTGATGGTCTTCATGATCGCGGCCCCGGACGTCTTCCTCGGATACCGCATCTACATGTCGTTCCTCGCGAGCGTGCCGCCCCTGCTCGTGCTCGCGGCCGCGCTGACGCTCCTGATCTCCGCGGGGGAGATCGATCTCTCCTTCCCTTCGGTGATCGCGCTCTCCGGCTGGGTCCTCGGATACTTCACGCACGTCCTGGGTTCTCCATGGCTCGGTCTCCTTCTCGCGCTCCTGGCCGGGGCGGTCGTCGGCTGGCTGAACGGCATCCTCGTTGCCCGCATCGGCGTGCCGTCCATCATCGCCACGCTGGCGACGCAGTTCCTCTGGGGCGGGCTGACCACGGTCTTCTCGCAAGGTCTCTCCTATTCGCTCGGCGAGGTCGACCAGTACTTCCTCTGGCATCTCCTGGTCGGCCGCATCGGGGCGTTCCCGGTGCAGGCGCTCTGGTCGCTGGCCGTGGCCGCGGTGCTCTGGTTGGTGCTCAACCGGCACCGTTTCGGCGAGCACCTCCTGTTCATCGGGGACAACGCCCGGGTCGCCGAGGTGGTGGGCGTGAACGTGCAGCGCGAGAAGATCCGCGCCTTCGTGCTCATGGGAGTGCTGGCGGCGTTCGCTTCGGTGCTCCTCACCTTCGAGAACCGAAGCTTCTTCAACACCCAGGGCGGCGGCTACCTCCTCGAAGTCATGGCGGCGGTGTTCATCGGAGGAACCTCGGTCTTCGGCGGCCGGGCGTCGCTGGTGGGAACAGTGGCGGGTTCGTTCATCATCGGCATGGTGGAGGCTGGGCTGGTAGCCACCGGGCTGCAGGGATTCTGGGTCCGAGCCGTGGTCGGCATGGTGTTCCTGGCGGCGGTGATCGGCCACATCCTGATCGAAGAACCGGAGCGGCGGACCGCTTTCGTCCGTGCCCTGCGCAGCAGAACCGATCTCCTACGAAAGAGCTCTCCTGGAGGAGGCTCGACAGAAAGGCGAGGTGCACGATGAGACACCTGGCAGCGTTGATCGCAGCGATTGGCCTGGCCGCGCTCGGCCCGTCCCCGACCGCCCGTGCGGAGGAACCACTGGGCGCGGGCATCACCATGTACTTCCAGATGGGCGGCAACCCCGGCGATGGCTCCACCCTCCCCCGCACCAACGGCGCTCGTGCGGCCGCCGCGGCGTACGGCGTGAAGCTCTCCGAGCAATACTCGGGATGGCAGCCGGAGGTGATGCTGAAGCACTTCCGCGAGGCGCTCGCCGCCTCGCCCGCGTGCATCGAGATCATGGGTCACCCCGGCAACGAGGCCTTTGCTCCGCTGGTTGCTGACGCGGTGAAGCGCGGCATCGTCGTGACCTCCGGCAACTCGCCGCTCACCAAGCTCCAGAACATGTACAGCGCGAACGGTTTCGGGTACGCGGGGGTCGATCTGTACGAGGGCGGCAAGCTCACCGCGCAGAAGATGATCGAGTACGGCGGGCTGAAGAAGGGAGACAAGGCGCTCGAGTACGGCCTTCGCGCCCAGGCGGAGCGCGGCAAGAGCGACCAGGGGCTTTACGACACGCTGAAGGCTGCCGGGCTGGAGGTGGATTACATCGAGATCAGCCCGGAGGTGGACCACGACAGCTCGCTGGCAGTGCCCATCCTGACGGCGTACTTGCAGAAGCATCCCGACGTGAAGGCGATCGGCACGCAGCACGGCAACGTCACGGCGTTCATCGGGAAGGCGCTGGAGCAGGCGGGGAAGAAGCCGGGCGCGGTCACCGCCGGCGGCATCGATCTGGCGCCGGCCACCATCGAGGGGCTGAAGAAGGGCTACGTCAGCGTCGCGCTCGATCAGCAGCTCTACCTGCAGGGCTTCCTGCCGGTGGCGCAGTGCGTGCTGTCGAAGAAATACGGCTTCGCCGGTTTGAGCACGAACACCGGTGCGGGCGTGGTCACGCCCAAGACCATCGGCGGACTCGTGCCGCTGATCGACAAGGGCATCCGCTGATCAGGGCGATGTCGGGAGCGCCGTGCACACGGCGCTCCGACATCGCTCTCCGTTCATCGGTCGTTTCGGCGACCGTCATGACGTCGCCAATCGGGCCAGCCTGACAGCGAGCTCCCAGAGGCCGCCGGGGAAACGCTCCGCGTCGCGCAGGACGGATCCGAGGCTTTCGATCAGGTGGTCCACTTGCTGATCGGTCACGATGAGCGGAGGGATGAACTTCAGCACCTCGATCGCATTGCCCGCAGCCTGGCTGAGGATCCGGTGCCGCTCGAACAACGCCATGGCGATCATCTGTGCGAAAAGTCCCCGGCGGAGCCCGTGAACCGTCTTCCAGCCAAGCTTCGGCAACCGGGAGCCTGGCTCGCCGAACTCGACGGCGACCATGAGTCCTCTGCCCCGGACCTCTTTGATGAACTCCGATTGCGACTGGAGCCGCTCGAGTCCTTGGCGCAGTCGCTCGCCAGCCCGTGACGCCCGGTCGATGATCCGCTCCTCGTCCAGCGCGTGAAGCGTTGCCAGCCCGGCGGCCATGGCGAGGTCGTTCTCGGCGAACGTCCCGGAGTTGACCACGCAGCGCTCCATGGTGGGGAAGACGCGGGCGTAAGTCTCGGGCCGCAAGAGCACCGCGCCCACCGGAACGAATCCGCCGGAGAGCGCCTTCGCGAGCAGTACCATGTCGGGCGCCACACCTTCGTGCTCGTGTGCGAAGAAGCGGCCGGTCCGGCCGAGCCCCGTCTGGATTTCGTCGATGACCAACATCGTCCCCTGCTTCTCGCAGAGCGCCTTCGACTCGCGCAGGTAACCCGCGGGCGGCAGGATGACCCCATGCCCCTGGATCGGCTCGGTGACGAACAGGGCCACGTCACCTCGCGCAAGCTCCCGCTCCAGAGCGCCGAGATCGCCAAACGGCACGGCTGTGAAGTCGGCGAGGAACGGGCCGAACCCTTCCCGGAAATACTCCGACCCCATCGCTGACAACGAACCGTAGGTCAGCCCGTGATATCCGTTGTCGCAGAAGACGACGCGCCGCCGCCGCGTGGCGCACCTCGCGAACTTGAGGGCGGCTTCCGCGCTTTCGGTACCGGAGTTCGTGAAGTGCACCGTGCTGAGGCCGGCGGGCGCGCGCTTCGCGAGCGCTTCGGCAAGGACGCCGGCCAGGAGCGGCGCGTCCATCTTGACCAGGTTCGCCGCCCTGAGCGCGACGAGGTCGGTGATCGCCCGCGCGATCGTGGGGTGGTTGCGCCCCAGGTTGAACACACCCCAGCCGCTCAGCGTGTCGAGGTACTCGCTGCCCTGGCTGTCGACCAGGATTGCCCCCCTGCCCTGCACCCATCGCCGGTCGAATCCGATCGCCCGCAGGACGCGCGCCATCTGCGGATTCACATGCCGTTCGTAGAGCGCCTCCCGCTCGGCGCTCCTCGCCTCGATCATCGACGAGAGATCGAACGACATTGCGCGCGCGCCTCCGACGACGCGGCCCTGAAGGCGGCTTGCTACGATACCGACCGACAATCGGAGCGCCCAGCGTCGTTCGGCACCCCAGGGCACTGCTGGATCGCCCTCTACGGAGAGAACCGGGGGCAACCGTGATGCCAGGCACTACACCCGACACGAAGACAGTCCCTATACCGTTTCGTAATAAACCACTCGCTCCTCCGACCAAAGCCCGACCCTCAACGCCGGAGCGAGTTCCCCGGCTTGACAGCGCGGGGCCATTCATAGGCGGATCCGTCGCGGTGCGGACGCAAGACTCGGTCGATTCGTCGCCGAGCTGGATCCGGATCGGGGGCCCCATGGATCGGTGGAACGTTCCTCGAGGAGCGTCGCTCGTCCTTTTCGCTCTGCTGGCCAGCATCGCGGTGGCTGCTCACGCGAAAGGCGATCTGCGCAAGGTGAATCACGTCATCATCGTGATGCAGGAGAACCATTCGTTCGACAACTATTTCGGGGCCCTGCCGTACGTGCCCGATGGCCCGTATCACGCCGGCCCGTGCCGACGGAACGATCACCGCTGCGTGGACGGGCTCACCTGCGAGAGGAAGGGTTCCCGCCTCGAGTGCAAGAACTGGAACCTCGACGCGGATGCGCCGCCTGGGAAGAGGAAGGTCCAGGCCTTCAACCTGACCAACTACTGCCCGGCTCCAGACCTCAACCACGAGTGGCTGGGCAGCCACCAGGAGGCGAACTTCGATGATCCGAGGAACACGCTGCGCCAGAGCCCGAACGACGGTTTCGTGCGCGTCAACGATGCGACGGGGCAAATCGATATCGGGGAGAGCGACACGGAGGACGAGACGATGGGGTATTACGACCAGGCTGATCTGCCCTTCTATTACGGGCTGGCGCAGACGTTCGCGATCAGCGATCGCTACTTCTCTTCCGTGCTCGGGCCGACCCTCCCGAATCGGGCGTACTCGATGGCAGCGACCTCGTTCGGCCATCTCACGACCGACGAGATCGTCCCGCCTCTCGTTCCACCTCCGGGCGGCTACCGCCCCATCACGGGAACGATCCTGGACCTCCTCGACGGCCAGGGCGTGACGTGGACGGACTTCCTCTCGAACCTGCCCTCGACGGGGATCTTCCGCGGTCTCGATCCGACGCACCTGGTCCCGGTCAACTTCCTTCCGGCGTTCGCCCCTCCGAAGCCAGGCGTTTGTGCGTTGCCGGCGGTGTCCTTCATCGATTCGTTCTTCGGCCTGTCGCCCGCCGACCTCCCTCTCGAGAACGACGAACATCCACCCTCGAGCATCAAGAAGGGCGAGTCCTTCGTCTCCCAGATCGTGAACATTCTCAGGAACAGCGCCTGCTGGGACGACTCGGTGATCTTCATCACCTACGACGAGCACGGCGGCTTCTATGACCATGTCTCGCCGCCCGGGGCGCCGCAGGGCGGTGCGCGCAACCCCGACGGCATCGACCCCGGGCTCTGCGCTGACGAATCGGCCCCGCCGGTGAGCGAGCAGCCCGGCTTCGGGGCGAATTGCGCAATCAGCAAGATCGACGCGAAGTCCCTCTGCCCGGAGTTCGATCCGTTGGCCCTCCACCCGACATACCCCGCCTCATGCCCCAATTTCGATCAGCTCGGGTTCCGCGTCCCGTTCATGGCGGTCTCGCCGTTCTCGAAGCCGGGGTACGTTTCTCACGTGGTCGCCGACCATTCTTCCATGCTCGCCTTCATCGAGAAGCGCTTCCTGAGCAGCGATTCGGGCGGCGGCGACGGGGACGACAAGGAGGACGGTGATGAAGACGGCGATCATCGGCATCAGCCGCGCGCGATGCGTGCGCATCTGACGCTTCGCGACCTGTACGCGACGACGCTCGAGGACCTGTTCGACTTCGACCGGACGCCTTCCTTGAGCACGCCGGTGCCGCCGGCGGAGGACGACAGCCGGTGCCAGCAGTCGTCACCGTGACCGCTTCGTTTCAGGCCTGTGGAGGTGGAGCCGACAGCCGGACTTGAACCGGCGACCTACGGTTTACGAAACTAGCGCAAGGTCTCGAGCGCGCGAGCCCGTTCCGCCTGCAACTCGGCCATGAGCTTGTAGGCGACATAGTACTTATAGATGTTCGACACGTAGGTCACGGTCTCGGCTCCGATCTTCTCGGCGGCGACGATCTCCACGTTCTTCAGCCACACGTTGGGATCGAGGCCCTGCCGTTGCGCCCGAGCGCGCAGCTGCGAGACGCGCGCGGGCCCGGCGTTGTATGCGGCGAACGAGAACAGCGTCTTGTTGAGCGCGTCCATCGGCGAAGCCTGGAAATAGCGGTCCTGCAGGAGGCGGATGTACTTCACGCCGGCGTGAATGTTGGGCTCGAGCTGCGTGATGTCGCCGGTGTTCATGTCCCTTCCAGTACCCGGCATGATCTGCATCACGCCGATCGCACCGGCGGCGCTCCTCGCATTCTGGTCTAGCATCGACTCCTGGTAACCCTGGGCCATCATCAGGAGGTAATCGAGGTCGTATCGCGCGCCGTATTTCCCGAAGATCGCCGCCATCCCTTGGAATTTCTTCACCTCCTGCGGCGCGGTCGCGGATTTCACGAAACGCAGGCTTCCGGCGTACTTGCGGATGAGGGTGTTGCCGAACCCGGACCCCTGCCCATGCTTCCGGGCGAAACGCGAGATCTCCGCCTTGAGCAGCGGACTGTCCTTGCGGATCATCCAGGCGATCTCGCCTCCTTCGTGGATGCGGATGTCGTCGCGCGGGTGGATGCTCTTGAAGACCTTGGCCCAGAGGAGCCCGACGTAGCGATCCACCACGATGGCGCTGAGGAGGCCTGCGTTCAGCATCTCCAGCAGGTCTTCGTCGAGGAGGTCCTCGGGCGCGGGCTTCAGGTCGACTGGAAGCCTTCCCGCGTTGAGGAAACGCTCGTTCAAGGCTTCCAGATGGGTCCAGTAGCTCGACGACCTGCGCACGAACACCTGCTTGCCGGAGAGGTCATCGAGGGAAGCAAGCCGAGGTGAGGCCGGTCCGGTGACCACGATCTCGGCGACGTTGCGGAAGAAAGGTTCTGCGAAGTCGGCCTGCTGCAGGCGGTCCGGCGTGATCGTGAGGATGCCGGCGGCGACGTCGCCCTGGCCAGCCAGCAGGGCGGGGATCAGCTGATCACGCGGCGTCGGGATGAAGCTGACATGCAGGCGGATGTGCTTGCTCGCCATTTCATGGTGCCGGTTGAGCTCGTTCTCGAATTGAACCAACAGCTCGTACTGGGAGCCGGTCTGCCGTCCCCGTTCGATCCAGTACTGCGTACGCGACGGTGCCACCAGAGCGCGGATCACCCTCCGCTCGATCATGGCGTCGAGATCGCCGGTGAATGGCTGGGAGATCCTGCCCAGAAGGCTCTCGTCCGCCGCCGCTGGTAGCGCAATCGCCGCGCAGATCGCAGGGAGGAAAGCTTTCACCCCGCGGAGTGTAGCCCTCTGCCAGGTTCACCGTACAAGAGCAGACCCATTGTCCAATGGTCCAATTGCCATGATGAGCAGGCAGACCCAGGGAAGCGCTGATGCGCCCCTGGCACCTTCCTGCCGCGATCGCGCTCCTCGTCGCGCTCGGGTCCTTCGCCGCCCGCGCTGAATGGGCGGCCCCGAAGGCACCCGACGTCGCCATGCTCGCGGCCGCGGAGACGCTGATCGTCCTCGACGTGTTGCAGACGCTGGACCTGAAGCGGCATCCCGAGCTCGTCTTCGGCGAGCTGAACCCGCTGCTCGGGCCGCACCCCAGCGACGAGCGGATCCTGCTGATGGGCGCCGCCGGCGCGTTCTTCACCGCGGGCCTCTGGTATGCGATCCCGCCCGAGGGTCGCTGGGTCGTGCCTTCGGTCGTCATGGTGCTCGAGACCTTCGTCATCGTCGGAAACGCTCGCGCGGGGCTCACGATCCGGTTCTGATACCCCCGCCGCGGAGCGCGGCTGCAGGTAGGAAGTTCAAGCCACGGATCCTGGTCCGATACGAAGTCTTCCGTCCACCCGCAGCTGCCAGACAGCCCGCGCGAGGCAGCGCGCGGCGGCCGGCGGACCGGCCTCGCAGCGTGAACTCAAGCGATAGAGATGGACATGCCCGTCAGCGCAGCGATTGCTGCACCTCGGGCACGTCGTCCTGCCAGGCGGTCTCAGCGTGGCGAGCGGCGCAGCAACTCCCCTGGCTGAAGTAGCAGCGTCGTGCGACCGTCGGCGAGGGGCCGCTTGAGACGGTAGGTGAGCCGGCCGTCGGGGAGCGGGGAGAGCCGCTCCTGCGAGAAGGTCGGTCGGGCGCCGTAGCCGCACAGATGCGCGAGGCCCTCGCGGTTCTCGTGCAGGTGCACCGCCGCGTGCAAGGAGAAGCCCTGGAGGTAAGCCGCGCGCTTCCTCACCCGCCCTTCGTCGGGCGGCGCGGTCCCCAGGGAGTTCATCGCCTCGGCCTGTGCCGGCGCCAAGCGCATCGAGTGGTCTCGCGTCGACCTCCCTTGACGCAGGCTCGGACGCAGCAGCCGCTCTAGGCGCGCGACGAAGCATCCTTTGATATCTCCCTCCACGATCCATTGATAAGGGAACCGCGGCTCTTGACCTTGCTTGCCAGCCTTGGGACGGAGAAGCACCCGCTCAGCGAAATCGTGCTGACCAGAGGAGCGTTCGATCCGGGTTCTGTCAACGGGCCAGCATTCTGGCCCCCATCGCTTCAACGCTGGCCCCGGACGCCGTCCGCAAGAGAAGGCGCGCCATTTTCCCGTGACGCAGCGTGAAACGTCAGTTCCCGTCAGTTCGCCGCGACACCCGGTTCTACAGGGTTTGCGCCAGGCGAAGGCAGATGTGTTTCACCGTTTGGTGGTTCGCTGGGTACTCCGGCACCGGCACGGTACTCGCGAGTTGCGGATTGTTCTTCGCGAGCCGTCGCACCGCCGCGATCGCGGCGATCGCTCCGTTGTAGAAGTCGTAGATGGCACGGATCTCCTCGCATGTCAGGGTCTCGCTGGTCGCCGGACTGGCTCGGCAGAGGGAGGGCAAATCGAGGGAGAGCTTCGCGGCGTCGCAAAGCGCGGCTGGCCCCTCGTTGAGAGTGAGCGCGCGAATTGTGAACGGTACTCGGTCGTTCGCAGGTCGCCACGTACTGGCGACGTACTCGGCAATGGCATCTCGCCGGACGGCGCTCCGCACGAGAAAAAGCAGTCCGGCGGGCCAGCCGTCCGAGAAGGCTCGCAGATAGAACGTCTCCTTGAGCAGGCTCGACAGCGGCGTCACCACGAAGCGCACGTAGCGATCGATCTTTGCCTTCAGTGCATCCCGACCGCGCGTATTGTCTCGGTGAAGGCCGAGCGGGCTAATTTCGAGCTCGATGAAGATTCGCCGCTTCGTCTCCAGCATCTCGACCGTCGCATCGGGACGGATGAGCCGATTCGCGGGCGACCTGTTATTCGCGTCGAACTCCGTCCAGGGCAATCGCATGAGTCACTCGAGAGCCAGCGGAACGGTCGGCGATCGAACGGAAGCTTCCTGCGGCTCGCGGCAGCGGCGAGGCCCACGTACAGTTCGTTGAGGCCCACTTCTCGCTCGAGGAACTCCGCGCCGGGATGTTGACCGGCCGGTTGGGAATCTCGCCGAACAGATTGCGCGCCGCCAGGTACCCAAGCGATCTCAGGGACCACACAACGATACGAACGCCATCCCGGGTGCGGAACGGCACGCGCCCGACGTACGGGTGTTTGCCACTCGCGAGACGACAGAGCCGTCTCCGCACGATCGAATCGGTCTTCCCCGCGAACGCCAGTCGGCCGATCTGGTCCGCGCTCAAGTGCCTCGCGAGCGCCAGATGAACCAGCAGCTCGCGATCTCTCGGCGTCAGAACCACCGGACCACGCTCGCGCTTCTTCGCACTGGCCATCTGCCGCTCGACACATGGCAGCGCCTCCGCCGTCACCGCCATGCCGCCACCCTTCGTCCCGCGACGCTCCCGTCTCTCGGCTCCACACTTCTTGCTCGCACTTCTTCTTCTCTCTTCGTCATTCCCACACCTTCAACAATAACATCACCAAAAGACACTTGATTGACTCGCTCTTTACCGCTTCCCATCCTCACCAACCCTCATCACTTCCCTCGCTCCCTACCCCGGCCGCCCCCTCCAAAACACCAACTCCCAAACACCAAGATGAGAACCGACCTCACTCCCCAAGTGGTTGGGGGAGTGAGGTCGGTTCGCGTCGCAGGTGTTCAGTCACCTCTACGATCACGTCGAGGAGGGGGCGGCCGGGGCCACGCATTTCAATGACTTGCTCGATTCGGACTGCCACAGCGTGTGCCCGCGAACGTGCCTTCGTGAGTGCCATGTTTGACGGCAACCCCGTGTGGCACCCGCCGTTGCACCCGGCGTGGCAACCCGCGCTGCGGTCACGTCCACGTGGACGCAGGTACATGTCAATGGACCGCTGACGAGATCTTTCCAGCTCGCGCCTGCATCCTCTAGCTGTCGTGCTCATGTAATTGACTTGTCATACATCATCGTATACGATGCAAGACATGCCGAGGACCCCGACAGACGAGAAGCCCGTCGTCTCGTTCCGCATGACTTCGACGCTCACCGACTGGTTGCGAGCGGTGGCCACGGCTCGCGGCTGGTCGATGAACGAGTACCTGGTCGGAGTTCTCGACGGGCTGCGCACTTGGTGGCGCTTGCCGGCGATGCTGTCCGACGTGATCGAGGCAGACCGCAAGGCGATGGGGATGGACCAGTTCGACTACATCGGCCATCTGCTCGCGCGCCGGTACAACGAGATCCGCGATCAAGGTGGACCAGGATTCGAGAAGAAGGCGAAGGGACACAAATGAGAAGTTCCGAGATCAACGCCAACGAAGCCTTATGGACCGTTCGCGAAGCTGCCGCGTTCCTGCGGCTCGGACGGAACACCGTCTACGACTGGGCAGCGAGCGGGAAGCTGCCTTCGCTCCGGTTGGGCTCGCGCATCCGGTTCCTGCCATCGGCGCTGCGTCGGTGGCTTGCGGTACAAGTCGATCTGACCCGGAATCCGTGAAGCCATGGCCGAACCCTTCCAGAGACGCGGACGTTGGTACGCGCGCGTAAAGGACGCCGGTGGCCGCTGGCGCAACGTCGTCCTGTCCGAGGCACGAACGAAGGCGCAGGCTCGCGACCTCGCCGCCGACCTCGCGCTCAAGTCTCGCCGCCAGCGAGACGGCCTCGAACCGCCGCCGGCCGACAAATCATTGACCGTCGGCAAGATCATCTGCTGGTGGCTCGACGAGTACGTCGCCGGCAAGACGTGGGCAGGCCGCGAAGAGGACCGCTTCCGTCTGTATTTCGAGAGCACCGATCTCGTACGCCTGCCGGTCGCTGCGCTCACGACGGCCAGGCTCGAGTCGTTCCTGCAGCATTGGACGCACCAGGGTCTCGCGCCCGCGTCGGTGAACAGGCTGCGCGCGATGGTGAGCACGGCCTGGAATCGCGCACGCAAAGCGGGGCTCGTCCACGGCATGAACCCAGCCGCCGACGTCGAGTCACGTAAGGTCCCCAAGCGCGCACCAGCATTCCTGGAGCCGCAAGAGGTGCCGAGGCTTCTCGCCGAGCTCAGCGCAGCCGACCGTGCGCTCGTCGCCACCGCGCTGTACGCGGGCCTCCGGAAGGGCGAGCTCTTCGGTCTCAAGAAGCGCGACGTCGATCTCGATCGCCGCCTGCTCATGATCCGCCGCTCGTACGATCACGACACGACGAAAGGCGGCCGCGAGGAAGCCGTTCCCATCGCAGCGGTGCTGGTCCCGTACCTCAAGGCCGCCCTCCAGTCGCGCGGCCCGTTTCTCTTCCCGCAGGCAGGTGGCTCGATGCGGACCGACCAGGACAACCTCTCCAAGCGGCTGCGCAGCGCGATGGGCCGCGCCGGGTTCGTCGACGGCTACGTGCACCACTGCCGCCGGTGTAAGCGCGCTGGCACGCCACACGAGGAGAACCAACCAGACTGCGAGCGGCGGCGCTGCCCGCACTGCGGGATGATCCTTTGGGCCAGCGCGCTGCCGCGGAAATTCCGTCTGCACGACACGCGGCACACGACGGCGACGTTGCTGCTCGCTGCTGGCGTGGACCTGTACGCCGTGGCTCGCATCCTCCGGCACACCGACCCGAAGGTGACCTTCAAGACATACGCGCACCTCGTGCCGGGTTATCTACACGCGCAGATAGACCGGCTCCCGGCGGCGCCGTTTGCTGCATTAGTGCTGCACGACCGCCGAAGGGCGGCCGATCCGAGACGAAAGTCGCCCGAGAAAACAGCTACCGATCAGCAGGTTGGAATGGAGCCGACAGCCGGACTTGAACCGGCGACCTACGGTTTACGAAGTGGGCCTGGGTCGAATCCCGCAGAGCCCGAAGAGTCCCAACCCTTCACTTCTCGTGCGGTTACGGACTCGGCCACTTCCCCGAACGTCCCGACGCACCCGGCCAATCACAAGCAGTTTGCTGCATTAGTGCTGCACGGATCGGGACGCCTCGTTTCGCCGAAAGAAGCCGCGGAGCGCCTGGGCATCAAGCGCTCCACTGTCTACACGCTCTGCGCGAACGGCGAACTGCCGCACGTTCGCGTGGGGTCCTTGCTGCGCGTCGACCTGGACGCGTTCCTCGCCACGCACCGCCAAACTCAGCGAGACAGGCGCAGGCTCTGAACTGCTCTACCGGGTAGCGCTCGCGACGCGGTTCCGTCGTGGATTGGATGGGATCCGCCGGAAACTGACCACTACTTCCGCGCCCAGCGCGCGGGCCACGCGCTGCAGGAGATCCAGCTTGGGCAACACCCGCGCTCGCTCCAGGCGAGCGATGCTGGGCTGCTTCGTGTGGACGCGCTCCGCCAACTGCTTCTGCGAGAGGCCGGCCTGCTCACGCATGGCCTTCAGTTCCTGAGCGAGGCGGTATTTGTCGAACCGCTCCTCCAGCCCCGCGGCAAACGAAGGATCCTTCGCGGACTCTTCTTTGAGCCAGTCGTCGAGGGAACTACCGATGTGCTTGTTGCGCTGCCGGGTCGCCACGTCTGCCTCCGTCACTTCTTTCGCTGCCGCTCTTCGTCGAGGACTTGGCTCATGCGCTTGCGTGCGACGTCCAGGTCGACCTTCCTCGCCTTCCCGCCCTGCTTCTTGCACCCATGAACGACCACCAACGTCGGACCCGCGACCATCACATACATGAGCCGGTGTTGGTCCGGCTTGAGCTCCCACAGCTTCCCTTCCAGCTGCCTCTTCTCCACGCCAGGAGCGTCGATCCCGTAGTCCTGCACCGCACGCAACATCGCGCCACACACCTGCCGGTCGGCCTTCTCCAACGATCGGAGGTACTCGCGCGCCGGCTCCCTTCCGGCCTCGGTCCTGAAGAAACGGACGGCCACCGGCACGAAGGAGGTGTATAACACCAGTGCTATATCCGCAAGGGGAAAGGCGACGACCGACGGTCGACCGGTCCGCCCGTTGGCGGGTGTTCCAAATCCAGAAAGCGCGGAAACCCTGCCGTGCCAGCCGGAATCACGGTCTCAGGCCGAGAGACGTGGAGCGTTTCGCGTCACCCAGCAAACCGGGTGGAGAGCCAAATCCAAAGAAGGCGATCGAAGCGCCCGAATTGCGGTCGTTTCGATTGGCGGCGGAGCAGCGCGAGTTGTTTGCCGGAACGCCAGGTTCTCGAGCGTGAGATCGATGCGAGCAGGTAGGACGTTCAAGCCACGGATCCTGGTCCGAGAAGAAGTCTTCCGTCCACCCGCAGCTGCCAGACAGCCTGCGCGAGGCAGCGCGCGGTGGCCGGCGGACCCGCCTCGCAAGGCGGGGCTTGCGACACATGCAGCCCGGGCGGCGATGTGGACTACTTGCGTCAATCGTCTTTGCGTCCCGTGAATGGCTCCTGCGTTTGCAGATATCAGCGGGGCGTGGGCGCGTCTACGCGCCCCTGCGAATGGGTTGACGCGTCGGCTAGGCTTGTGAACGGAAGCAACGGACGACGCCGCTATCGCCGCTGGAGAATGGCGCGGCGTCAACCCGATCAGCGGCGTTCAGACACGCACGGTCCCGCGGCGCATCTACGAGACGGTGTCGCTGCATGAGGTGCCGCTCGTCATCGACGCTGCTGGTCTGACCTGGCGCAACCTGATGACCACGGCGATCTACCTCGGTGTGCGCAAGGGCGAGCAGTTCGGGCTCCCGGGGACGTCGATTTCCATGAGCGCCCGCTCCACGTGCGCCGCTCGCGAGAACGGCGGCTGAGTGGTCCTCCAGCCCGGGCGTTTCGTCGCCGGGCGCAACGAGCGGACGAGCTCGCAGAACGCGGTCGAGCCGCGGTAACAGACTGCCCTGGTGACGTGAACGTCGGTTCGTGGCGCGATGCGGTCGCTTCGTGCCGCGCTTTCGGCGACTGCAGGACGCGCGTCAGGGATCTGGCGCGACGGGATGCGACGAGAGCGAGGTTTGAGGCCTACGCGAGCCTACTCATCGTCATCGCCGTCCCGATCCCGGCGCTCGAGCTCGCCTGGAACGATGGTGAACACCCTCCTGGTACTCGGGTCGACCGACACCCTGAACCACTGCTGCGGGGAGACACCGGCCCGCGATGCAGCGGTGGAGCCGTAGACTTCGATGCGCGTGAGGTTCTCGCGCACGTCCGCCAGCGGGAGGCCCGCGAAGACACCGGGCGCCACCTCGGGGGACTGGATCCCGTTGTACGGCTGATCGATGCGGGGCGTGTGCGTGTCACCGTGGACGAGCAGCACCTGGCCGCCAAATCGCTTGGCTCCGGCCTTGATAGCCGCGAGAACCGCTTTGTACCGCGGGCTGGTCGGACTGTATCGAGTCGGAGTGAAGCCGCCGATGAAGTTGACCTGAGTTCCGACCACAATGCCCTTCATGTCCTCGGCGATCGCCTCATCGAAGGCCTGGTTGATCCAATCTACGTTTGCCGAGGTCCGCGCCGCCCACTCCGTGTCGTCGATTCCGGTGCGAACGCACGTATTCGACGCGTCGTACTGCAGACATCGCGTCGTACCCTGATTGTCAGTATCCGGAACGTTGACCGTCAGGAACATGATCTCGCCGAGCTCCCAGCGCGTGTTCTCGCGGAAGGTCGCGTGCGCCGCATCGGCGCTCTGTGACTCGAGACGCATCGGTCGTTGGCCCAGAGAATACAACGGATCACCATCCACACCCGGGAAGAAAATCCTGCGGAGCGCGGCCAGGCGCTCTTCAGCAATACTTCCCGGCGGCCCCGAGACCGGACAGTCGATCCACTCATTGTCGCCCGGAGTGTAGATGAAAGGATGCGTCAGGAGGTTGAACTGATTGCGGACGGCCAGGTAAAAGGCATCGGTGCACGGCTGTGCCGCGACCGGGGCCTTGAAGTCACCCACGTGCATCACGAACTCGAGCTTGGCCGCACTGAGCTCGCTGATGAGTCCGTTGACGTAGTCGGCTTCTTGCGCACCGTATCCGGTGTCACCGATCACAGCGAAGTCGAACCTCTTCTTGTTGTCGTGCCGGTTGCCAGGCTCCTCATTCTGATCGTCAGACTCGTGATGCTGACGACCGGCGACCGCCGCACTCGAAGTCATTGCGACGGAGCACGCGATGATCCAGGCTACTATGACGTGGCTCATGGGACTCCTTCTTGGAGGACACTACCCTCCGCCGTGCAGGACCGGCTCAGCGGCTGGCCGCTGAACTCAAGACCGGCTGTTGCCCCAAGGGGCGTTGCGGTGGTCATCGGACCCTCACGGTCTCGGCCGAAGCGCGGCAGTTATTAACCTCGCTGGTCTCAGTCACCGCGTCCGTGTCATCCGTGCACGCTAGCAGCCGATACCTGCCGCTTGGGATTCCCGCCGGGACGGTGACAGTGGCCACGCCTGACGAACGAGCCCCCGCGGCCAGGCTCGGCACCGCGCGGCCGCCCGTCAGCAGGCGGTCGCTACTGTCCTTCACCGCGTCGGTCGACAAGTAGTAGCGGGTGATCGAGTTGCCGGCCCGCGCGGCCCCTTGGTTGACGACCGAGTCGGTGACCGCGAAGCTACGCCCCGGCCGCACGAACTCGGGCGGATCGCTCACGGCGGCGGCCACCAGGTCGGGGCCGCCCAGTTGCACGACACCGGCGGAGCTGCGGCAGTTGTCCTCCTCGCTCGTTTCCGCCACCGCCTGCAGGTCGTCGGCGCAGGCCAGCAGGACATAGCTCCCGGGCGGAGTGCCGTCCGGGATGGCCACGCTGACCGTCCCGGTGGACCCTGCCCCCGCGGCCAGCGCCGGCACCGCCCGGCTCTCCGCGAGTGGCCGGTCGTCGGTGCCCCGCGCCGGGTCCGCCGAGAGGTAGTAACGGGTCGTGGAGCTATCGGCAGGGCCGAGACCGGTATTGTCGACCCTGTCGCTGACCGCGAAGCTCTCCCCAGGCAGCGCCCCGGCGGGCGGATCGCTGAGGGCATTCACGACCAGGTTCGGCGGGAGCGCTGGGGTCGTCAACGCGAGCGCGGGGCCGGTGGTTGAACAGTTGCCGGCGGCGTCACACGCCTCGACCTTGAGCGTGTACGTTGTCGCCGGCGTCAGGCCATCGATGGCAGCGGGGGACCCGGCCGGTGTGCTGCGCAGGGCCCCGTCGACCAGGAGCCGGTAGCCGGTCACCACGACATCGTCCTGGGCGCCACCCCAGGTGAGCGTGGCGCCGGTGCTCGTGACACTGGTTGCGGACAGGGTACCGTTCACCCAGGTCGGTTTCGTCTCGTCAACTCCCTCGGGGACCGGCGTCAGCAAGAACGCGCGCCACAGCAAATTGCTATGCCAACCGGACCCGACAATCTGACCGGCGTCGTTGATTGCCCGCGCCTGCAAGGGGAAGAACATCGGGTAGAACGTCATCCAATCAAGTGATGAGAAGAAGGCGCCGAGGGGAACGAGCCCTAGCGAGCTGGTCCAGAGAAAGTCCTCGCTCCAATAACGGTAGTCCCCATAGTCTTCATCGAAGACCACGAAAGAGACGCTGCCGATCACCTGGCCGGCGTTGTTGATCTGGCGAGGCCACGCGTCGCCGCCCGGGAGCGTACCGAGGTCGGTCATCTGGCCGTGTTGCCAGAGGAATGCATGTGAGAAGCCGTCGGCGGCAGTGGACCAGCCGATCACCTGGCCGATGTCGTTGATGCCTCTAGCCCTGCTGCCTCCGTACCCGAGCGTTCCCAGGTCGGTCATCTGGCCGTTGTCCCAGAGGAAGGCATCTGTGGCGCCGTCGGCGGTGAATGACCAGCCGACCACCTGGCCGATGTCGTTGATGCCGGCAGCCTCGCTCGCGCTGCCTCCCAGGGTGCCCAGGTCGGTCATCGTACCGCTCTGCCAGAGGACGGCATGCGTGGCGCCGTCGGCAGCGGCCGAGTTGCCGGCGATTTGACCGAGCCTGTTGATGCCAACGGCCTCGCTGGAATTGCCTCCCAAAGTGCCCAGGTCGGTCATGCTGCCGCCCTGCCAGAGAAACGCGTGCC
>Ga0137415_10002564_pt1 | contig 18099 bp, 24 predicted proteins | sample CZODoug3_1_1_16f_FD_183082 | JGI IMG/M metagenome (GOLD analysis project Ga0137415, IMG submission 183082) | Vadose zone soil fungal communities from Angelo Coast Range Reserve, California, USA - CZODoug3_1_1_16fungal (Hybrid Assembly) | ecosystem: Environmental > Terrestrial > Soil > Vadose...
CCCATCCGCCGTTTAGCGTCTGGCCTATGGAATAGGCGGATTGGGGACAGGCGGGACGTCGCAGACCGCCGATGCGCAGGGCGGAAGTGGCGGAGTCGGGATCAGAGACTCATTACCCTGAGTTTTAGCCGAACCGCCGGTCATGCAAGACCCCGTAAAGGTATCCCGGTTGGGGTAAGGTCTCGTGAAACCATCCGTGAGTGTTTGCAGAAATGCAACGATCTGGTTCTCCTCCTCATCCGTCAAGCCGAGCTTACCAATCGTCATGTCGATGGTGCTCGGCACCTCGGGCCTAGGCCAGCAGTTGACTTTTTCGGTCGTTCCTGCCGGGCAATGTCCGGAAGTGACGTCAAACGGATATACGTCGCGGGTGTTGTAAAAGTGAACGAGCTGTTTCAGGCTCTTGATGTAGCCGTTGTGAAAGAATTCCTTCTGGAAGTAAGGCCCGGGCGCCTCGGTGCTAGGACACTGTGGCGGTGTCATAGCCACATTGCGCGCCGTAGACGTCTGCATTTGGCCGTCGACAGTTGGTGCAAATTGTCTCCAAGTTATATTCGGGTTGGGCCAGGAACCGAAACCGCTTCTGAGGAAAGTTCCTAATCCCAAATCTCTGTAGCCGAAGCCCAGGGGATTGGCAGTGAACCCGAAGGAATCCGGCGTGGTCTGATAAAAGAAAGCATCCCTGGGATTCAGGGGCAGGCCGAGATTGGCCGAGCCGAAGCAGGTGAACAGAGGGTTCGCACTGGCGGCCACGCCCGTGTCTTCGCTGGCCGGAGCGGTTGGAGCTGGGGCGGTTGACCTTCCGTCTAGGTGGCATGAATTGCAGTTGCCTTTGCCCTTGAACAGGTCGTAGCCGGCCTTCTCGTCCGCTGTCAGGGTGTACTTGTCTTTCAGGAACGCGTCGAATTTCGACGAGAAAGCGCTGACCTGCACGGACTGTTCGTATGCGTCAATGGACTGCCCCCAGTGGTCATAGACCGTGTTTGCGAGGACTCGGTCTTCCGCATTTAGCCGAATTGGGGTGGCGCTCCCGCCGAACACCGCAGCCCCTCCTGGGGTTTCGCAGATCTCCTCGGTGTCGTGTGGAAACTTGATCTGGAACGAGTCTTTGCCCCACACCTGTTCGAAGAGAGGTCTGTACACAGCCCGCGAAAGCTTGAAGGCGATGCAAGCAGTATCGGGATTGCCCATTTCTTGAGTATCGACGGGAGGACCCTGTGCCTGATGGGCATCCGGATTTCTTAACAGATATCCGGTCGCGCGTGAATCCCAAAAGTTTCCGCCAAAGAACAGACCCTGTTCTTCGTTGTACTGGAGTACAGGGAAGAACGGTGCATACGGGTATCGCTGCGCTGTACGCTTGCCGGCCCGAAAGTGAGCCGTTCCGGGATACGCGATCATCGTCAGATTCACGGACGGGATCGGTCCGCTAAAGGCGGCATACGGCATGTGGCAAGAGGCGCACGCTTGATTTCTGTTGGGTGAGATGTTCCTGTCGTAATTCATCAGCTCGCCGAGTGCTTCGACTGCCTCAGTTCCCGTATTCTGGAGTATTGGGGGCTGACCTGTCAGAGTCGGGGGCGTTAAGGCCTGCCATCGGGCAATCGCTCGATTTTCTATGAAATCCACCTCCGCCAGAACCCTGGCTAGTTCTGAATTCAAATCGGACGGGAGAATCCCAGGCGGGTACGGGTTGTAGACCGGCGCTGCACGCCAGTTTGCATTCTGGGCCGACACCTTTCGTGGGGGAACCAGCGACATGCATATCGCGACTACACAAAGTACAACGACCGATATTATCGTCAACCTTCGCCGATTCCTAAATAACGTTCGACGATTCATAGATTACCCCTTTCGTGAGTTGTCGTTCGGGGTGGATATGATGGGCGGCGCACTCGATGACCACAACGAATTTGGATTCCAGGCCGTCCCCCATTGGTCATACGTCGCTGGGTTCGCCGAGGGACGAAGCCAGCGTTTTTGGCTGCGAAGATGGTTAACCAAGAGATTCCCGTCGAAAAGCTCCAGCTTCCCCAGTATTTGTACTTGCCTCATTGCGGTTCCCGAATTGATTGGCAGGGCGTGCAACTGCGTGAGAGCTTCCGCCTCAATTCGACTAACTTCACGGTTAACTCTTTTTGTCTTTTCCGCTGCCAGATCGGCTGGGATCACATCAGGTGGGTAGGGGAAGTAAATCGGTGAGGTTGCACTTTGTGCTGAAACGCCTCGGGTGATCATCACGACCCCCAGCACCATTGAGCAACTATGACAGCAGCATCAGGGTTGTCCGGCGCATGGTTTTCCTCTTTTTAATGTTTAATGTTGCGCATTCCGTGAAGAGGGGTGGTCGAGGGTAAAGCTAAGGAGCGTGCCAAAAATCAGGATCACCAAGAAAACATTTTGACAGGTGTGGCAATAGCTTGCTAATCGGCTAACGCACGCCCGAAGAAACGACCGAAGTCTGATCGAAAATATGGAGGCGAACAATACACGGTTTACCCGATAACTCGACTGGTAATAACGTCTTAGCTACGAGAGCGCCTGGAAGCCGATCGTCTGGTATTTCGCAACAACAGCGGCGACGAACATTTCCCTCACAGGCACAGGCACAGCTTCGAATTGCAGCAGATGCTGCAGAAAAGCCCTTCAGCACGGCAGACCGGTTCTGCAAATGAATATTGGACTACAAATGGTAAATGTAGGGGCCTCGATGAAAAACGTTCTGACCATCGACGCCCCCCCGCAATTGATCCAGGCACTGCTCACGGCGAGGCTACAAGCAGAACTGCAGAGGAGTAGTCCGGGGAAGGTTTCCGATCGCGAGATTGCCCGTGACTTGCAACTACACCAACGGGCGATGCAAGAGGACGATGCCCTGGGGGCCTCGCTTTCCGCGCGGCCCCGGCCATCCACCTCTCTCAGTTCTGAGCGCACAGGTGGGAATCGGCCCTAAAACCCGCACAAACGTCTTTGGCCCAGTCACCCTCCATAAGATTCCAGCAGAGCGTTAGCCAGATAATATTCATATTTTTCTTTTGTCAGATGCTTGCCGATGAGATCGGCGTCACCTTTTAAGCAGCTCAGCCTTACCCCTCCACTAGACCCGCGCCTGCAACGCCATCCCGACACATCCCGACCAGGGTTGCTATCAGGATCTGGGGGTAGAGTTGTCCAATCAGCGCTTCCGCCATTGCCAGCGATCGCGCAATCCGATGTATTGGATAGCCGCCCTTCCTCGCGACCATCTCGACCCTAACCCTTACCAATCATCAGCAGGACGAAAACCAATGGAAGATAGAAAATCGACGCAAGAAGCAGCCACCGGGCGGTTGAACTAGATTTTCGAAGAGCCATTTGTGCCCCGAAATAGAGAAAGACCGAACCGGCCAGAACAGCTCCAACTGGATAGACCAGACCAGCACGGCCCGTTAGCGCTGATAACAAACTGAGAGGAATCAGTATCCCGGGCCACCGTTTACCGGGAGCAACTTCCTCCGAACCCCCGACATTGTCGATCCTGATTTCAAGGTTTTTCCAAGACAGCCTTGCCAAATCATGTATTACTCGAAGCTGACCATCGGGTCGGATAATTCGATACTTCAGATCGAACACTCGACCCTGTGTAAAGTGCTGGGTGAAAGCTTCCTCAACGCGCCGGCGATCTTCGGGGTGCACTAGTGAGAGAAACTGGTCGCTTGGTGGGTATCCTTTTGAGGGACCGAAGCCGAATATGCAGAACATCTCCGCGGACCAATATTCGCAGACGTTTGGGTGTTTATATGCCCAGCTCCCGGCTTTGGTGAGATGTTGAGCGTGAGCGAGGTAAGCCTCACTCTTCCTAAGCGATTCCTCGGCCCTTTTTCGGTCCTCGATCTGGGAGAGGGCTTCCTTCGTTGCCTTGCGTACTCGGGACACGTAGTGGGTAATCACGCCTGAGGTTACCAAAAAGACAAGGATGGCGACGATCTCGAACGGATCGCTTACGCGGAAAGAGAAAATCGGCGGCGCAAAGTAGTAGGCCAAACACCCAACTGCGATCAAAGAGACAACGGCTGATGAAAGGAAGCTGCCCTGGAGGGACAGCAGAACGATAACAATCAGATATAGACACACTGTCGTAGCGAGATTGAGCCGGAGTCGGAAGCAGGCAAAAGTGAGCAATGCGATAGCCATGCCGCCGAACAAACATTGAACGACTGCACGCCATCTATGGAGCGCCATGGTCCGCCTCGCCTCGCTCTCGTCAAACGTGTTCTTGCAAAACGCTGATCGCAGAACATCATAGCGCAGTAGCCTCAGCCGGACGGGTTTTGCTCAGGAGGTGACCTGGCCTTGTGCCGGTTGGAAGAGCAGGACTTCGGCGGCCAGAGGTTTGCCTTCGTAGTAGCAGCATCGCACGGATGCAGAGACAAATCGTAGGTCTTTGATCAGCACTGTGCGGTGTGCATTTCGAAGCGCTCCTCGCTCAGTAGATTCCGCACTGCGGAGGCGACCTTTTCGAGCGGCTGTTCGGTGATCACGCAAGCGTCCACGCATGGCGGCAAGCGGTCAATCTGGTCGCGGCTCAGCAGGACGATCGGAACTCCTGGGTGAATCGCCCGTAAGCTTCGCTCCAGGTCAAAGCTAGTTTGCTCTCCCGCCCGGTGATGGAGCACGACGGCAGCAACTGAATGCATGATGTATAGCATTGCGATCGCTTGTGTTGAGCTGTTGGTGCTTAGAACCTCATAGCCAGTGGTCTCCAGTGCGGCTATTACCGAATCGCTGCTGGTTGCCTGGTCGGATATGTAGAGAATTGTCTCGCGCGCCATTGTATTTCCGCCTTCGTCTTTGATGAAGCACGCGGCCTTCCACATTGTCCTGGTCACTGGAGAGCCAAAGGATTGGCTGCGCAATAGGCTATCTGCATGGCGCCGCAGTACGGGGCGGAAAACTAGTGCGTCCGTTGACAGGACTGTCCAAATCCCGACGCCGATCATCATCTCGCCATCTGCCATTTCTTGACTCCGGGTATGTGCTCACGATGCCGCGTTCTCACATCCCGCCCTAAAGTTCCTGACCCATATCAGGATCCCCGATGCGCCCAAAGGCAAGTGGCTCTGAGTTCACGGTGACTTCGATTGCTTCGAGACGACGGCTCTCCTGTCTATCACTTCTCGTTAATTTCCAGTCGTTTACAGTCATTTACAACTTTGGCATCCGAGTTGCTTTTCTCCTGTTTGTCGAAAGACAACACATCGGAGGATGCTATGGCACAGGTTATCGAGTTCTATATTCCGGCGCGGTTTCACAAGCCGGTGAAGTGGATCCCGGCGGCCGAGCGGGGCAAGGTGCTTGAGTTTCCGGCGGCGGTACGAAAATCTGCATAACGGGATGTTGAAGATGTCGAGCGGCGATAGCTACACAGCGCAAAGTGGTTGTCGAAGGTAAGCTAATCGCGGCACGCGCATCACAGGCGCTGAGCAACTGCCTCCAGCGCCCGGTTCCACTCAAGCCAACTACCCCGCTGAATACCGGCTGAAACTCCCCCGGCTCCTTGAAGAATTGGCAATTACGAAAACTGGTCAAGCGGCGATGCAATGCCCCAAGCGCCGCATTTAGTTAACGCCGGGCGTTCCCTTCCAATCGACAATGTCAACCAAGTTCCAAGGGTTCCCAATGAGATTCATTTGCAACTCCCCCTGCTTATCGATCACGAGCTCGGCTGCAGGGTACAAGACGCCCGTGCTCTTGCTCTTGTCGGTGTCGTTCAAGTCGAACTCGCCAGCCGTCAAGTTGTAGGCGGTAGATCGGGTGTCCCAGTACACCTCACCGAATCTGAGGAGGCGGTTAGTGACAAAGCGAATCTTCCGTCCAGTTGGGGTTGGAATCATTCGGATGTAACTGCAGTCATACCCCAGAGTGCCCGTGACCTCAATGTGCCCCGCGGCTTTCATCTTGCTGAGCGCGTTGACCAACCCCTGATTCTGGCTTTTCTCGAATGCCTGTACCAGTATCTGCTTGTCTGCAGGAGTAGAGTAATCATAAACGTTCAGCGTGATGCCGACTTGAGATCCCATCTGAGTGCCTGTGCCCATGGCGCTAGCATCAATCGTCTCCGGCTTGTTAGCGGAAAAACTGGGAGTGCTTCCTACCATGAGCAGACCTGTAATCAGCAAACTGGCGAGGGCAAGCTTTTGACTTCTTGGACCTGTGTTCTTGGTTTGTAACATTTCTCTTCCTCCTTTAAGCTGCATCGAAAATAATCTCGTCCACCGATGGGCCAACCGAAATAGAATTGGCCCGGCCAGGTGAACCACTCGGCTAATGGACACGTGGCCGGACTGCAACTGAATCGACCCTATGGCCTGTGCTTCGGGGTCTTGGCATCCAGGGTCGAGATCAGTTGCTCGGCTGCTGGAGGTGCGGCGACAGCTCCAGCCAGAACAATATCCCTCGCAGGAATCTTCCTGCCGTATACACGGCGGTTGTCACCGTTGTCCGGACGGATTGTGGAGCCTTCGAGAGAGACTCCGGCAAAAAGGCCACGCGCCCTTGAGTAGCTCAAGATTTCGGCTCGCAGAGTCGCGTCCGTATCGGCCGACGCATCGCGGCCGACCGGGCCCGCGGCCACAGAAGCATCCCCTCCCAGCTTGACCTTGCTGGCGAGGATGCCGCTGGCGCCGCGTTCGTTCATCACGAGCAACACAAAATCCGTAGCTTGTCCACCTATCTGAAAGCCGAAACTTCCGCCCTCGAGGGCCATCATCGTGGGAGCGCCCCAAGGCCCCCTGAAGTTTTCACCCTTGCGACACGACATAGCCCCCCGGCCGTAACTTCCGCCGACGATGAACGCGGCCTTCAGGACCGAGGGAAAGACAACAACGCAATCTGCCTTGTCCAGTAAGTCCTGCGGAATGCTGTCAGGAACGTCGAGAATCTCTTTCAAGACCGTGCCAGAATTTCTCAAACGCTGGTCATCTTTGGTTTGGTCCGATGCATTCGCCACCTGACTAAGCAGTGGCAGAGCAACCAATACAATACTGCTCAAATAAAACATCATTTTTCGCATATGCTTTCCTCAAACCTGTTTGAAATCGTTCGGGCGTTACTTTGTTGGGGTCCTCTCGTCGGCCTCAGCTATTTCGTTTCGCCAGTATTCTTGGCTGACAGCGAGTGTTTTTCGGCGTCCGCTGCTTTCGCTGCATTTTGTTCAGCCTTCGACGGCAGAATCTGCATCTCGGAATTTCGTCCCTGGATCCAGATGGCGCTTAGAAATTCGACGGTGCCATATTTGTTGAAGGTGACATCGGTCTGCGGGCGCGGTGTGTCCGTCGGTGCGACTACATAGTCAACGAAGACCGAGTGTGAGCCGTCGGCATCTTCGATCAACAAGAGGTTGTCATCAAAATTAGGCTGAGTCACCGTGTAACTACTGGCGGGCATCTTCGCATTCCCCACGTAAAACGCAGATGGTGCGTCAAACGTCACCTTATGGGCGATTTGTGCCATCGTTGGGATTGCATACATGACCGATAACAAAGCCGTGAGTACAAGCAGTTTCCTTGAAGTGTTCATTCGTTTTCTCCTGTGTATTCGCTAGTGTTTGGGATTGCGTTGCCTCTGACAAGGCCGCCGTCCTAACTAGGGCAGATGCACGGGGCATGCCAAAGTTGAGTGGAACAAAAGGTCGTTGCAAGTGATTGAGTCTAGAAAAAATGAGAGGGCAATTCTGAGGTGCCACCGATAAACTGATGTCCCTCTTTCGACACCGTCACGTTGTGCTTCGAGCTTTTACGGACCTAGGCAGACCCGTGATTCTGATCAGCAACCGTTTTGAGAGCTTCCACTCCGAGTGCTGGAAATACCAGGACGAAGCCACATCCGCTGAGAGCTGCCCCCGCAAGAGCCCCATCGTGAGTCGTGGCCGACCACAAAACAAACAATCCGGCAGACTCCACGATGAATGACGCCATGGCAACTCGGAATCCGTCCCAACGATTAATGGTGCCTGCGAACAGCAGACGAGTAACGATGAAACAGCTGCCGAACAGAATCAGCGCGAGCGCCGGGTTAGTCCAGTGCCGACTGGCATAGTACAGCCCAGTGAAAGACGCAATCGCGGCAAATCCGACCGTGCCAAGAGTCAGTCCTAGTCCGTGAAGCAATACTCTGCCGAGCACCCTCGAAAATGCCAGATGAGCACCGCGCAGTATCGGCACCCCGACCAGTGGGAGGGCGAGAGCCAAGTTCAGCATACCAATATTCCCGAAGCGGCTACCCCAATTGACTCAAGCCCATACCTGGTTTCGAGCCAAATACCAAGAGGGGCCGCCGCTGCCATTGCACCGTAGGCTGCTATTCCACTCCAGGAAATCACCTGTGCGGCATATGCTGGGTCGACGCGTCCCAGCCCCCAAAGTGGTCGCACCCGTCGCAACGCAGCTTTCGCCACAGCCAAGGATCAAACGACTTATCAGAAGAACGACAAAACAGGCCATGGTTTTGGATTGCAGCGACACTGCGGCAACCAGACAGAGTCCGCTAAGCAGGCCCACCACTTGACCGACCAAGACGGTGGCTCGCGGACCTAAAACGTCGGTCATTCGGCCCGCTTTAGGGCGACTGACAAGGGTTGCCAGATATTGCGAACTGATCGCGACACCGGCCCACAAGGGAGAAAGCCCCAAATGGAGATGAACGAAACCGGGCAAAACTGCGAGGAGAAGGCCGATCGTCAAATAATAGAAAACAATGAACAAATCTGTGAATGATTCGAATTGTTGGTCGACGTTGCGATCAGGTTTCTCAGAAAGCCTCCAGCCATTTTCTGCCCGACCCCTTGTGGCGTCGGCATTTGCCCTCCGGGTCAACTCGTCATCGAGGCGGAGTGAACATCTGCGATACCGGCAACTTCTTCCATTCGCCGCAGGACAGCCGAGAAGTCGCCTTCATCATGGTGTGCCAACTCCTCTGAATTGACGCGAAACGCCGCTGCAGTCGCAGGCATGGGGATATGCGCTTCTGCCGCCGCCTTTAGGATCAACTGGAAATCCTTGTTCATCAGGCGAAGTGGAAATTGCGGTCCGTAATCGTTGATCGCCACCCTCGCCAGCTTTCCCACATGAGCCGGCGCGATCACAGCTGTCTTTGATAAGACCTCAAGCAAACGTTCGCGATCCAGACCAACTTTCTCGCCAAGGACCACAGCCTCAGCGATTGCCTGCATGCCAATACCTAACAGCGTGTTGACGACTAACTTCATCGCTGTTCCGGAGCCAGAACCGCCCAGAAGAAAATACTGTCTTGCAACTGCCTGGAATATTGGCTCAGCGGCACGGAACAACTCTTCGTTGCCGCCGATCAGCAGCGTCAGCACACCTTCCTCGGCGGCCGGAGTGCTGCCGGAGATGGCGACATCCAGTACCTCGACGCCAACCCCGGCGCCGTGTCTCTGCAGTTTTCGTGAGCCTTCTGGAGAGATCGTGCTCATCTCGAGCACGACGGTTCCTGATCGTGCTCCAGCAAAAACTCCCTCAGGCCCGGTGTAAACGCTCTGGACTGCTTCATCGTTGGTCAAGCAGGAGAGAAGCACATCGGCAGTGCCTGCCAGTTCAAGAATATTCTTAGCTACGACACCGCCCTGTGCAGCTATTGCTTCCGCCTTAGCGATGTTCATGTCGTAGACGAAGAGTTGGTATCCGTGATCACGCAGGCGTTGTGCGATTCGCTTGCCCATGTTTCCCAGGCCAATAAATCCAAGTTTCGCGTGATCTGCTGTAAGAAGTCTCATAGGGTCTCCGTTGTCTCCTGAATAGTGAAAGCTTGCGCCGATTGATGGCTGGCATCTGATCGCGAAGGCCAGACGCGGTGTCCGCGTCCGAGACGACTAGTGACCGCCGTTGGACACTGTCCGTCTAGATATGGTCAGCGGTCGCTCAGCTTGGGCCCATCCATTCAAATCAACTCGGCCTGATCGCCTTCGTTGTTCGCCGATTGAGCCCGGCCGAAAGGAGTCGCTCCCAGATCTGACGCCAATCCGTCTGACATTCGCCTTGGCACTTGAACTCTCTGCCGACGCCACCCATGCTTCCGCCGCACTCCGGGCACACGCAATTCAGAATGCCGGACATCACATCGGCACTCGTCTTAGCTGTACTCCATCTGATTAACTGCATACGCACCTCACGAACAACAACGAACTATTGACGATCGGTCATTCACGTTCACTTGCGGCAACCCCGTGACTAACGGGCACCCTCCGGTTTGTCAACGTACCTGACTCAGAACTGTTGAATGCACTTCCTGTTCCAAAAGCGAGAACAGAGTGTGATGTTTGATTCAAATCTGTGAAACGCAACGGAGTTCTGAACCGCGGCATCAATGCAACAAATGGAACGTGCCAAGAGCGGCAGTCGCCTTCGCAGTCCTTCCTTCCGCGAGTTCACATTCCGCTGCGCAGGCGGCTGATGCTCTGGGCGTAGTTTGGAACCAACGTTCCAGTTGGCGGGACAAGACTGTCGTAGAGAGTGAAACAGAGCAGAGGGAATCTTATGATCAAAATAAAACGATTGGGTTGCGTATTGGTATTGATTGGGATCGCCGGCTTGATGGGGTATTCGCAGGAGAAGGCAAGCGAATATGTCTCGCCGTCGGAAGCCGTTCCGAGGGGGAAAGCTCCCAAGATGCAGGTTCAATTGCTGAACCCAGGAGAACCTACGAAACAATATGCGGTCATCTTCTACCAGGGAGACGAGGCTTTTTCCGGACTGCTGGAGTTTGCGGAGAAGTATCACGTTATGAGTGCACATTTCACGGCTATTGGAGCACTGAATGGAGCAAGGTTGGGGTGGTTCGATCCCCAGCGCAAAATGTACAAGAAGATTCCCATCGAGGGTCAGCACGAAGTGATCGGGATGAGCGGCGATATCGCGCTCTATCAAGGAAAGCCCGTAGTCCATACGCACATGGTGGTGGGGAGTCCAGACGCAACAACGCGCGCCGGCCATGTTCTCGGTGCGTACGTATCCCCGACGCTGGAAGTCATGGTCACAGTCGATCCGATATCCATGCAGAAGCGGTTTGACCCGGAAACGGATCTGACGTTGATCGACCCAGTTTTGAAATAGCAAACACATTGTGCCGCGACTGCAAAGCAATGTGAACACGGGATAGCGAGGTGCGCTTGATCACCACACACAAGCACCTCACTTTGACCGGCGCCTCCGCTGAGATTCACAGCTTTCGAAGCCGAATCCGAGAACGCGAGTCGAGTCAAAATGCGGACGCTTGGGTCAACCGCTGAACGCTTTATCTGAGTTCCACGAGCCCATCCCCACCATCCCGTTGATTCATGCCACTGAAAAGACGCGCTAAGTTACACGGCGGTGGATTGGAACGTAGCGTGCATTTTGCGACGGGGAGGCAACACGACATGCAAGGGACAGAGGCATAGTCGAAAACGAACAGGGCCTAGACGGTCCGTATCCGCGAAAAGCAAACTCGGGACTCAAAACTGGAGGCTATTCATGATTCAAGAAGAAACCATTACCACAAACCACAAGTCACCTCAACCAATCAGCGGCAAGTTGGGCGCAACTATCATTGGCCCTACGAATCCGACGCGCGAAGCTGAGAACCCGGACACGCTGGTGCCGCCGCGTGTGGACCATGGCACTATGGCAAACCTGAGATGGTCCTTCGCCGACAGCCACATGCATTTGTCCGAAGGAGGCTGGGGGCGGCAGACGACAGCGCGCGAATTGCCCAGCGCTCCGGAAGTTGCCGGCGTCAACATGCGGCTCACCCCCGGCGGGATACGCGAAATGCACTGGCACACGGCAGCCGAGTGGGCCTACATGCTCAAGGGCTTTGCACGGATCACAGCCATTGACCAGGACGGTCGCACCTTCCAGGACGACGTCGCCGAGGGCGACCTGTGGTTCTTCCCTGCGGGCATCCCGCACTCGATCCAGGGACTCGAGCCCGACGGCTGCGAGTTTCTGCTGGTCTTCGATGACGGCAACTTCTCCGAGGAAGCGACCTTCCTGCTCAGCGACTGGCTCGCCCATACTCCGAAAGAAGTTTTGGCCAAAAACTTCGGCGTGCCAGAGAGCGCATTCGATCGCATACCGGAGAAGGACCTCTGGATTTTTCAGGCTCCGGTGCCGGGCCCGCTGGCGGCGGATCGCGTTGCCGGTGCCGGGCTAGTGCCTGATACTTTCAGCCATCGAATGCTGGCTCAAGACCCCATTCGCACCAAAGGTGGAACCGTCCGCATCACCGATTCCTCTTTGTTCAAGGCGTCGAAGACGATTGCGGCCACCTTGGTCGAGGTGGAACCGGGAGGCATGCGCGAACTGCACTGGCATCCAAACGCAGATGAGTGGCAGTACTACATCTCAGGCCAGGCGCGGATGACCGTTTTCGCGGCTGAGAACAACGCCCGCACCTTCAACTTCCAGGCTGGCGACGTCGGCTCGGTGCCGTTTGCGATGGGGCACTACATCGAGAATATCGGCACGACTACCTTACGGTTTCTGGAGATCTTCAGGAGCGACCACTATGCCGACGTCTCGCTGGCGCAGTGGTTGGCATTTACCCCGTACGAACTCGTGCGGGCGCACCTCAATATCGACAAGTCGGTCCTGTCGAGGGTCACTGCGCGAAAGACGCCGGTGGTGGTGGGTTGAGCCCGCGCGAATACGTCCGCGACTAAAAACGCCTTTCCTGGATTTCGGCCCTGCCGAAGTCCAGGGGAGGTTTCCTAGGTACGCCGCCGGGCAAACCTCTGCAGGCGCTGATGCGGCAAGAAAGGCGCTGCACCACAATACTCGCGATTGCGGTGCGCCTTCCTTGTCGCCGTTTGAGCCATAGCCAATAGAGAGGTGCGATTTAGGCCATGCAAACCGAGCTTGTGACAAACATCCACAATCAGGCACTCGAACTCAGGGTTCGGGACCTGCTGCTGAACGTGCTGGCGGGTTCGTCGGGAGCCGTCGACGCGATCAGCTTCCTTGCCCTCGGTAAGGTGTTCTCAGCTTTCATGACCGGGAACATCGCCTTTCTCGGGCTCCGGGTTGCAGGTGCCAATGCGCCCGGATGGGTGGCTATCCTCACCTCGATGGCTGCCTTCGCGGCGGGGGTCTACCTCTCCACGCTAATCGTCAAGCCTTCTAAAGGTTCTGCCCTGTGGCCCCAACGGGTGACGGTCGCGCTCGGTGCATCGCTGATCGCACATGCCGCTTTCCTGGCTGTATGGTTTGCAAGTAACGGCCAGCCTTCGATTGACGTTGCCCACGTTCTCCTTGGCTTGTGGGGTCTCGCGATGGGGATGCAGAGCGCCGCGGTTCGAACGCTTCACGTGGACGGCGTCTTTACGACTGCTGCGACCGCAACCATCATATTGCTTGTAGGAGACATCACCAACTGGTCCGCGACAGTAGAAGAGAGGCGGCGGCTTGCAGGCGTGCTCGTGTCTTTGTTCGTCGGCGCCACTGCCGGAGGCCTGCTCTTGGTTCACGCGCCCATCTATGCCCCCGTCCTACCAGCCGTGATCACCATCGCGGTAGTCGTAACAGCCCTGATCGTCTTTCAGACGCCTAGGAGTCTGAAATTGCCCGCAGAATTCAGGCTGCTGTAGAGCTTTTTCTGAGATTTTCCCAGAAAGTCCAGCAGGTCAGCGTTGACTTGATCTGATGAGTGGCTGTCAGGCCATGCGGCGCGCCTGGAAAGTAGATTTCCTTTGCGCCCTTGATGAGCCTCGGCGATTTCTTCGCCGAATCCTTGAGTGCAGCCGTTTTCCATCGACGTGAACACCTACCTCGCGATTCCCGTAAATGGCTGATATCGTTGATGCCCACCAGGGGCTGCGCCGATGAGGGAAAAGATTCTTGGTGTCATTCCCCACCTCTATCTACGAAGAGCGACCGGCGAGGCCTTTGAATTCCCAAGGTGCAGCCCGGGAGAAAATCACGCAGCGGCCAAGAACCACTTGACCCGAAAAATGTCGGGGTTCAGGGTGCGCCTGTCCCAATCTATCCAGCCAACAGGGTTGTCCAGATCGAATGGGTTTCCATTGCCGCCTTGAGTTCGCAGGAATTCATCACCGGCACAAAACATCGGCGTGCCATTTGCCAAGGAGCAAACAGTGCTGCCAGTCGCAAACACGACGATTGAGCGTTCTTGAACACGATATACCGTGGCATTGGTGGGCTGCGCCTGATGGGTAGGGACGATGTCCTGGCCGCTCGGAAGAGCAGTGTCGATGACACGACTCCAGTTTGCTCCCTCGTGAATCCCGAAATCCAGCGGCTGCCAGTAGGCGTTGATCATCACGTAAGAGTCATTGTCTCCAATATCGCTACCCTCCAAAACAAATGCGAGCGTGTGAGAATCTGAAGATAAGTCAGCGCTTGGGTTTACGCCGTGCCAATGAACATGGCCTCGCCACCTGACGCTTCGGCCTAATGCGAGGTGACCCTTTCGGAATTCGATGAAATTTAAGGAAAGGATGGGTAAACGTAGGGCACACGCCTATGATGGGTTCAGCCTGCAAGTGACCACGGGCTGACGGGTGTCGGAAGAGTGACGCACTCTTACCGGTAGACCTCAGAATTGGGATTCGTAGCCGTCCTATCTTTTCCTACATTCAATCACTTGCCACGATGTCCTGCTCCACTCAACTTTGGCATGCCTAGTGCATGTGCTCGGTTAAGGGCGCGGCATTCTTGTCAAAATGGCGAGCCAAGCCCAAGCACGAGCGAAAACAAACATAGGAGAAAACAGAATGAATACTTTAAAGAAACTGATTGGGCTCATGGGATTGCTGTCGGTCCTGAGTGCAATCCCGGCGATGGCGCAGATCTCCAATAGAGTGACGTTTGACGCACCATTCGCGTTCTACGCAGGGAATGCAAAGATGCCTGCAGGTAGTTACACGCTGAGTCAGCCGGACCCGGATGACAACGTTTTGTTGATCGAAGACGCCAGCGGCTCACACTCGGTCTTCGTTGAGTATGAAGTCACATCCTCCGGTACTCCGCATGCCCAGACCGATGTCTCTTTCAACAAGTACGGCGAGGCTGATTTTCTAAGCCTCATCTGGATCCAGGGAAAGAATTCCGGCATGCAGATCTTGCCGTTGAAAGCCGAACGAAATGCGGCCAAAGCTGCGGCCGCCGAAAGACACTCGCTGTCAGCCAAGAGTGCTGGCTAAGTGATATGACCCAGGCGACCCCTCCGGGAAACCTGAGTCGCTCGAAAACCGTCCAAGCTTAATGCGGCAGATTGGAGGATGTGCTATGCGTCAGTCGCTTATTTTCGGCGCAGTTCTTCTGCTTTCGGCGTTCGCAGCCGGGCAGGCCACTATTGTTTCCGGTTATGCCGGCAACTGGGGGCCTTCGTATGGATACTACGTCGCGCCGTTTGTTCCACTGGTCACGACCCCCATCGTAGAGTTTGGAACCCCATCATTGCAGGTCGGCGCCAGGAACGCCACGGCGGGAAACATTACCGGAGCGAGCAGCATAACTCTAGGATCGACTAGTGGGACCGTGGTCGCCCAGCCCCTTACCTACAGCTCAACAACAACGTCCGAAGCGCAGGCCGCGCCCAATTCTCGCCCGGGGAACTCAGCCGAACAGCAAACGTTCGACTTGGGCATTGCATCTTTTCAGGACAACCTTGGCCTAGCCCAACTGGCGCGACGGTCGAATCAGCACCGCCAAGTGGCAGGAACTTACACCAATGAAGACATTAAGCGTCTGAATCAGCAAAACGGGATCGCCCGATACGACGGCAAGACGGAACGACTGGAATAGCTGCTCAGCGCTGAAGCAGGCGCTCCAGCGCGTCAAACAATCCTGGGTAGGGGATACCCTGCGGCATCAGGGCCTTCAGTTGTTGTCTCGCCTGGGGAGAAACGCCCCGGGCAGCGCGAAGAGCTACATCAGTAAACGGAAAGATGACTGGCGGATTCGCCTTCCTAGCGTATCCCGGCGGAGTATCGGTCATCGGGCGTGAAGACATTCGTTGTCAAACAGGACGGAAGCGTTTCCGAAAAGGACCTTGCACCGGCAACAGAGAAAGTCGTGACATCTATGCAGATCTATGAGCCAGGCACCCTTAGCACCTCCTTCCGGGGACACCGGGGAGGTTGAGTCCCCAGCGACCAGGGACGCGATAAAACCGGCCGGTTCTGCGGCTCCGTCTCGCTGGGCGGCTGACCCTCGTGAGTTCGTGACTAGCGCGATTCACGGATCGGCTACGCGCAGCGGCACCTTCGCCGATGTAAAGGTCTATGACGGACGGTCTCCTGTCGACTACATACTCAGTGGACGTCTGGAGAGCTCGAGGAAGTGGATTACGAAGGCGGCGTCAAGGTTGAGGTTTCGCTCTCCGCGCGAATGATAGAGGTTCGCACCGGTGCGCAGGTCTGGGCCAACTCTGCGACCGAAATGGCGAAAGTAGATCAAAGGAACGTACCAGCGGTTGTGAGCGAAATGAGCAATGCGATGGATCGCGTCATCGTCAAGCTCTTGTCCTCCTTTCCCACTTCCGCATTAGTTAGCAGCCGTCAGTGATCAAACCGTTTGGTTGGGCCTCCCGCGCCGACTTCCAGTACAGAATCCTGACCGGCCTTTTCGCGTCTCCGGCGTCGCTTACTTCTCGCTCGTCGGCGGTCTCACTGGCGTCTCCACAGGTCGGACAGCCATCTCCAGGGGGATCCCAGGGCGCACACGCGAAAAGGATGCGGCCCACCTCTAGCACACCTGCGATTCCGCATTGGCCAAGCTACTAATTATGATGGCCGTCCGGAACGGGCCTGCTGACGTGGCGTCGGGCCTGACCCTGTTCTAATATGGGCCCACCGGGAAATCTGATGGATGAGGAGTGTGGGATCCTGGCCGGGGAGCGGTCGAGCAGAATCGTGGCCCCACCTGACATCGGTTCTGCTCACCCAGCGTAGCGAGCGTGGTACCGTGTACCGATTCCCACCCGCCGCCGCTTGCCGGGCCGCCATCCCATCTCCCGTCGACCGCCGCTTCGCGTACGCTCAGCCGCCCGTCTGCGGCATTCTCAATCACTTTGACTCGTTGGAACTCTTTCGGACTCATCGTCACCATCCCTAATAGGGTGACAAAGTCTCGTTGCAGTTAGGGGGCGACATTATCTTGGAGCATCTACATCCAGCAGGGCGATCCTTGACAATGAGTAGACCGAGGCCGCAGACTAGTCTCATATGGAGTGGACTGAACCGCAATTCGAGGAGATCTTGCTAGGTTGCGAGATCAATTCCTACGCGTGCGCCGAAATCTAACCAGGGCGCATGCAAGTAGAAATCTTGGGGACAGCTGCCGGCGGCGGTTTTCCGCAATGGAATTGTGCCTGCCGCAATTGTCGGCTCTTGCGAAGTGGCATCGGTAAGCCTCGCACTCAATTGCAGGTTGCCGTCAGCTCTGACGGCCTCTCTTGGTTTTTGCTGAACGCTTCTCCCGACCTACGCAGTCAAATCGAAGCCAACCGGTTTTTGCATCCTCGCGGCAATGTTCGGCACTCTCCGATCTCAGGCGTTGTTCTCACAACCGCTGACCTCGATCAGTCGCTAGGTTTATTGCTGCTGCGCGAGCTGCAGCCAATGCAAATCTACGCCACTGCTTCGATCCGCAAGATCCTTCGCGAAGACAACAGCATGTTCTCCATGCTGCACCGCACCGCCGAGCAAGCGCGATGGGGCGATATCGTTCCGGGTACATCATTCGAACTTGCTTCGACAACTGGGGAGTTATCCGGAATTGAGTGCCTGCCTGTGTCAGTGGCAACCCGCTATCCCAGCTATGTCACGGCAAGGCGCGCAGCAGAGCTCGAACCCAACGAGGCCGTAGTTGCGCTCATTCTGCAATCCAGCTCAGGCAAGCGGCTAGGCTATTTTCCTGCTGTCGCGCACCTTGACCAAACACTGCTCCAGCAACTTGATTTGCTGGACGTATTGCTATTCGATGGAACATTCTGGACAGACGACGAACTGATTGAGCTTCAGAATGGAGGACAGACTGCCCGGCAAATGGGACACATCCCGGTTTCTTCTCTGGGTGGCAGCCTGGACTTATTATCAAAGCT
>Ga0137415_10002567_pt1 | contig 18080 bp, 17 predicted proteins | sample CZODoug3_1_1_16f_FD_183082 | JGI IMG/M metagenome (GOLD analysis project Ga0137415, IMG submission 183082) | Vadose zone soil fungal communities from Angelo Coast Range Reserve, California, USA - CZODoug3_1_1_16fungal (Hybrid Assembly) | ecosystem: Environmental > Terrestrial > Soil > Vadose...
GATCGACGAGGCCAGATCGAGATCGACCGATCGCGGCTCGCGGCGGCGGCGTGCGAATGCCACGGCACCATGCGTCTCGAAGTCGAGGAGATCTTCACGATGAATACGGCCCGATCTCGCGTTTTGGTTGTGCCCGATGATGCAGTAGGTGAATCGGGTGATGCCATGTGAGCCGTTTCCGCGCGGCCGCCTACCTAGAAAAGTATCGGAACGCCGCGCGTTGCGTTAAAGTCAAAAATATATTCATCCATGTTGCCACAAATGTTGGTGCCCGATCAGGTTCCCTCCGGCCGATCAAAGTCCAGTGCGGATTCGGATTGCGCCTCAATCTTCGCGAGCTCGCGCAGCACCTTTGCCACCTGGCGCAACTCGTTGCGCGCGGGGCCCGGCCTCAGCCGTCGTGCTTCGTCAAGAAAGTCCTTGGCCTGCAGCAGCCAAGTGGACGTTTCTGTGGAAATTTGCATGTGCGCCATGGTGCCCCTCCATCACGATCGTCGAAGACCCGTGCGGACGATCAGGCCAGGGAGCCCGCGCCGCGAGGCTGCGCCCTGGCGCTCGGCTCGTGGACCCAGGCTTCCTGCGCGAACCAGGCGTGATCGGTGTGGCAGATCGGGCAATGGGTGCGCCCGAAAAACACTGTGCTGCGCCGAAAGCTCTCGCGATCGGTCTTCATGCCGGTGGGGATCGCGCGTCCGGTTTGCGGACATTTGACCATCACCATACCCATGTGAGCCTCCCTTGGACGTGTTTTTCTTGGACGTGGTTTTCTTGGTTTTGTCGCTTTCGAAAAAAGACCGGCCGGTTGGATTGCGCCTGTTGTCGGTGCGGTTACTTGGGGGGCATCGCGCACCTGACGCTTTGTTTGATCGAACACGGGGGCGCCATGCTCGATGCTCCAACCGGCCGGGTTCCCTCTTGACGAACCTTGGACGTTAATTGAGTGCCGCTTTTTTTAGCTGGCTTGGTGCAGAACCTTGGCGAAGTGCTTCTTGATCGGCTCGCCCGTTTCGGTTGCGAGCTTCTCGGCGAGCCCCCACAATTCCTTGTTCTGAACGGATGTCGTATCGAAGGACTTGCGCGCTTGCTCCACCGTCAAGGTGACGACATCCGTGACCGACTTGCTGCCCAAGAGATGGGCGAAGAAATCAATCGCGGAGGCGGTATTGGCGTTTCCGATCTCGAACACCTTGAGCCCGTAGTCGGTCGCGCTCCTGGCATTGCTCGAATACGTCTCGCGCAGCGCCTCGGTCATCCCCTCCGACGCGACCTTGATCTTCTCGCAGCCTTGCTGTGCGCGGGCGACCCCCTGCTCGGCAAGCTCGCCGATCACGCCAGGCAATGCGATCTTCGGGAATCCGTACAACGGCATCCCGAAACCATTCGTTCCGTTCAGTCCGGCTTTCACTTCACTTTCACTCACGGCGCCATCATCCTTCTCAAGCGAAATCATTTCCCGAGACGCTGCTTTGCGTCACAAGAGCTCGTGGAGGCGGAGAGTTGTTCCGCTTCCGTGTCCCATCAGCTTTTCGATGAGCTTCCATCCAGCCCTAAGGCGAGTATGTCCAACGAAAGTGGGTGCTGTCGGTTCGATTTGCGACTCTCGCTTAAAGTTTTTTCGAGGATGTCAATATAAACCAACGTATATCTAATGGTGCTGTGCATAACGGGGACATCGCGAGGGGCGGAGATCAGGGGTTGGGATGCGTGCTGACGACATCGCGGGCGAGATCGGCATAGCGCTCGGTCCGCCCCTCTCCGGAGTATCGTTCCACCATGAGGTTCTCGCCCTCAACGTAGCCAAGGCGACTCAACTCCTCAAAAAAACGCGGTAGAATCCGATAGCCACTTACGCTCATGTCGCCAATTTTGGTAGCCGGACTAATCGTAGCGATGCGCTTCATCTTTGATGACTGCTGCGCCCCCGCCGCGAGCGGCAACGCCGCTGCGCCGCCGATGAGACCGATGAACTCGCGCCGTCGCATGGACCCCGCCACGAAAATGCTCCGCGCAATCGGCGAGTGACCAATGCCCCAACCAGCCACAGACGATGATCAGGTCGAATGTCCGGGTTGGGTCAAAAACGGTCCTGACAGCCCCAAAACGCCATTTCTGGTCTACCCCGAACAACGGACATCGTCAGACCGTCCCGGCATGTCTCAAAGGTGCCAAAAACGGGCATCAGCAGACGTTCCCAAAAGTCGGTTTATTAGGCGGCAGCCCGATCTTCCTTCTCCGCACCTCGTGCCGCGGTCTTCAGTGCAGCATCCGGTAAACGGCCGCCGCAGCACTTTCGCTTCATCCGATGGCGCTCACATCCAAACGTCGCGCTCTTCGCCGTCGTCAGGATCACCGGCATCGCCCTGCGATGGATCGGTCGACCAACCGGGTTATCGGCGAACGGCGGATTACTTTCGCCAATCCGCCTACGTTCCTACGGGCTTTCCTCGTTCACGACCACCGGCAGCTCAATGGCGTCGGCGAAGGACGCCAGCACACAGGGGGCCGGCACAGCGGGACCTGCCGAGCGCAAGGGTGATGCAACCACTCCCGGCGGCACCATGAAAAAATGAGTTTGCTCGCGGCAACGAATGAGCCAAATCCGGATCAGGCTTTGGTCGCGTTTCCACGACAACACGCAGGGCCTCAGCTCCAGCTCCAGGCTGAGGCCTTTGCGCAGGGGCGAGAGTTCCTTGCGATCGCAACGAGCCTCGAACGATGAAACGCCATGAAAGAAGTCGGGCTGATGGAATTTCGTTTCCAGCCCGACCTCGTTGCGCGCGGTGGCGTTTAGCGCTCAGTCCGGACCGATTCGATCACGACGTCAAAGCATCAATAGGCCGGCGTCGGTTCGCAAGGGGTCTCGTTATCCCAGGGCTGTGTGGCAAATGCGCCTACGCGCGGAGCCGGGTAGCAGAGACGCCCGTCAATGTAACGCGCGCCGGGCGCGGCGCTCGCATTGGCGTCCTCGGCGACCTGCCCCGAGGTTACATGGCTCTCGCGAGCCATAGCGGGAGTTGCGAGCATGGCCGCGGCCATCAGTGCAGCGGACAGAAGTTTAAGCGTAGTCATTCAATTTCTCCATTGGATATGAAAGCCAACAGCGTTTGGCTCCTCCATGGAAATAGTGAAGCGATCGCCCACTTGAAGTGAACATTTCGTCACGTCGCTTCAACAGCGCGCGAGGTCGGGCGCGTCATACGATCACGAGTCGCTTGGCTCATTGCTGCAAGCGCCTACTCCGCGGCTTCGCGCACGTAACGCGCCGTCGGCGTCCGCATGGTCACGAGCTCTTCCGCGGCGGTCGGATGCAACGCGATGGTGGCGTCGAAATCGGCCTTGGTCGCTTTCATTTTGACGGCGATGCCGACGACTTGCACCATTTCGGCGGCGCCGTCGCCAACGATATGGCACCCGACGACGCGATCCGTGACGGCATCGACCACCAGCTTCATCAGCACGCGGGTATCGCGGCCTGACATCGTTGCCTTGATCGGCTTGAAGTTGGCTTTGTAGACATCGACGTGACTGAATTGCGCCCTCGCCTGCGCTTCCGTCAGTCCCACGGTGCCGACCTCGGGCTGGGAAAACACCGCAGTCGGAATGTCCAGGTGATCGACCTGAACCGAGCGCTTGCCGAACACCGTATCCGCAAACGCATGGCCCTCGCGGATCGCCACCGGAGTCAAATTGAGGCGATGGGTGACATCCCCGATCGCGTAAATGTTCGGCACCGAGGTCTGCGAGAAACCATCGACCGCGATTCCGCCATTGCTCGGATTGATGGCGACGCCGGCCTTCTCCAGGCCGAGATTGGCGACGTTCGGATGCCGTCCGATCGCGAACATCACCTGGTCGGATGCGATGCTCGAACCGTTCGATAGATGCGAGGTGAATTCGCGGCCGTGCTTGTCGACCTTGTTCACGGTGCAGCCGGTGAGAATGGTGATGCCCTGCTTTTCCATTTCGCCCCGCACATGGATGCGGACGTCCTCGTCGAAGCCGCGCAGGATGTTGTCGCCGCGATAGATCAGCGTCACATCGGAGCCGAAACCCGCAAAGATGCAGGCAAATTCCAGCGCGATATAACCACCGCCCTGAATCACGATGCGCCTCGGCAGCGCGGTCAAATGAAATACTTCATTGGACGAGATCACATGTTCAATGCCGGGTATCGCAAGCCCATGATTTGGCGCGCCGCCGGTTGCGATCAGCACATAATTCGATCTGACGGCCTCACCGGTGCCGAGCCGAAGCGTATGCGCGCCTTCGAACACCGCACGCGTCTTGACGATGCGCGCGCCGGATTTTTCCACATTGGCGGTATAGGCAGCCTCCAGGCGCGCGATCTCCTTGTCCTTGTTGGCGATCAAGGTCGGCCAGTCGAATGTCGCTGAGGGAACAGTCCAGCCAAATCCGGCCGCGTCCTCGATTTCGTGATGGATGTGAGAGGCATAGACCAGAAGCTTCTTCGGCACGCAGCCGCGGATCACGCAGGTGCCGCCCATCCGGTATTCTTCGGCAACCATGACCCGCGCGCCGTGACCGGCGGCGATCCGGGCGGCGCGAACCCCGCCCGAACCGCCACCGATGACAAACAGATCGACGTCGAACTCAGCCATATTCGCCCAGACCGAACTTAGATTTTCGGGTCAGATTGCACGTCAGATTTACGCATCAGATCTCCTTGCCGCGTTTGCGCATCTCGGCGCGAAACTGGGCGTTGACTACTTCGGCAAAGGCCTGCGCCCACTGGTTCATATAGGACATGCTGAATTGAATTGCCCTGGGCTCGGTCGAGAGCAGCTTCTGACCGAGCGGCGACTTGTAGAACGTGACCAGGTCCTTCAGCTCCTGCTCGGAAAACTCGCTGGCGTAGACCTTCGCCATTCCTTCGCCGATTTCTTTCTCGCGACCGGCAAGGCCCTGGGCGACAATCACGGCAACTTCGTTGAGATCTTTTTGGTAGTTGAGGTTGTTCTGCAGCAAAACGTCCTTGGTCTGCTGGACGATGTTGGGAACAGCGTTCGCATACATCGTGCTGGCATTTTTCATCGTCAGAATTTCCTTTGCCGCCGCGATGGCTGCCGCAGTTGCGGGCTTGAGCGGAGGCGCAGCCGGCTGTTGCGCTCCGGCAGGAACGCCGGCCAGAGCCAGTCCCAGCGCAAGGCCCGCGGCCGACAAAATTCTTGAAAGGCTCTTCATTCTAGTCTCCTCGATTGCGGCGTTACCGCCGTTCAACAACACGAATTCCCTCAGCGCCCGCCAGCATCGCCGTGCTGGCAAGACCAATGAACAGCCCATGCTCGACAACGCCCGGTATCGCGTTCAACAATTGCGCCAGGCGCGGAGCATCGTTTATTCGTTCGAGATGGGCATCGACAATCCAGTGGCCGCCATCGGTGACAAAAACGTGACCGTCTTTGCCGTTTCGGACCACCATTTGCCCGGAAACGCCACTTTCTGCAAATGCCCGACCCATGGCGCGTTGCGTCGCCGCCAGGCCGAACGGAATGACTTCTACCGGCAAGGGAAAGCGGCCGAGAAGTTCGACCCATTTGGAATCATCGGCGATCACGATCATGCGATCAGACGCCGCGGCAACGATCTTTTCGCGCAGCAATGCGCCGCCACCGCCCTTGATGAGATTGAGCGCGGGATCGATTTCGTCCGCGCCGTCGACGGTTAGATCGAGCCGGTCGATATCATCAAGCGTGGTCAGCCGAATGCCGCAGCGCACCGCGTCGACCCGGGTCGCTTCCGATGTCGGTACGCCGACGACGTCAAGCCCGGCGCGAACCCGTTCGCCAAGAAGCTCGACAAAATGTTTCGCGGTCGAACCAGTGCCGAGGCCAAGCTTCATGCCGTCACGCACGAAGTCGAGCGCGCGGCCCGCCGCTTGCCGTTTCAATTCGTCCATATTCACGTGCAACCGATGCCCCAGGAAGCCGATGGCGATGATGCGACCGGCGATGTCCGGCGGGGCATATCTAGCGTCGTTTTATCGGGAGGAACAGCGCTATAGTCGGCCCAGACAGCGGGAATCCTGCTTTTGACCGCGTATCCCGTGGCCTCGTGGTTCGAGACGCGCGGCGTTGCCGCGCTCCTCACCGTGAGGGGCCAAGACCGCATCCTGAGGAGCGCTGCATGAGCAGCGCGTCTCGAAAGATAAAGCCACCGGACCTAGAAAATGCATCTAGCCGTCACCTTCTCCATCGACCCACTTGCACGATGACGCCGGTACCGATAGCGAATTCCCGATGACCCTTCCCCGCACTGTTGTATTCGATCTTGACGGCACGCTTGTGGATACGGCGCCCGACCTGATCAACGCGCTCAACTATGTTCTCGACCGCGAGGGCCTGCCGCCGGTCCCGCTTCATTCCGCGCGCAATATGATCGGCGCGGGTGCCCGCCGGCTGATCGAACGCGGCCTGGAGTTGGAGGGCCGCTCCGTCGACCTCGAAGACATCACCCGGCTCACCAGCGATTTCATCGATTACTATGCGGCTCATATCGCCGACGCCTCGCGCCCATTTGACGGCCTGGAAGGCGCGCTCGATGAACTCGGGGCGAACGGATATCGCTTTGCGGTTTGCACCAACAAGCTCGAGTGGTTGTCAAAGCTCCTGCTCGACCAGCTCGGATTGAGCTCGCGATTTTCTGCGATTTGCGGCGCCGACACCTTCGGCATTTCGAAGCCTGACCCGGCGATCCTGCAGCAGACCATCGCGCGCGCGGGCGGGCAGCTGTCTTCTGCCATCATGGTAGGCGATGCCGGTCCGGATATCGGCGTGGCCCGTCGCGCCGGAGTTCCGGTGATCGGCGTCGAATTTGGCTACACGGACGTTCCCATCGCCGACCTCAAACCCGATCGGCTGATCAATCACATGAGGGACTTGCCAGCGGCAGTCGAAAGCCTGATGCTTGAACGAAATGCCATCTAAGCCATTGAATATACTTATGTATTAGAATCGCTATATCCGGAAATTAACCATTACTTAACGATCCTGCTCCGCGCGGTTGCACGGCCGGTGTGACACTCTTATGCTGGTTGTGGGGACTGTGGCAGCTGGCCGCACTGAAGTGGCGGATTGATCATGCATCGTGTTATCGCGATTGCAGTAGCGGGGTACGGCCTGGCCGGCTGCTCCTCTTTATCCTTCGATGCCTTCAAGGCAACGCCGCCAACCGTGCAAGTCCAGCTCGAGTCGGCACCGCAAGGAGCCGATGCCCGCACCTCGCTGGGACCGGGTTGCAAGACACCATGCTCGGTCGCTGTGGCCGCGCCTGACAGCGGTTTCTCGGTCACTTACACGCTGAACAAGTTCCAGCCGGCTACCGTGCCGGTGCAGGTAATTCACATCCCCGGAGATTTCTCTGCTCCAGCGTCAACGACGGTCGATCCCAATCCGGTCGTCGCGGAACTTCAGCCGGCCGCCCCACCGCCGAGGGCCGCCGCCCGGAAAATGCTGAAGCCGAAAAAGCCAAAACAACCCAATACCGCGGCGGCTCCTGCGGGATCGCCGTTCCCGGAATCGGCGCCAAAATCGCCCAGCCGCTGATCGCTTGCACCGTACCGGAAAAGGTGCGGATTGTGCGCGGATCGCATCATGCCTAGATTGTCGGTGCGGGGCGCCTCTTCCCAATGACCCGGCCGCCGCGCCAAAAAGGCATTTGAATGAACGGACCCGCAATTAGTCCCCAGGCATCTCTTGCTCGTCCCATGACCGATCCGTTCGGCCGGACCATCAGCTATTTGCGGGTGTCGGTCACGGATCGCTGCGATCTGCGCTGCTTTTATTGCATGTCCGAAGACATGACATTTCTACCCAAAGCCGATTTGCTCACGCTCGAAGAGCTTGATCGGCTTTGTTCGGCGTTCATCGCCAAGGGCGTGCGAAAGTTGCGGCTTACCGGCGGCGAGCCGCTGGTCCGGCGCAACGTGATCTCGCTGGTGCGCTCGCTCTCGCGCCACCTCGATACCGGTGCGCTCAAAGAACTGACGTTGACGACCAATGGCTCGCAGCTGGCGCGTTTTGCCAGCGAATTGCGCGACTGCGGGGTCCGCCGCATCAACGTATCGCTGGACACGCTCGATCCCGCGAAATTCCGGGCCATCACCCGCTGGGGCGATATCGACAAGGTTCTGGCCGGTATCGAGGCTGCGCGATCAGCGGGTCTCGCCGTCAAGATCAATGCCGTCGCGCTGAAGAATCTGAACGAGGATGAAATCCCCTCGCTGATGGAATGGGCGCACGGCAAGGGCATGGCGCTTACGCTGATCGAGGTCATGCCGATGGGCGACATCGGCGAAGGACGTATCGACCAATATGTACCGCTGTCCCTGCTCCGCGCACGTCTGGCCAAGCAATACACCTTGACCGACCTCAACGACGACACCGGCGGCCCTGCCCGCTACGTGCGGGTCAGCGAGACCGGAGGCAAGCTCGGCTTCATCACGCCGATGACCCATAATTTCTGCGAGTCCTGCAATCGGGTGCGGATCACCTGCACCGGCACGCTGCATACCTGCCTCGGCCACGAGGATGCCTCCGATTTGCGCAAACCGCTGCGCGCTTCCCCCGACGATGACCTGCTCGCCGCCGCGATCGACCGCGCCATCGGCCTGAAGCCGAAGGGCCACGACTTCATCATCGATCGCAGGCACAACCGCCCGAGCGTCAGCCGCCACATGAGCGTCACCGGCGGCTGAGGGGTTAGTCCCGGCAGCAATCCGTGGGACCAAATATTCCCCTTCATTATCAACAAACTTCCAATTGACGGCGGCGCCGCGCGCTGGAATGGTGCGGCGGCTTCATGCTAGCCCGGCTGGATAAGCCGCTGCGCCTGACGGGCGCGGTCAAGACGGCAGAGGCGCCATCGGGGGAGGACTATTGTTGCAATCGCTCTTGAAAATGAGCCGCGGTATCGACGCGTTCACAAGGTGGGTGGGCAAGCGGCTGGCGTGGCTGATCCTGGTCGCCGTGGTGGTGTCCGCGCTCAATGCGATCGTGCGCAAGACCTTCGACACCTCGTCCAACTCCTGGCTTGAGCTGCAATGGGTGCTGTTCAGCATCGTGTTCCTGCTGTGCTCGTCCTGGACCCTGCTCGACAACGAGCATATCCGGATCGATATCGTCAACAACATGATGCCCAAGCAGGTGCGCAACAGCATCGACATTATCGGTCACGCTTTTTTTCTGCTGCCGCTCACCATCATCATGATCATCACCGGCGGTCCGTTCTTCATGCGCTCGGTCGAGATCAACGAGCAATCGGGCAACGCGGGGGGCTTGCCGCAGTGGCCCGCCAAATCGCTGATCATCATCGGATTCACCATGCTGCTGGTCCAGGGCATATCCGAACTGACCAAGCGCATCGCGGTAATGCGCGGGCTCATCCCGGACCCGCACGCATCGCAAGTAAATGCTCTCGAGGCCGAGGTCGAACATCTCGTCGAGGCGATCAAGAAAGACTGATCGCGGACGCGGTCGCAGGGGATTCTGGATGACTGCTTTTCTTATCGCCAATATGGCGCCGCTGATGTTCGCGTCGCTGGTCGTTGTCCTGCTGCTGGGTTACCCGGCAGCGTTTTCGCTCGGCGCGGTGGGACTGATCTTTGCCTTCGTCGGCATTCAACTTGGCGAATTCCGGCCCGACTTCCTGCAGGCGCTTCCCGAGCGCGTCTATGGCGTGATGAACAACGATACGCTGCTCGCCATACCGTTTTTTACGTTCATGGGACTGGTGCTCGAACGATCCGGCATGGCCGAGGACCTGCTCGACACCATCGGGCAGCTGTTCGGCACCATCAAGGGCGGCCTTGCCTATGCGGTGGTGTTCGTCGGCGCGCTGCTTGCCGCCACCACGGGCGTGGTCGCGGCTTCCGTGATTTCGATGGGCCTGATCTCGCTGCCGATCATGTTGCGCTACGGATACGACCGCCGCATGGCTTCCGGCATTATCGCGGCCTCAGGCACATTGGCGCAGATCATCCCGCCGTCGCTGGTGCTGATCGTGATGGCCGACCAGCTCGGCAAGTCGGTCGGCGACATGTACGAGGGCGCCTTCATTCCGGGGCTCGTGCTTGCCGGTCTTTATGCCGGATATGCCTTCCTCGTTACGTTGGTGTTTCCCAAGGCGGCGCCCGGCCTGCCGCCGGAAGCGATCGGCTTTCGCGAGAAAGATGGCAGCCGCGGATTGATTTCGCTGTTGATGCTCTTCATTGCCAGCTGTTTCTTCGGATGGTTCATGATGCGAAACTCCGAAACGCACGGCGCCGATTTCGTCGTGCTCAGCATGTTCTTCGGCATCCTGTTCGCGTTCTTCGTCGCCGTTCTGAACTGGATCATCGACAAATTCACCGGATTCCGGTTCCTGTCCGCGATGGCGCAGCAGACGACTTTCGTGATGGTGCCGCCGCTGTTCCTGATCTTCCTGGTGTTGGGCACGATCTTCATCGGGCTGGCCACACCGACCGAGGGTGGCGCGATGGGCGCGGCCGGCGCGATCATTCTCGGCACCGCCAAGCGCCGGCTAAGCTGGGATCTGATCCGGCAGGCCACGGAATCGACGGCGAAACTGTCCGCCTTCGTGGTCTTCATTCTGGTCGGAGCGCGGGTTTTCTCGCTGACCTTTTATGGCGTCAACGGCCACGTCTGGGTCGAACATCTCCTGACCTCCCTGCCCGGCGGTCAGATCGGGTTTCTCATATTCGTCAACGCCTTCGTATTCGTGCTCGCCTTCTTCCTCGATTTCTTCGAGCTTGCCTTCATCGTCATCCCGCTGCTCGGACCGGCCGCGGAACACCTCGGCATCGACCTGATCTGGTTCGGGGTGATCCTCGGCGTCAACATGCAGACCTCGTTCATGCATCCGCCGTTCGGGTTCGCGCTGTTCTACCTGCGCTCGGTGGCGCCGAAGGATTCCTACCTCGACCGCGTCACCGGCAAGCGCATGGACCCCGTCACCACAGGCCAGATCTATTGGGGTGCGGTGCCGTTCGTCGTCATCCAGGTGGCCATGGTGCTGCTGGTGATCATGTTCCCGTCGATGGTGATGCATTACAAAGGCGCATTATCCACGATCGATCCCAACACCATCAAAATCGACATACCGCAGATCGAACTTCCGCCGCTGGATTTCGGGCCACCTGCAAAGCAATAGCGAGTTTTGTTTTCGGAAAGCAAAGAACCCCGGAGTTTTCGCTCCCGGGTTCTTTGTTCGCCTGATTGCAGCTGGAGCGATCAGCTCTGCGAGTGACGCGCCATGAAGTTGTCGTAACCGACTTCGGCGACCTGGAACCACTGGTAGCTGTTGCTCGAGAACGCGGTCAGCGATTCATAGACCTTCTTGAAGTCCGCGTTGGTCGCGGCGACCTCGCTGTGCAATTCCTTCGCAGCTTTTAAGGAAGCTTCCATGATCGGCGGCGAGAAGGCATGCAGCTTGGTGCCGTTCGCGAGCAACCTGCGCAGCGCCTGAGGATTGGACTGGTCATACTTCGCCATCATCCAGTTGTTGGCGTAGTGACCGGCCTGCTCGAGGACGCTTTGGTAGTATTTCGGCAGCGCATTCCATTTGTCGAGATTGACGAACGACAGCAGCATCGGTCCGCCTTCCCACCATCCGGGATAGTAATAGTGCGGCGCGACCTTGTAGAATCCAAGTTTCTCGTCATCGTAGGGACCGACCCATTCCGCGCCGTCGATCGTGCCTTTCTCGAGCGCGGGATAGATGTCACCGCCGGCAATCTGCTGCGGCACCGCGCCCATCTTCTGCAGAACGCGCCCGGCAAAGCCGCCGATGCGGAATTTGAGACCCTTGAGGTCGTCGACGCCGGTGAGTTCCTTGCGGAACCAGCCGCCCATCTGACAACCGGTATTGCCGGCGAGCAGCGACATCACATTATATTTTTTGTAGAACTCGTTGAGGATCTCTTTGCCGCCGCCCAGCATGTACCAGGCCTGATTGATGCGCATGTTGGGCCCGAATGGCACCGACGAGCCGAAGGTGAACGTCGGGTCCTTGCCGAAGTAGTAATACGATGCGGTGTGACCGATTTCGCATGTGCCGTTCTGTACCGCGTCCAGAACCTGCAGTCCCGGTACGATTTCGCCGCCAGCGAATGTCTGAATCTGAAACTTGTTGTCGGTGGCTTCGGCAACGACCTTGGCCATTGTCTCGGCGCCGCCATAAAGGGTGTCGAGGGATTTCGGCCAGCTGGTCGGCATCCGCCACTTGATCTCCGGCATCGACTGGGCGATCGCAGGTGCTGCCATCGTGGCGGCGCCGGCAACGCCTATTCCGGTGACCTTGATAAAGTCTCGTCGCTTCATTGATATTCCTCTCCTTGGTGATGTGTCGGCCAGCCTTCGTGTCGAGGCTTGTCACCAGCATGGAACATCCGGTTTCCGATTTCCATGATCATCTTGTACCGCAACGCAAAAAGCCCGGCCTTCTCGCGAAGGCCGGGCTTTCGAACTACTACTTAAGGTGGGTCAGCCGCGGGTGCGCGAGCGGATCATGAAGCTGTCGAAGGTATATTCGGCAACCTGCCACCACAGATACTGATCGGATCGATAGGCCTGCATGGCGTCGATCGATTTCTTGAAGTCGGGATTTTTCGCGGATATTTCGGCCCACAATTCGTTGGTCGCCTTCAGGCAGGCCTCCAGCACCTCGTTGGTGAAGGGACGAAGCTGCGTGCCGCCGGCGACCAGACGCTTCAAGGCCGAGGGGTTCTGCATGTCGTAGCGCGCCGCCATCCAGCTGTTGGCGTTCGCGGCCGCGTTGCTGACGATGGCCTGATAGCTCTTCGGCAACTCGTTCCATTTGTCGAGGTTGGCGAAAGCGTGAACCGTCGGGCCGCCTTCCCAGAAACCGGGATAATAATAGTACTTGGCGACCTTCTGGAAGCCGAGCTTCTCGTCGTCATACGGCCCGACCCACTCGGCGGCGTCGATGGTGCCCTTCTCGAGCGACGGATAGATGTCGCCGCCGGCGAGCTGTTGCGGCACCACGCCGACCTTCTGCAATACCTGGCCGGCAATGCCGCCGATACGAAACTTCAGGCCGGAGAGATCGGCGACCGTTTTGATCTCCTTGCGGAACCAGCCGCCCATCTGGGTGCCGGTGTTGCCGCAGGGAAATCCGATCACGCCGGACTTCTTGAAAAATTCGTTGCCGATGTCCATGCCGCCGCCCTGATACCACCAGGAGTTCTGCTGGCGGGCGTTGAGGCCGAACGGCACCGACGCGTAGATCGCGAAGGTCGGATCCTTGCCGACGTAATAATACGAGACGGTGTGGCACATCTCGACCGTGTTCTTGGCCGTCGCATCGAGCGCCTGCAATCCCGGAACCAGTTCGCCCGCCTGGAAAACCTGAATCTGAAACTTGTTGTCGGTCATCTCCGCAACCTGTTTCGCAAAGTATTCAGCGCCGCCATAGATCGTATCGAGCGACTTCGGGAAACTCGACGTCATGCGCCACTTGATCTCGGGCGAGGATTGAGCGATCGCCGGCGAGGCCACCGCGGCCACCGCCGCGCCGGTTGCCGACACTTTCAAAAAATCACGACGCTTCATTCAGGCATCTCCTTGTTGGGGCGTTTCCCAGATTTCCTGGAGCATCTCTTCGGCGAGGCGATTTGCGCGTCTGCTGAAGGTGCTCTGGCGGGGGCGCTTTAACACGGAAGTCCGGCCGCGAAAACGCAACAAAGGCATGACAGCACTGATTAAACGAAAGTCGCATGGACCCTGGAAGCGGGCTTCAGGCCGCGGCGATAACGCCCTGTAGCTGATCGCGAACCTTGGCACCGATCGCGCGGTAGATCGCCGCGTGCGCGCCCTCCGGTTCGCTCTCCACGACCGGCGTCCCGGAATCGGAGGTGACGCGGATCGACATGTGCAGCGGGATCTCGCCCAAAAACGGCACCGCAAGCCGCTCCGCCTCATGCCGCGCCCCGCCGTGACCGAAGATATCCGAGCGCGTGCCGCAATGCGGACATTGGAAATAGCTCATATTCTCGACAATGCCGAGAACCGGCACATTGACCTTCTTGAACATCGCCAATCCCCGCCGCGCATCGATCAGGGAAAGGTCCTGCGGCGTCGAGACAATGACCGCCCCCTTCAGCGGCACGTTCTGCGCCAGCGTCAGTTGCGCGTCGCCGGTACCGGGAGGCATATCGACCACGAGAATATCGAGTGTCCCCCAGGCGACATCCCGCAGCATCTGGGTGATGGCCGACATCACCATCGGCCCGCGCCAGATCATCGCGGTATCCTCTTCGACCAGAAAACCGATCGACATGATCGCAAGGCCGAACCGCTGAATGGGTGTCATTTTCTTGTCGTCGTTGAGCTTCGGCTTCTCGCGAATGCCGGTCAATCTCGGCACCGATGGCCCATAGATGTCGGCGTCAAGCAGACCGACGCGCAAGCCGAGATCGCGCAGGCCCAATGCCAGATTGAGCGCGGTCGTCGATTTTCCGACGCCGCCCTTGCCGGAGGCCACCGCGATGACGGCGGCAATGCCGGGAATTTCCGACTGCTTCGACATCGGCGACACCGGACTTTGCGGCGGCTTGTGCGACGAGACGTGCGGCACCCCCTGCGCAGGCCGATGCGGCGGCGGTGCCGCCGCGGCGCCCGGCTTGCGTTCGGCGGTGAGCGCGATCATGGCGACGTTGACGCCGGGAATGGCGCGCACGGCCGCCTCGGCCTGGGCGCGAACGCTTTCCCAGGCGCGGGCCTCCGCGGCGTCGACGTTGATCGAAAAGAACACTTTGCCGTCAGCGACCGTGATGGCCGACAGCACATTGGCGTTGGTCAGGGCGACGCCGCGCGGCGACGCCACCTTGGCCAGCGCGTCTTGAACCTGTTGCTGCGTAACGCTCACGGCGCATCTCCTACCTGTTTTCGGATGCGACCCTTAAGAGCGGCCCCACTCAAAAGGCTACCTCGCGCCGACATCATCAGCCCGCTCGGTGGGCGCTGATGCACCGCCCTGCTCCTTGGCGGCCTCGTAATTCAGCTCGATCATCACGCCATTCGGATCAGTGACGAAGATCTGCCAGAGATCGCCGCCCGGAACCTGTCGCGAATCGAATTCCATCCCTTTGGTCTCCAACCGCTGCTTCATGCCGGCAAAACCCTGGCTGATGAAGGCGACGTGATGGACAACGCCGGAATCCGGCTTTTGCGGCTCGTCGGTCCTGGAAATATCGACCAGATGCACCACCGGCTTGCCCTCGCTGTACATCCACGCCCCGGGGAAGGCAAAGTTCGGCCGGGCACCCTTCTCCAAGCCCAGCACATCCTCGTAGAACCGGACCGTGTCGGCGAGCTTGCGGGTCCGGAGGTTGAAATGATCGAGCACGCCTACGCTCACGCTCATGCGATGTCACTCCCTTTTTCTTGAAATCCCGGATGTCGGTCGCTCATCCTAGCACAAAACCAACCCTGTCCGGCAAACGGGGGCGTTGCCCTTCAGGACGCAGGGTTTATTGTGCGCCCCGCATCCTCGGCGAAACCTGTTCGAAGACGGAACCGGCCCGCCGCCTCTCCTCCAACATACGTCCGGCCAACAACGCCGGCGAAACCCCAGGGTTGTAAACATGGCTAAAGTCGCTTTTCTCGGTCTCGGCGTGATGGGTTTTCCCATGGCAGGACATCTGGTGGCCAAAGGCGGCCATGAGGTCACGGTGTTCAACAGGACACCGGCCAAGGCGCTCGCCTGGGCCGAGAAATTCGGCGGAAAGACAGCCCCGACGCCGAAGGCCGCCGCGGAAGGCCAGGATTTCGTCATGGCCTGCGTCGGCAACGACAACGACCTGCGTGCGATCGCACTCGGCGCCGACGGCGCGTTCGCGGGCATCAAAAAGGGAGCAACCTTCGTCGACCACACCACCGCTTCCGCCGAAATCGCGCGCGAACTCGACGCGGAAGCGACCAAGCGCGGCTTCAAATTCGTCGACGCCCCGGTGTCCGGCGGGCAAGCCGGCGCCGAAAACGGCGTCTTGACCGTGATGTGCGGCGGCAGCGAAGACGCCTATGCGGGCGCCGAGCCCGTCATCGCCGCCTATGCCCGGATGTGCAAGCGGCTCGGACCGGCGGGCTCCGGCCAACTGACAAAAATGGTCAACCAGATCTGCATTGCCGGCCTGGTCGAAGGCCTTTCGGAAGGCATTCATTTTGCCAAAAAGGCCGGCCTCGACATCAACGCCGTCATCGACACCATCTCGAAGGGCGCCGCTCAATCCTGGCAGATGGAGAACCGCTACAAGACCATGAACGAAGGCAAATTCGATTTCGGCTTTGCGGTGGAATGGATGCGCAAGGATCTGTCGATCTGTCTGGCCGAATCGCGCCGCAACGGCGCGAGCCTCCCGGTCACCGCCCTGGTCGACGCGTTCTACTCCGAGGTCGAGAAGATGGGCGGCAAGCGATGGGACACCTCCAGCCTGTTGGCGCGGCTGGAGCGCTGAGCTCAGAGCCCGCCCAACAGGTTAATGTTAACCTCCCATTAACGTGATTCTTTAGCTCTTTAAGGCAGCTCTTAATGATTTGGCGCCAGAGATAGGCAATGCAAAAGCTCGCGCCGTTCGCGGGCAGGATTTGTGTTGTTTGATGAGTAACCCCGCCGATAAGCCCGAAGTCTTCCAGCTTCCGGCCGAGACGCCGATTGCACCGCCGGTCAGTAACCGTCGTGCAGCCGCGCAGCGGGTGCGCGAGGCCCGCGACCGGTTAACGTCGACCAGCGGAACCCGCCCCGCCTTCGACCGCGAACTGCTTCGGCAACATGCCCAGACGCGCATCTCGGCATCGTATGTCGTGATGCTGCTCGTGGTCGCAACCGGCTTGCTGTTCGGGTTCTGGATGCATCCGATCTCGGCCGCGGCGTGGACCTGCGGCATGCTGTGCATTCACGCCGCCATCATCCGCAATTGCGTCAGGTTCCTTGGCGAGCCGGCCTCGCTCACCGCCACCCGCAAATGGCGAACGCGATTCGTTCTGCTCGATCTGCTGTACGGGCTGTGCTGGACCGCGATCCTCACCCATCCCGCCAGCATTGATGCGGTCTCGAACACGCTGATGATGTTCCTGATGCTGCTGGTGATCGCCGTGTCGAGCATGCTCGCGGCAAGCCTGCCGATCGCAGCCCTTGCGGCGACCGTACCGGTCACATCGGCGATTGCGCTGAATTTTGCGCTGAGCGGTACCTTCGACCATTACGTGCTCGCGGTGCTCGCGCTCATCGCTGAAGGTTATTTTGCTCTGCTCGCCCGTCGTCTGCATTCGACGACGCTCGCAACATTGGAGGCGCGCGCCGAAAAAGACGCGCTGATCGGCGAGCTCGAGCAGGCCAAGTCGATATCCGACGAGGCCCGCCATCGCGCCGAATCGGCCAACGTCGCCAAGTCGCGGTTTCTGGCGCAGATGAGCCACGAGCTGCGGACGCCGCTCAATGCGATCCTCGGGTTTTCCGAGGTGATGAAGAGCGAGATTTTCGGCCCCCACGCCGTCCCGGTTTACAAGGAATATTCGGCCGATATTCACAATTCGGGGGTGCATCTGCTCAATCTCATCAATGAAATTCTCGACCTGTCGCGGATCGAGGCCGGACGATACGAACTCAACGAAGAAGCCGTGTCGCTGGTGCACGTCGTCGCCGACTGCCATCATTTGCTCAAACTGCGCGCGTCCAGTCGCGGCATCACCATTCACGAAGTATTCGAGCAGGGCATGCCGCGAATTTGGGGCGATGAGCGCGCGATGCGGCAGATCGTGCTCAATCTGTTGTCGAACTCCATCAAGTTCACGCCCCAGGGCGGCGAGATCTGGCTGAAAGTCGGATGGACGGCGTCGGGCGGACAATATCTGAGCGTCAAGGATACCGGCTCCGGCATTGCGGAGGACGAGATCCCCATCGTGCTCGCGTCGTTCGGCCAGGGCTCCAACTCGATCAAGTCGGCCGAACAGGGCGCCGGCCTCGGGCTGCCGATCGCAAAAAGTCTGGTCGACATGCACGGCGGCACATTCACGCTGAAATCAAAGCTTCGCATCGGTACCGAGGTC
>Ga0137415_10002568_pt1 | contig 18076 bp, 17 predicted proteins | sample CZODoug3_1_1_16f_FD_183082 | JGI IMG/M metagenome (GOLD analysis project Ga0137415, IMG submission 183082) | Vadose zone soil fungal communities from Angelo Coast Range Reserve, California, USA - CZODoug3_1_1_16fungal (Hybrid Assembly) | ecosystem: Environmental > Terrestrial > Soil > Vadose...
CATCCCAGTGCGGACGGATTAACCCCCAAAAGTGACATATGTAACATCGGAATGCGGGAAAATTCAACGATGTATTATCCCAATCTCCAATCAAACAAGCGGACGAATTGTCTGCACGACTTTTGGTCGCCGGGCCCAGGATGCCCACTTTACTATACAAATCAGTCCTCAGTCACTAAATTACAGTCCTCGGTTCCCTACACATCGTGATGTCGGCATATTGGGATCTGCGCCTTCTCATGTGACAATTTACCTTTCAATTGCATTCTTCGAGTCATTAACACCAAGCCAAGGAGAAGAATGATTATAATACTTTCGGCATGCCATATGTCCTACCAGATGGCAAGGTCGACACATCTGATCCACCTGCAGAAACTGTATGCCGCGTTGAACAACATCAAGCAACCGATAATCTCTTACGTCGGGAAATCGGGGCGGCGCTGGTTTGACCGGGCGGAGTTTATAAGTTAGGGTCTGACTTGCAATTGATGTTCAGGCATGGTAAGGGAATATAAAATGATATCAACTCTCGTCGCTCTGCTAACATTTAAACGAGCGATGTGATTCTTGCAGTTGTCTGCTCAACAATTGCTTTGGCGGCCAATTATTGCAGTATGATGACAATCCCCTTATCATTACTGAGCTGAATTGTGGCGGATAATCAACCTTTTGCAATACAATATAAGTCTATGTCAGTCTTCCAGCATTTGAGCAAGGGATGCAAACTAGTCGTTTGTCTGCTCTGGGGTTATCCTATTGTTCAGTTATTGCAATAAGGTGATAGTCCTTAATCTGTTAACTTAATTCCGGTCGTCAGTCTGCCGACGATTGATCCAGGGACGGAATCCTGCTGTGCATCTGTTCAGCTATTGCAACATTGTCCAATTATTTTGGAAACATTGATCTATCGATCCCGTTCTGATCTTCGTCCGTTCAACATTTATATTGCTGCTCTCAGTCTGCCAGCAACTGATCAAGGGACGGAACCCTGTTGTGCATCTGTTCAGCTATTACATGTCATACAATTATTTTTAGTAACATTGTAATACATGATCTCTTGATTCCGTTCTGATATTCGTCCGTTCAAAGTGTGCCGGCCTGCCCACGCTTGAACCAGTGATGTACGTCTGCCGCTGATCTGCTCAGTAGTTGTCTACTAGGTCCAATTATTCTGACGGATGGGTAGTACTTAATATCTTTGAAGTATGAGGCGTGACGGAGTGGAGTTTCCAAGCGGATGTCTGACACCATACAGATATTAGTCTCGCCTCCACCAAGCACCCTACGTCTAGCAATTGATGCAATTGACGCAATTTGACTTCTTCCTCCTCGACGTCTTCTGTTCCATTGTGCCCTAATATTGGTATCCCGGGCGATTATTCGTGCAAAACAATTTTGATGGTGTCGTCGACCACGCTGGTGGAAGTTAGCAGTGAGGCGGAGGATGCGGAGGAAGTGGAATCCGTGGGAGTCATACTGGTCTTCCAATGACTCCAGCTTGTCGATCAGTCAGTTCCCCTCGTTATCATATAAAGATACAAAACATACCCTTGAGTCTGAAGACCTTTGCGCATGTGATATTCTTCTAAATATGATACGAGTGAGCCATTAATTGCACCGTGGCTTACCGTTTTCGAGTTCCTGCCCTGCGGGCATTCAAGCCTGCTATTGCCTTCTGTAAGTTTTCTACACGGGAAAGATTTTACTTTAGCCATAATTGTAGGTATCGTCTACCTATATCTAACAATTATACGCCTTTAAGAATCTCAACTCTTCATCAAAAAAACACCAAGAAACAACCTAGGAATTAATGGGTAAGAAAGAAGTAGACGTCGAACTGTAGGATCCGTACTTACCCCCAACCGAGACCAACGCTACGACCTACCGCGCATATGACGCAAAGGCGTACCACGGTGGAATGGGGGATCCCATTGACGACATTTTTTGTATACTCCCATACCTAATGTTGTAGTTCAAATTGGTCTGCTGTCCCGAAACGTGATTAAACGTTGATTGAGACGCGTCAATGGAATCGGCTACTTCCAGTAGCTTATTGGCTTGAGACTCGCGTATAGTCGACGAGCCGCTCACCTTCGAACTGTATGCTCTCGTTAGATTTGAGGTTGTGTTACTATAAACTGACGCGTAAGATATGTGATAGTGTCGTTAAAAGGCTCCTGAATTCGACTTCGGACAGGCCGGGCTCTTCTGAAGAATTGAGTCTAGCGAGTCGATCTTGCACGCGGTTCCTTGGTCGTTCGTATGTTGGAATAGACTCTGGAAGGCGTGTAACGTTTGTAAGATCACTTATGAATCCTGAATAAATTTACACACCAACAGCCAAAGCTACGGGATAAGGGCGATTGGGTCTAGTTCTAATAGGCGGTGCAGGAGGCCCGGCCACTGGGTTACCACGAGACACTGCGGATCCGACAACAGAATGAGCATCATTAAACGCATGGCATTTGTGTCAGGCGCACCAGGGTACACATCCACGAGTAGGCCTCTTCTGGTGTACATACGCTCAAGGCACACTAAGTACAAATGACTATCAGGTTTCTCCAACGCCATGAAGACTGTTGTGTTAGCGTACCAAGATAACCACAATGGCCGTATGCGCAGCTGGCAACGTATTCCCTAGCGTATTCGCCACCAACAGATATGGAGATGGCGCACTCGGTATAATTACCAGTTTCGTACGCGCAAACGCAAGAGGGAACCTTGAAATCATGGGTCTTGCGGTGGCCCCAGAGCTCGGCTGGGGTAAGACGGCGGCGTCCTGTGTGGGTAAGAGGCCTTCGTGGAGTAAACAAATAAGCTTTTAGGTTACGAAAGGATGGTTGAACTCTGGGATATAGCGCACCAGAACCATATCGTAACGTCACGCGAGGCGGGGTCGTAATGTAAGATGGTGGTAGGAGACGAAGGGTGTTCAAGCTGGATTCGTTCAAGCATTGAATTCATGGAGGGCTGAATGGACATGAGAGAGAGAAAATACGTCTCCAGGACGTCAGGAAAGTTGGATTGCTAAACCAAGGTCATCGCCCATTTATATGGCACGCCCTGGCCATCCTGGTGTTATTAATCTGATGATGCTCGCGAGCAACTGATGCCGACGAGCAGCTAGGAACATATGGGTGGCTGTCAATTATGACGGCGAATAGATTGAACAAATGTGCAGATGGAAATTCGAGCACGGCCTAAACATCCTTGCTATACAAACTGTAGTAGTAACGTTGTGTATTAGTGACCAGGGAATGGCACCAAATGTGGAGGACGCACCGGGTGAAAAAATGCTGCCCAACTGCCCTAGCCATTCTCAGGTGCAGCCGTTACAGCACCTTATCCGTAATCATGCTTGCTAGACGCGCCAGGGTCCAGTTACGTACAGGCGTACCGAAGAACACCAAGACGCTAGCTGTGCTTCCAGGCAAGGGTAAGGGCCTCACGGAGATTGGAATGAAATCGCTCGTGTGATAGAATAATTCGAAGGAGTCTTGGGCCATCGATCACCGAGCTAATTTACAGGTACATCCAAGCTGTCACGCTATTGGGAAAGCGCAGGGACAAACGTTTGGGCCCCCGGGATTGGACTAATGGCCCATCCCTTTAGGAGTGCCTCCCGACGAGCAAGCCCCTTGAAGGCCACCGTCAATCACGATTAGGAGCGCATCGCAACCCGCGGCACAAATTTCCCAAATGGATCAACGTGCGTGCAACTAAAGTCCGTGTCGGTCTGGGAGCCTTCAATCGAAAATGAGGATCGAAAGTCGACTAAACATGAATTGGCTGTTGCAAAGAAATACCTGAGCTGGACATGCCTGGGAGATGGACAATCTCTTAGTATATACCGCACATTAAAACCCGTACATCTCCTCCCTGGCATAGAATTCTTCATCGTCAGTCGGATCGTCCTGTGAATATCCGTCATTATCCGTGCTATCGTCACTACTTGACTCTTGCTCTGAGTGAACAGCTTCAATGGCTAAGCCACCAGGCCTATCGTCACCCAAAGTCTCACTATCGAATTCTCCCATGTCTTCTTCTGGTGAACCTGAACGATTGGACCCTCCGGATGCTGAATGATGAGCATATACATGGCCCACTCCGAGGCCGAAATGATATCGCATAAGCATGTCACGGTCAACAAATCTGCGGGAGAGGGGTCAAGAAAATCATACATCTATTTATCATATGAACGTACCGATTCACGTAGTATCCTGCCCAGTCCGAGGAGTCATGGCCACATAGCGATAAGCCCCGGCCATCAGGATGCGATTTACCTCTAGCAAAGGACGGAATTATGTGGCAGCCCCTCAGCACGTCTGATGGATCTATAAACCCAAAGGCGTCGTCATCGGCCACGGGCGGAAATTGAATGCGATCCAATTTATAATTGCCCCAGAGTGGGCTGCTTGTGCCTTGGACCTGATACCATCGTACCCATAAAAATTCAATGCGATGAGGTTGATAGTCAACCATGCCAGGCCCAATGTATACCGCATTGACATGATAAACTCCAAGAACGCGAGCGTAACGGAACGGATGATGGTTTGCGTACTCATCGTCGCCCACATCGATCAAGACCATGACGTTGCAATGCGAAGTAGAAGCTTTCATGATGTCTTGAGAACGTCGGACATCATAGGTAGTGTAGTTGATCCGCAGAAGGCTGTGTGGGTACATGCGATCGTGCTTGAACAGAACATTGCCAGGATTGCGTTCAGTCTCAGCAACCGAAGCACCTGCGGCATCAGCGATGCGGCTAAGAACATGTTGCTTTAGCTTGGGAAGAAAGCTCTGAACATTTGCAGAAAAAAATCAATATCAAGAGTAATCTGTTTTCGCCGGCTCATTTACCTTCGTCGCCGGGTCTCCGGAATTTCTGCTCAAGAAGGTACCAATATGTTCAAACTGGTTCTGCGACGTGCCAATATGGTGATGCCCATGCGGTGTGTTAGGCACTTTTTCATCTGTGCTCCGATCCCTGGAAAGCCTGGTACGGATCCGGCGAAGTCTGGTTTCCCGGTGTTCGATCCTAGCTAGTTGTTTGATGAAAAGCTTCTTATCCGTACGCTTATAGCGAGCCTTCGGGGTCCGATGCTCAAGCTCACCCTGGTCAAGTCAGTGCGGAGAAGCGCGGAGGATGCACGTATGCACTTACAATCTCTGTCGAATATGAATCGGTCGTGCCAAAATGACGAATCATTTTGGCATAATCGCCGAGTGAGTGGTATTTATAGCGTAGAAGATTGAATTTTTTTCTTCGGGACCCATTTGCTGCTGATTTTTGCGCTGTGGGGCGTCCCTGTGCTTCCTTTTCCTGGCGCCGCATACGAGCACCAAATTCACGATCGAGCTCTTTAGTATCGAAAGCAGAGCAGGTCTTGGCAGTAAACTGCCGAAATTTGTCGCCTATGCGCACCGTGGTTTCGTCAAGAATGCGGAGCGTATCATCCGTATGCAGGCGAAGTTTCGCCAGCCCATGCCAGTGGGCACAGATAAATATCAGCTGTAGGATAGCTCCATTATGTGGTTCGGGGAGCAGGCCATCGAAGACTGGTATTGCACACTGTGGGCTCTAACTCAGCTGACTGTTCGTAGTATATGGTGACATTCCAACCTGTAAGATGTCCTCAAAGTCCCTCGCAGCCAATTTTTTAAGTTCCGAGATATTGGAAGAAAACCGTCTGATGGTGTCTCTACCAAAAGTTGGCACCTGCCTAAAGCTGCAGGCCAAATGTTTATATTTTACTATGAGCGATGGGAGAAATGCTTACCGGCGATCCAGCTCATTGATCAGGGTCTTGTCTTGTGCATCTAGTATTCGAAGAAGATGAATGAATAGTTCTTTCCAGACGCCCAGCTCAAACTCGTGCATGATGTCAACAACAAACATAGAGAAAAAATTAAAACCGAATTTTGAGAGCTTTTGGGAGAATGCATTCTTTGTTGGAACTAGGGATTCCTCCTTCAAGATTAATTCCACAGGGGCAGAATCGACGGCATAGTTTTTCTGGTATATAATTTCTCGAGCAGCATTGATCTTGCGCCTCCATGCTTCACTATCCACTCGAGCGAGTGCGTCACGCTCCTTCATGTCTCGCTTCATACCCATGCTGTGGAAGCGCGTAAGCGGTACAAGGCAGCGAGGACATGGGCAGTAGCCTCGGTTGCGAATGGTGGCCAGTATAATTCTAGCCATAGCTGGTGAGCAGGCAACATCTCGCTCGATAGGGAGGGACATACTTCTCTTTGTAGTCAGCTGAGTATGTAATGATCCGCGGATAAAATCGACGCGTGATCTCATCCCAACACCGAATCACGATGCCGTGTTCATAAGCATCCATAAATTCATCGTCCAGAAGAATTTCCCACTGTGCATGTAGCACTTCACGTCGACAGTGCGTTATAAGACGGTCGCTAGGACGTGTTCCATTCATATTCTCGCAGGCAAAGTCCTTGAATGCGTCTGGGAGCTAAAATAATGTAAGAGAAGAGCATGTGTAAATTTAATAGCAGCAGCCACTTACGACCTCGAAATATGCCACATGGTTACACAAGTGGCAGGTTGGTTTACACCGACGGTATTTGGACTCATTTCCAAAGTAGAGGTAATTTGGCCAAAGGTGGGTATCTCCGAATTGCGTCAAATGAGTGCTATCGGACCAAAACATCATAGCAACCATTACCCTGGGGAGATCACAGCCAGGCTCTCCGGGCATTTCTTGTAGCTGCCTATGAGCCTCCAAAAAGGCAGGCGATGTGTATAATTCACCATGCACCCTGATGTTGGGGGTGGTCTCAGTAGGCTGCCAGAAGAGCTCAAATGGCTCATAGTAGAACTGCTGGTTGTCGCGTGAGTTCGCAATTTTCTCACGAATCACAGAGACAAGTTTACGGTGGTACAGATGACCTGCAAGGTAATCCCGCGGACCAGGTTTCTTTGTTCTGCTGTGAAAAGGGACGGAGATGTGGATGGGTGTCTTCGTCCAGCCGGCGTCTTCGTCCTCCCACTCTTCCCCCGCCTCGTCCACATCTTCTCCGTCAAAGTCATTCCTACCTAATTTATCGTCGACCTTGGCCCATTGGGTATCTCGCACGTCGTCTGGACAGAATCTGGGGTCTCCAACAATACGCAGGAGCTCGCGGAAGCTTTCGCGAGACTTCTGAGCACCATGGTCCCAGTACCAGCTGCCGAGACGGAAGGAGTTTTCGTTGGGAAAAGGATAAAAAGGATTTCCGCCTTTGGGCTGAGGCGCCTTGCGATTCATAGCGGTTGAGGAGGAACCGAAGTCGGCACTTTGATCTGAGAGGTCAAGCAAGCCAATATATTCTTCAGGATCGTGGGTGGGCAGTTCCGCGGAATGGTACTGTCTAGATAGACCAAAGATGTTGCGAGGCGTGCGAAAAATCCGTGGGATACGTGAGACTTGCGAAGGATTGGGGGATGTCTGGCCTGAAGATGATGGTACCAGCGGAAGAGCACCAGGTGGTGACGGTGTTGTTGACTGGAGGATTTCCGGCGCCGGAGGAAGCAACGGCAACGGCAGCGGTTCAATATCCGCGAACCTCCGCGGTAGCCGAGACACTCTGTGGCCTTTACGCTGAGCCAGAGGTCTATGGTCAATTTCAACAGGCACGGATGCATCCTGGATCACTTTAATAAGGTTAATTGGTCCAACATGCGAAGGGGCGTACCTCGTCAAGAAAGTTCGTGTGAGGTATGTCACCACTTTCCTCATATTGAATCGTTGGTGGAATCTGATTGGATATAAATTATTTCAGACTCTGTGTGAGCTATTTCTACCAAAAAAAAAACTCACACTGTTTGCTATAACCCCTGAAGGGGACTGTTGACTGGCTTCAATGTGGCTTGCGGTCAAATCTTCGACCCGCAGTCTCTTCCTTTGTCTCCAAGACTCCCTTGCTTTTTCAAAAGCATCGGCGAGCCGTCTTTTGCCCTTCTTACAGCTCTTTTGGTGAAATGTCAGACGACCGGGCTGCGAGAACGACTTCCCGCAGGAACAGAGGAAAGTGGAGTCCAAGGTCCAGTCCATGTCAGATTACGGTGGACCACGGCAGCGAGAGTAGGCTATACAAACACGATTATTTGAGAAGAGTGTAGGTAATAGTATTGGCGCAGACAGCCTGATCTACAGGCATACGTTGAAGTGCTCTGGCACTCTCGCAGAGAGAAGAGCATAGCAACGATCGATCTACGATTCGCCTTTTTTATTTCGCTCAATATCGACCGATCACTGTCAAATTGTATTATTATAAAGATATAAAATGCGTGGTCAATCAATAGTATGCACAAACTCCACCAGCTACTGTGGAGAAATACGACATAATCATTAATAGTCTAAGCGAAAATTCAACGGGCCAATCAGCCCTGCAAGAACGGTAACTGAACGGGAATATTAATGATGACGGCCAGCGGAGGCCTATTTCGATGACCAATGAGCCATGGAGATAGTGTGTCGATAACGTATCATGAACGGGTAAGCAAATATTGCTGTAGTGATGGTAGTACATCAGAATCACGAACTACCTTAGGCTGACGAAGTTGCATTTCCGCCTCCGAGTATTTAACGAGCGTAATCAAGTTGGAATGGGACGAATGGCTAAAAGATATCGTCAGTTGCTGTCGTCAAGAGTCGTAGCCTACGCTCACAGATGATCAAATAAACCGCTTCTGTTAAATTCGCCTTGGCAGAATGAAAATGGGCAAGCGAAGGTGTGGCCAGATGTGCTACTGCTAGGACGCTCTCCAAAGACGAGTTCGGCTTGTTTAGCCTTCCTTTTTGCTTTCCTTCGAATGCTACGCGCACTTGAGCTGGGGACAGTGACGTGATTATCGACCTTCACTAAAGCCACAGAATCAACCAAAGGGAAGCTTATCCCTGTGCTATCAGCTGGGCCCTCCATTCGTCCCCCATCCGGGAGGCTTTCTAGCTCCGCGCTAAGCCACAAAAATGCGTAAAAGAGCGTGGTGTAGAAGTTAAGGACGTCCTCCCCGCTTGAGAATAAACGTTGTGTACGGAATTCCGCAACCAACTTCTGCGTTCTCTCAAGGGTTTCGACGGAGATGAAGTCACAGGCGCTCTTTATGCCAGCGGCGACGTTAGATACCTATATCCATGGTCTCGATCAGAAGGTATGCTCCATTTAGAACATAATACACATACCTGGTGCGGAGAACCTGCTGGAATAAAAACTGCGTCGCCAGGATGTTGATGGACGGTGTATGGCCGGATGCCGTGCTCTACAAATAGTGCGTCCAGCATACCTGGGCCCATATAGAAGAGCTGCGAGTGGATAGGACACCCCGGTCCCATAAAGCCAAGGTTTCGGAAAAACTGGCGTATGGTTGGGACGTGTTGGTGGGAGAAAAGATGCCACAAAGCAGTGCCAGGCTTGCCATCCGGGTTACTTGCAGCCCAGCCCATGACATTCACAGCATCCGTGAGATCCATATGGAGTTTCGTAGATCCACTGTGTTGATTATCTTGTACACTCGCAGTGGCATTGTATAGCTTTGGTCCTACAAGAAAAATCCGATAAGTATACGTCAGCTGTAGAGATCACCTCCGCCCAAGGGATTATGGGCAAAGCCTACCTAAGTCAGGAGCTACCCCATTCGAGGGAAAATGCGCTGCCACATTCAATATGCCATCTAATCGCGTAACATCACCAAACGGAACAAAGCTTTGGAAATCTTGAAATAGCTCTGGACACTGCGCACTAAAGAGCTTTTGCGTAGGCCAATCCTGTATACAGCATGCCTCAGCACAGCTCATCACAAGGAATAGCAAGATATGGACACCTTAATTTTCAAGATTCGGCCATCTGATCTTGCCCCCCCAAAATCAAAGAAAAAGTCCTGGATTGTTGAGCGGTAAGTTTTTCCTGTCTCACAGTCTTCAACGGTAACCACTATGTGACCAAATGTCCGGATGAAATACGCCGGGTCCCATTTTCCTTGCATTTCTACGTTGGTTACGACAACCGGAATTCCCTGTGCCAAATATTGCTGAAACTCGGCGAAGGTAATTTGGTTTTGGTGGAAGGTTGGTGCGTGCTGTATGGTGACCGACTCTCCACCCTGAGGTTGTGGCACAGAGATGGGTGGATGATGTGGCTTGGCCGGGGACACCATCATAGGATTCATTCGCTGTATTATCGTTTCTAGTTCGTCATCCTGAAAACGTGTGGTGGGAAGAAGATCCTTTCGACTGTGTAACACGCCACGGTATGAGGAGCAGGCGGCTCCAACGAAGCCGGGCTGAAAAAGCAAGCATCAAAATATGAATAATTCCGAGTTCAGATAAAACACACCCCATTTAGACTGCTAGCACAGTCTCCACATAATTCTCGGCCGCAGTTTTGACACATCCAGCATTGAGAGAACAGGGTACTTCTGCATACATCTTCGAAAAATGAGGGTATGGAGAAATACAGTATTATGAGGTCAACCCCAACAAAATTTTGGATGACACCTTACCGCATGCAACGCGAAATTCTAATTCCCTTGGACGACGAACCAAGCCCAGTTGGCGAATGTGTGATTGTTCTGCAAGCAGAAGTGGAAATAATATCCTTGCACAAGCCGCCTGGAAGACAGGCGGCAAACGCAAACGGCATAGCTAAGCCAAGTCATTGTTTGAGTTAGAACTAAAAGGACGCACCATCTTTAATCGGGCTATGTCTTGAGTCATGGGCCTATTGAAGACATTACGATAGAGAGGGTTTCGATGCAAAGAACTTTTGATTACGGGGTCATATTGAAATATGACACGACCAGATTCTGTAATCTTGCGACATGCTGTAATGCATGGGTGACTATAGGAGTCAGTTCAAACCTGTCAGGCACCATCAAATTACTGACCAGCAAATAGGCAGCCTGTCGAAGTTCGCCCAGATTCGCAGACATGACATTTAGGTAGGGTTTCGAAAACATGAAGGTTCTTGCGCTGACGGGATTTGCAGGAGGTCATTTGAGTGAGAGTACCAGCTTCAGGCTCCTCGGACGCAGTAACACTACTCGAACTAGCGGGCATCGCATACTCTTTACCAGTGAAGAAGCGGCTAAGTCAGTGTCGGATGGATTGACTAGTCACCATGGTCACAGGTCGCCAACTATGGCAACTGTGACAGACGGGTACTTCGGCCGAGCGCGGGTGTTCAATACTCGTCTGCGTCAATGTAAATCCCAACTTTCTTCAGAATTGTGTTCTCCAATAGTGGTGGGGGCCCTTTCTTGTAAGCCTTGCACCGTAAATTCCCCTAGAAATGTCGGTTCAAATTGTAGAGGCCTGTACAACCAACAGTGCGCACCACACGATGCTTGCAGCCGCGGTTTTGATGTAAGGAGTCTGGCCCTAACCGTTTGTCTGGGTTCCTTGTAGTCTGGCTGATTTGATGCCATCCACGAAATTTCCGTTGGCAACAACGTGGCCCAAGCCTTGCTCGCGCGGTTATTTTATTGCCCGTGCTGTTTCCAAGACAATGACGAGCAAGCACAGGATGCATAGCACGCCGACTGGATATAAGAGTCAACCTGACGGACACTAATTCGTAGCAAGATTATGTCTAACAAGAACCATCATTCGCCTAGCCAGGCTGAACGGGCGGACAGCGAGCAGGAAAATATTTCAGATCACGGCATGCTGCGCTATCCTGGTAGCACTAAGACACCACTAATGATATATTTGCAGTTCACCACATAAATGTGTCTGTACCTCTCCATGTTGCCGGTGTTACCACCTTCGAGGAACTCATTCTTCCCGTCAGCATCTCTTTCGAAGACTTTTATTCGAAGGTCTGCGCCAAGATGGACCTGGAGCCCCAGACCACCTCATTAGGCTACAGGTTCAACAAGGATCTCCGTCGTACCCCGTATAAAGACCTTACCAATGAGCACCACCTGCACGCTGCCATGAATAAAGGTGCCGATTTAATTGACCGTGCTCGAACACGGCGTGTAGTTTTGGAAATTCAGAACATGGTGAGCTCTTCTGTAGATCCCCATCGTAAATTTCCGGTGCTAAACCGATGCATAATTACACTAATTGTAGCAACAAGCCCACCAGAATACCGCTGGCCAGAAGCGATCTGCTGGTGGCGTTCATACAGCTGAATCGCGTGTGGACAAAGAGCCGAAGGTAATCAAAACCCAACCTTCGATGGCATCTTTGCACCCACAAGCTCCTGCGACCAACATCAATATTGCCAACCATGCCCCGTTTAGTGAAATCGGCGGCCGTCGTCGTATTAATGCCCATGCTTCACCTCCACATGACCAACCAGCCAACTACTCCCACACATCGTCTTCACCCAGTGACCCATTAACCATCCCGAATATCGAATATCCAGCTATCAGCGATGTCCTGGAGGAATTACACAGGATCTTTCCCGCGCTTGACCTTCCACAGTATGGTTTAGCGCTATCCAATCATCGCATTGTCACCGTTGACGATATCAGATCTACGGGCAAAGACTTGCTCATTGACATTGGCATGCCTCCGACGATATTTGACATATTTTACGACTGTGCCATGAGATCGGTTCTCGTCGCGGAAGGTTATGGAGTCTCTCAGCCACGATATTGAATGACGCGGCATCTGCCTGTGCACGTCGTTGGCGAAGATAGCCAATGTTGGTATGGCAGGATGGACTGAGTCCAATCTCCAATTGGTATGGTTATTTCACGGCATAGGGTCGTATTTTGCTTCATCAGATGACTATATTCCCAAGGCCGGTTGTCATATACTGTGAAAATATAATGTGCCATTCACAAGTGCTATTAACTGACTTCTGGTGCCCCTTAAATCACTCCACAAATGAATGTGTGTTACTTTTGGTCTTGCAATATTCGAATATGGTCAGGCCACGTATTGTTAAGTTTGTCGGTGGAGGATGGACTCGATGTCAATGCCAACAGCCACAGTCACATACCAAGAACTCCTCCCGCTCTTCCTGGGTCGACTTGTTATCGAATTGACCAGGCTGAGTGACCTTCTCATCAATATCGAGATTGAAAGTTAACGGGGCGCCATCAAGAGGGTGATACTATCACTGACCCCCCTTTTGAAAACTTGATATTGCGAACTAAATTTTGACCCGAATGCCTCGATTCTTGTTTTGCAGTTAATTGACTTGCTTGCAGGACCTTGGATCTGAATTATGAACAATTTATTTCGGAGCCATAGAATGTATTGTAAGGGTAATACAGTCTCAAAATGTGTATTTGAGAACAGCCTAGCATCGGCAATGGTAATTTCATAACAAAATTACAGCATACTTAGAGACATTCAAGTATGTGGGATACCAATTTTCAAGGCAATCCATGCAGTAGCGAGTGTTCTGGAAGGCAGCCAATATATAGTGTTACATGGCGTGACATCTCTGATTTAACAAGGCGAAGACAACCGGGGACCATTAGCCAGCAGCGTCGTCTGCGCAAAGGTCCAGGCTTGAAGCAACGACACATTCCTTGTGCCAGCCAATGACCGAGAGAGAATAAGACAGCTCGCCTTCGTACATCATGCCACACGCTAGCGTTTGTGAACTTGCGGCGGCCGGCTTATGTAATCTTACATAATCAACTTTGTCACAAGCGGGAGGTGGGGTTAGCGTCGACCATAGGAGGAGGTTGCGCGTAAGCATACGGCGCGGAGGGGATGCAAAAGGTGCCGCCTTTTCGTAAGTGCACAGGGGACAGCGTGACGTCGATGAAACTTGATATTGGATAATCCTATATCCCCAGATGACCTATCCCCGGGTGATGATGCGGGGGAGAGCAAGGAGGGTTGGAGGGACTGTCACTTGACGAGCCCGAAGGGGAAAGACCTGGTGGCGTCCATGAAAGTAGCCCTCAAGCAACATAAGCAGGTCTTGACTGAATCCCGACGAAGGGACAGTAGACGACTGCCGCAAGCCTGCACCTTTCGATCCCGGTGGTATATTCTGCAATGGGAGAGTGCTAATCCGGGATTGTCCCCATTATCGCGCTGTATGGTACTGGTGAATGATTCCCCATCGCTCTTGCGGATGACAGCAGCGCGGTTTGCTGACAACATTGCCGCCGGGCTGTCAGCGAGGGTCTTCCCGATAGCTGAGCCCAGGCTTCGTTGGAATAGCACCAATCTTGTATGAATTTTGATGCGAGGATGAGTGACGCGAGGAAGGTGCGGCGGGGACAGAGGAGGGGCGAAGGGAGAGGTGTCGGATTCTGCATAAGATGCGATTTGAGGCCGAAAGCTGGGAAGTTTTGCAGGGAGAATCATCATAATGCGAACAACGATGCATAGACGGAATATATCTAAATTACTTGCAAAATATTTTCATTCTATCCACGTGAAGCGCCGAATAAAAGCTGTCCCGAAGTGTTTGGCAAGCTCAAAGGGCACAGCGGGTGAGCCTTATAAGCATCACCAGGGATACGAAATCTGAGCGTTGGCCGAGATGAATTCCGCAAACGCGGTCGAATATGGAATGGGCTGATTGCACGGGGGTGATTCTTGAAGTCAGAGCCAGAACGAAGGTGGAGATTGATTGGAATTGCTCGGACCAAAGAGACAGAAGGCCACACCCCAAGTTATTCCTAGAATAATGCTGGCCGGCCAATGGCTGCGTCTATGAAAAAATTCAGGCGGTTTGGTTGGGCTTTTAGTGCGGTGAGCCCAGCCTAGATATATTCCCCTATAGTTTGAATGAGATGAAGCATTTACGCACAAGGGAAGGCTGCTTACCAAAAGAGCTTCATGCGCGCTATCTGAGATCAGGAAAACGAAGCTAACCCTTGCATCCAGAAGCAAACCATTTCCTCATCTCGCTAGGTCACGCAGACTCCGGCCAATGTCAACGTGGTGAGCGTCTCTTGATCGTCCATTTCAGAAGCAGCGCGTAGCGTGTCGGCTGCCTGAATGGTCGACCGTGATGGGGCCCTCCTGTGAGATGATGGGCCGTCCCAGCTCGTAGCATGTTTCACGAAGTTACGGGAGGCATAGGGCGCAGAGGTTGGCGTGGCTTGGATTGGAGCTGCTGGCCTGGGAAACGTTCGAATACGTCCCTTCGGTAAGAGGTGAGCTGGATCCTCCAATAGCAAGCGTATGACCATCTGACGAACCCACGCTCCACAGTGTGGGGGATGCTCACGTGCTGTCCAGCCGACCCATCCTCGCATGAACATTAGCCTCCCCCCCCACGTCCTCCAGTCCGCTGAAGAATGATGGAAAACTCGGGCTCGCAGCCACAATGCTGCCGGATTCCTTCCACTGAGCTGGGCTGGAACGTGACGCGCCTGATATCCGCGTTTGACAGCCCTTCAATAATTTCCGCGGCTATCCCAGCAGCGATGCAGAAGCATTCGATAGGCAGCCCTTCCTTCCTCACCCCCTGCCATACGGAGGCTGAAAACCGAACCGCCGTGGGTTGATGTGAGGGTCATTCCGATACTGGAAGGTAGGCCGAATTCACCCAACCTTGGTGTAGAGAACGCGTCCCCCTTCGAAAAACGGAAAGAAGAGCTAGGGTGGGAGCACGTCGAATATCGTATGCGGGGAAAAATGCGACGAGCGGCCTTGTTGGTTGTTGGAGTCTCAGCTGCGGCACTTACACACGGTAACACTCATGGGCCTTTCGACCCATGAGCTCCTGCGCGCAGCGTCCAGCTTTGACATTGTCAGGGAGTTTACGGCGAGATGGAATGAAAGGTTGATGTGCGTGACGCCGCACTTTTCAATTCAACGCAGCGGAGTCTTAGCTGAGTTTAAATTGTGCCACAGCCACCACTTGGCTAGTCGTACAATTCCAAAACTGGATGGTGTTCAAAAATCCTTAAAATGAATGTAAAATGAAATATTCGTGCAGAATGGAAGCTTAATGCAAAACCACCATGCGTTGAGACATCCAGGATGACACTGGGACACACTGCAATATTCAGAAATGGCATACGAATAATTACATCCGCTTGGGACTGACAGGAGCCAAGAACTGCTAATTAAGCGGTAGATAAACCGATCCCTTGGAGGACGAGCACATCTGCCTTATATCCCTTTGCAGAGAATTTAATAGACAGGTCCTCCATCCCACCCCCGAATCGTCTGAATAGATGTACCAGCTGCTATTGTGTCAGCAATGGCCACCAAAAATATAATGTGTTACTTACCATAGTACCAACGTATGTTTGGATACAATGAAGGTCGAACTTTCCTTCCAGTTGCCGATAATTAATGAAGCTCCGCACCACATGTTGAAAAAGGTGATGCCTTACAAAGGCATAATGCCCTCGCTCGTCAAGGGCGAGGAGCCTGGTTGACAACTGGCTATTGTGGTCCCGGCGGTTGGGTGTGAACGCTCGCTCATAGAAACCAAACGTTTCAGTGCGAGACCTGGCAGCCTCAGAATCTTGGATGAAGATATGACGCGATCGGATGTAAGCTAAGTCAGTCTTCCTATTCCTGCTTAAGGAATTTTTAACGTAGGTCCTGATCGCCCTGATCTCCTCCGAATTAGCTGCAAAGTAGATATCAGTGTAAAATCCCAATGGGACAGCAGTCACTTGCAAGGTTGGGGCGGTGGCTGTTGGAGATGGTGTCCAATATAAGCATCTGCTGCTTCCTGCAGCAAACAATCGATCCCCTCCTTGTTCCCTAGCGGGAAAACTTGGCGTAAGATATGGATATAGCCACATCCTCCGGCGAGGCCTGCGATCATACTAGGTGGGTCTTTACCTTCCACCGCAAACCTTTGTAGGGTTGCTGTTCCATAATTATTAGTTCTGCTGAAGCCGACTGAAATTCCCTATGCAATACATACCAAAATCGACCTTATCATCCGCTGCTAAAGCTTGCCACAACGCTGATATGTCCTCACTCTGTGAGGAGTCAGAGAGTAGATCATCAACTCGCTGGAGAGTATCAGGGCTCGCGCCCCGAATCCAATCAAGAAGCTCAACATCAGTCAGACGCAGAAGCGGCGTTGTAGGCGGCATGCCCGACATTATGTGATTGAAAAGCAAGAAAGCCAGTGCATTTTACTGTAAATAGGAGTTAGAGTTCAAAGGATGAGGGGAGGACGGAAGATTTACGTCCTCCGTCCTCTGGTTAGTGCCTGTCATCCAAATAATCGATCTTCAAGTTTTGGCATAGCGAGCAAAATCGGCGGGGACTGGTTTGGCAGGGCGAGCAAACACAAATCCAAACGCCGATAATAAGGTTCACTCACGTGAAACATGCTCGTGCAGCCAAATATTCAGTGCCGCAGAGTTTCTCTAGCCAAACACGTTCAAATAAAAAAGCGGCAACGCATTTTAAATAAGAGTTAGCGTTTGAAAAATGAGCGGAGGACGTACGATTTACGTCCTACGTCCTCTGGTTGGTGCCTGTTATCCTAATCGGTGCTGAACCTTTGGCGTGGCGAGACCACGTACCGCCTTGGTAATGCCTCGGACAACGTGGAGATTTTTGCTTCCTAAAGTAACAAACAATCGCCGGGACACTACAGTGGACAGTCTCTGGACAACACCTGGACAATATTTTCTGTAAAACCCCACTACATGAATAAAATGCTGCAAATTTTTAAAATATTGTCCATGTAAAAGTCTGGTCACTGACACAGGATAAAATGTCCATCAATAAGCTAAATTTCGGCTCGGTCATTACCTGATCATGTGCACGCCGCAAAGGTACAAACTTTAAGTTTGGCGTGGCGAGCAAAACGAATTCAAAGGCCGACAATAAGAACAACAAAATATGCCAAATATTCAATGCCGCGGAGTTTTCTCCATCCAAACACGTTCAAATACAATAGCGGCTTCTTGAACCTGAGGGAGGTACGGATGATCAAAAATCTCAAAATGACGGACACCCACGCTTGGGACCTCTCCTCGCCTCCTTCCCCCATCTCTCATTCAGCCACTGAGGATGATGAATCATCCCTTTCTACGCCTGGCTCTCCCTCTTCATTCGACCAGTCCAGTGAACGCCCAAGCTGGGAAGAAATTTTTAACCAATACGAGATAGTGTCGTCATTGAATAATCTGGGAGATTTGGACAGGGCCGGGGTCGCC
>Ga0137415_10002569_pt1 | contig 18076 bp, 20 predicted proteins | sample CZODoug3_1_1_16f_FD_183082 | JGI IMG/M metagenome (GOLD analysis project Ga0137415, IMG submission 183082) | Vadose zone soil fungal communities from Angelo Coast Range Reserve, California, USA - CZODoug3_1_1_16fungal (Hybrid Assembly) | ecosystem: Environmental > Terrestrial > Soil > Vadose...
GACGAACCAACGACATGCGCCAGATCTTCTCCCTCAATGCCAAGACGGCGATCCCTTGATGCTCCGGTCGCCAGTACCACCGCGTCAAATAATGACCGCAGCTCCGGCAGGGAAATGTCTTTCCCCACCTCCACGTTTCCGTAGAGACGTACACCCGGCATCGCCAGGACGGCGTCCATGGAGTCCGATGCGCGCTTGGTCGTCTGATGATCCGGCGCCACTCCGAACCTCACCAGACCGAACGGGACCGGAAGCCGTTCGATGATTGCCACTTCGACCTGGCGCCCGGATTCCAGAAGGGCTTCGGCGGTGAACAAGGCGGAAGGACCCGAGCCCACGATCGCGACAGACAAGGGCTTCGAGCCAACCGACGACGGCGTGGTGGAAATTGACTCCGGGTCTGGTGGATCTCGCCTGACCGCGGCGGACATTATTCCGCGGTTCTTCATCGCCTCGCTGGCGCCGGATCGAAATCCGTCTCGAACTTGTTCGGAACCTCCTTCCACGCGTCCGCGTCGGCAGGTGCCGGTCCGCGTTGCGAGGCCTTGAGCTTCGGCCAGCGGAGCGCGTACTCGGAATTGATCGTGGCCCAACGTTGGTCGATATCGTCGATGTGGGGAATGATGGCTTCGCTGGGACAGATGGGCTCGCAACTTCCGCAATCGATGCACTCCGACTGGCTGATGACCAGCATGTTGCCACCTTCATAGAAGCAATCGACCGGGCATACGGTCGTGCATTCCATGTACTTGCACTTGATGCAGGCTTCAGTGACGACGTAGGCCATCGCTTCCATCCAAGGGTACTCTTCCTTTCTAGTCATGGCGGAGCTGCCTGCTGAAGTGCCGCCGCCGCGTGAATTGTTAGGTCCACAAACGTCGACTCACGGTATTTGCCGGCTTGCGCGTGGCCCCACGCGATTCAATGCGCGCGGTACTTTCCTCGACGGCAAGTTTGCTCAAAAATTTCCCATGAACTGGCCTTGCACAATCGAGAGGCAGTCGCCCCGGGCGGAAGCGAACTGATGACTGCGCCCGGACCATTTCCGCTTCCCCTCGGAATTGCGGATTCGCGTGACACCGGTCGACCGACGCCTGATGCGTCCTTCATCATCGAGACGAGGAGGCTGGCAAAAGAGTTTAAAGGATTCCGCGCGGTAAATGGCGTCGATCTCAAGATCAGGCGCGGGACCGTGCATGCGCTGATTGGGCCCAACGGCGCGGGCAAGACGACCTGCTTCAATCTCCTTACGAAATTTCTCAAGCCGAGTTCCGGCGCGATCTTCTTTAATGGCTTGGACATCACGAACTGTGGGTCTGCGCAAGTCGCCCGGATGGGAATGGTACGCAGCTTTCAGATTTCTTCGACGTTCATAAATCTTTCCGTCCTCGAAAACGTGCGACTAGCCCTGCAGCAGCCGACAAGAATGTCGTTCCGGTTCTGGGCGCCAGACTCCTCTTTGGGTTACCTCGACGAAAGGGCGTTCGAGCTTCTTTCTCAGGTCGGTCTTCGAGGTTTCGAACATTTGAAGGCCGGCGAGCTTTCATACGGCAGAAAGCGCACTCTTGAGATCGCCACGACGCTCGCTCTCGATCCCACGATGCTTCTGCTCGACGAGCCGACCTCCGGCATGGGCCGGGAAGACGTGGAGCGGCTCGTCGGTCTCATCAAGCGCATCTCAAAGGATCGAACGGTGCTGATGGTTGAGCACAATCTCTCCGTGGTCTCGGACTTGTCGGACACGATCACTGTGCTGGCGCGCGGCGAAATTCTCGCGGAGGGATCGTATGCGGCGGTCTCGCGAGACGACCTCGTCATCGAAGCCTACATGGGGACCGGACATGGTTGACGCGGCTGAAGCGCAACTATCGGTCCAGGGCCTTCAGGCGTTTTACGGGGAGTCGCAAGTCCTGCGCGGCATAGAATTTCGCGTGGGTCATGGTGAAATCGTTGCACTGCTCGGACGCAACGGAGCAGGCAAGACCACGACCATTCGCTCAATCATGGGCATGATCGCGGAACGATCCGGATCGGTGCGCTTCGAAGGCCGCGAGACGGTCGGCCTTGAGTCGGATCAGATTGCACGTCTGGGTATCAGCCACTGTCCCGAGGATCGTGGAATTTTCTCGAGTCTGAGCGTCGGGGAAAATCTCGAACTGCCGCCAGTGCTGCGCGCAGGCGGTCTTACGCTGGCTGAAATATACCGACTGTTCCCGAGGCTGAAGGAACGATCCTCCGGCGCCGGCACCAAGCTTTCCGGCGGCGAACAGCAGATGCTTGCCATAGCCCGGATTTTGCGCACGGGCGCGACGCTGCTGCTGCTCGACGAGCCTACGGAGGGACTGGCGCCCGTAATCGTAAGGCAGATCGGCGACATCATTCGCTCTCTCAAAGCGAGGCGGCTGACGATCCTTCTAGTCGAGCAGAACCTCAACTTCGCGGCCATGCTTGCCGACCGGCACTATGTCATCGAGGACGGCGCCGTGGTCGATGAATTGTCGAGCGAGGAAGTCAGCAGCGACGTGCCGAAGCTCCGCTCCTATCTCGGAGTCTGATTCCCTGAAATGTTTCCGCGAACTGGCGGTGCAGAATCGAAGGACTGATGCCCATGAAGAATGCCATTGCCGGAGTTGCCGGAGTCTTGGTCACGGTCCTGACCGCGGCGTCAGCAGCCGGACAAGACAAGCCCCCGGCGATCTCCGGCGACACGGTTAAAATCGGAGTCGTCACCGATCTTTCGGGCGTCAACATCGACTATGGCGGACCTTCCGCCGTCATTGCGGCGCAGATGGCCGCCGACGAATTCGGCGGGAAGGTGCTCGGCAAGCCAATCGAGATCCTCGCGGTAGACCATCAGAACAAACCGGATGTTGCCTCACAGAAAGTGCGCCAATGGTTCGATCAGGACGGGGTCGACATGGTGACGGAGCTCCTGAACTCATCGGTGGCTCTGGCCGTCGCAAAGATAGCTGACGAAAAGAAGCGGATCGCGATGGTGGTTGGCGCCGCCACGACGCGCCTGACCAACGAAGACTGCAATCCCTACACTGTACAATATGCCTTCGACACTTACGCTCTTGCCTACGGCACCGCCAATGCGGTGACCAAGCTGGGCGGCAAGTCCTGGTATTTCATCACCGCGGACTTCTCGTTCGGGCAGAACCTCGAGAAGGACACCACCGCGATGGTTCTGGCGGCGGGAGGCAAGGTGCTCGGGGCGTCGCGGCACCCGGCGTTCCAAGGCATCGACTTCTCCTCCTTCGTCCTGTCGGCACAGGGGTCCGGGGCGGACGTGATCGGGCTTGCGAATTCATCCAACGACACGGTCAACGCGGTGAAGATGGCGGACGAGTTCGGCGTATTCCCGAAGCAGAAGCTTGCCGCGCTGCTGATGCAGATCAGCGACATCCACGGTCTTACGCTTGAAGTCTCCAAAGGGCTTCTCTTCACCGACGGATGGTACTGGGACCTCAACGATGAAACGAGGGCGTTCGCGAAGAATTTTCAGGTCCGGGCCAAGCGCTATCCCGGCATGGTACAGGCCGGCACCTACTCGGCGACCCTCCAATATCTCAAGGCAGTCGAAGCGACGCGGACCGACGAACCCGACGTCGTCATGTCCTACCTGAAGAAGATGAAGATCAACGACGTGTTCGCGAGGGGCGGATACATTCGCGCGGACGGAAGGATGGTCCACGACATGTACCTCGCGGAAGTCAAGACGCCGCAGCAGTCGAAAGGGCCTTGGGACTATTACAACATCAGGAGCGTGATTTCCGCGGAAGAGACGGTGATCCCGCTCAAGGACAGCAAGTGCCCACTCGTCAAGAAGTGAGCCGGTCCGGTCCGCAGGTCCTGCCAGTCGGAGGATGAAGTGGAAATTTTCGGAGTCTCCGTGCAGGCTCTCTCGGGTCAACTCCTGCTCGGAGTTGTGAACGGATCGTTCTACGCGATCCTTTCGCTTGGCCTGGCGGTGATATTCGGCCTGCTCAATATCGTAAACTTTGCTCACGGAGCGTTCTTCATGCTCGGAGCCTACGTTGCCTGGGCGGGAATCGCGCAGCTTCATTTCAATTACTGGTTCAGCCTCCTGCTGGCGCCCGTAGCTGTCGGCTTTCTGGGAATCGTCGTGGAGGCGCTTTTCCTGAGGAGGCTCTACAAGTTCGACCACATCTACGGGTTGCTCTTCACATTCGGCTTGGCGCTCGTGCTGGAAGGCTTTTTCCGGGACCAGTTTGGAGTTTCCGGCCAGCAATACGCTGTTCCAGTGCAGCTTCGCGGCACGTTTGACGCCGGCTTCATGAGGATGCCCGTCTACCGCGCCTGGGTGGTGGTCGCGGCTCTCTCCGTCTGCCTCGCGACGTGGTACGTGATAGAGCGAACCAAGCTCGGCTCCTATCTTCGCGCGGCGACGGAAAATCCCGCCCTGCTCCGTTCATTCGGAGTCAATACCGCCGCTCTGGTGAATCTCACATACGGGTTCGGCGTCGGACTGGCGGCCTTCGCAGGCGTGCTCGCCGCGCCGGTCGTGCAGGTCAACCCGCTGATGGGGTCCAACGTCATCATTATCGTCTTTGCCGTGGTCGTCATCGGCGGCATGGGATCGATAGCTGGTTCCATCGTAACAGGGCTGACTCTGGGAATCCTCGAGGCCCTGGCGAAAGTCTATTATCCGGAATCATCTTCCACCGTGGTCTTCGCGATCATGGCGCTGGTGCTCATGGTGCGGCCCGCCGGGCTGTTCGGCAGAGATGCGGTGGCGCCATGAAAAGCACCGCTGCGCTTGTTCTGACCTTGCTGCTGATCGCTGTTGCCGCAGCGGCGCCGTTCGCAATATATCCCGTGCTGCTCATGAAGATACTCTGCTTCGCGCTGTTCGCGTCGGCGTTCAACCTGCTTGCCGGATTCACGGGCCTGATGTCGTTCGGACATGCCGCCTTTCTGGGTACGGGCGCCTATGCCGCCGGGTACTTCATAAAGCAGTGGGGCGTGACGCCGGAGATCGCCCTCCTGCTCGCAATGGCCTGCGTAGCCTTGCTGGGACTTGCGATGGGAGCTTTGGCAATCAGGCGTCACGGCATTTATTTCTCGATGGTGACACTGGCTCTTTCGCAAATGGTCTTCTTCTTCTTCCTGCAATCGAGGTTTACGGGTGGAGAGGACGGAATGCAGGGCGTCCCTCGCGGACGCCTCTTCGGCATCATATCGCTGAACGACGACCTCGCTCTTTATTACTTCGTCCTGACAGTGTGCGTGCTCGCGCTGCTGCTGATCTGGCGGATTGTCCATTCGCCGTTCGGCCGCGTGCTGGATTCGATACGGGAAAATGAGCAGCGTGCGCTGTCTCTCGGCTACGAGGTCGGACGCTTCAAGCTGATGACTTTCACGATGTCGGCGGCGCTTTCGGGACTTGCAGGCGGAGCAAAGACCCTGGTTTTCGGCTTCGCTACGCTTGTCGACGCACAATGGCACACATCGGGCGAAGTCATTCTCATGACGCTGCTCGGGGGGATGGGGACGCTCAGCGGTCCCGTGGTCGGATCGACGATCGTTGTTCTGCTTCAGAACGTGCTCGCCGACAAGGTCGGATCAAAGGTCACGATCATCATGGGACTGATCTTCATGGTCTGCGTCGTCACCTTCAGGAAGGGAATCATCGGGGAACTGAGCGAAGTGTTGCGACCGATGCGACCCGACGGGGCGCGTCGCGGCGAGACGGCGTCGCATGGCGACGCGCCGGCAGCGGAGATCGGGTAGGTGGTCCCACCTTGCGGCCGGGCCGTGGACCTTTCGAAGCATTCCGATATGGCGAGAATGCCGCCTGGCGTTCACGCATCATGCTTGCAGGGGGAGGGAGAATTCCTTCGGTGACAACAACTCGCACTTTGATCAAGACCACTTGTCCGCGCGACTGCTACGATTCATGCGGGATGACAGTCCTCGTCGAAAACGGGAAGATCCGCAAGATCACCGGAGATGCGGATCATCCGGTCGCGCGTGGCAGCCTGTGCGGAAAATGTGCCCTGGCTTACAATGGCGCGTGGCTGGATGCCGAGCTGCGGCTTCGACAACCCCTCAAGCGGGCCGGTCGCAAAGGAAGCTCGCAGTTTGCAAAAGTGACATGGGACGAGGCGTTATCCGATATCGCCGGGCGGCTTGGCAGCATCATCGATACCGGTTTCGCCGCCGCGATCGTGCAGACACACTACACCGGCAACTGCTCCGCTATTGCCGGCAATTTCCCGCAGCGGTTCTTCAAGAGGCTCGGTGCGACCGAGGTCGATCCCGACACCGTCTGCAACAAGGCCGGTCACGAGGCATTGCGGTACACGATCGGGGACTCCTCTACCGGGTACGATCCGCGGTCGACCAAGGATGCGGCGTGCCTTCTGATATGGGGTGCCAATCCCTATGCGTCTGCACCGCACGTGCACCGCTATCTCATTCCGGAGTTCATCGGGCGCACCATCGTGATCGACCCGATCGCGCATCCGACTGCCCGGGCTGCCGACATCTTCCTTCAACTCCGGCCCGGGACTGACGCCGCGCTTGCTTTTGCGCTCATGAACGCCGCGCTGGCAGCGGGATTGATCCGGGACGACTTTATCGCCGATCACACGGTCGGCTGGAGCGAAATCGAGCAGGCGGTTCGAGCGCATACCCCGGAAATTGCCGAAACGGAAACGGGCGTTCCGGCGGCGCTGATCAGGCAAGCAGCCCAAGTCTATGCGACGGGACCATCGCTGATGTGGCTTGGCCAGGGCATGCAGAGGCAGAAGATGGCTGGCAACGCGTTCCGGTCCGCGGTCGCGTTATGTGCGGCGACCGGAAATATCGGGCGGCTCGGGTCTGGCTTGCTATATCTGAACGGCGCCAATACGCGCGGGATCAAAATGGACTACCTCACCGGTTCGCACCTGGCGCGGAACGCGAAGTCGATCAGCCATATGGACCTCGCCGGCTGTCTCGAAGATCCGGCGCGATCTTCCGCGCTGTTCTGCTGGAACAACAATATTCTAGCGTCAAGTCCGCAGCAAACGCGCCTTCGCGCGGCGCTGGCAAGAGAAGATCTGCTCCACGTGGTCATCGATCTGTTTCAGACCGACACGGCGGATTTCGCCGACTACGTGCTTCCCGCCGCGAGCTTCCTGGAATTCGACGATGTACTATTCCCGTACTTTCAGAACGCCGTTTCGGCGGTCGCGAAAGTCTGCGAACCGGCGGGAGAAGCACTCTCCAACCAGGAGATTTTCCGAAAGCTTGCCCGATTCATGAAGTATCAGGAGCCCGAGCTTCAGGAGAGTGACGCTGACATCATCGAGACCCTGCTGAGGCAAGCGGGATGGAACGACGGGTTCAATGCGCTCGCGACGCAGGGTACTACTTTTCCGAAACGTGAACCGGATGTTCAGTTCGTTTCGCGGAAATTCACGACACCGAGCGGTAAGATCGAGATCGCGTCCGAGCTTGCGGTGGCAGATGGACATCCGAGGGTGCCGTCGCCCCACGCAGATGCCCCGACGGAAAGCTCCATGTTGCGCGTGCTGTCACCGGCCTCCGAATGGACAATGAACAGCAGCTACTCCAACGATGAAAAAATCATGAAGCGGCTGGGCCTCGCGGACGTGACCCTGAATCCGGCAGAAGCCGCCAGCCGAAAGCTCGTCGAAGGCGGCACGGCGCGGCTGTCCAATGCGACGGGCAGTCTTCTACTGGTCGTGAAGACTTCGCCCGACGTGCCGATGGGGGTAGCGCTCGTCTACAAGGGCCGCTGGCCCAAACACGACCGGAACGGCGCCAACATAAACGTCCTCAATCCGGGAGAGAAGACCGACATCGGAGAGAGCTCCGCCGTCCACGGCGTCGAGGCGACAATAGAGCCGATGCACGGGTGACAAAATGGAATCAGCACAGACCCGGTTCCTTGTCCTGCAGCACCTGGAAGTCGAACATCCCGGCTCGCTCAGGGACATGATGACGTCCGACGGGACATGGGATGTCGTTCGGATGGATGCGCGAGAAAGCATTCCGGATCTGGAAGACTACGACGCGTTACTCGCATTCGGTGGTCCCATGGACGTCTGGCAGGAGACAGAGTTTCCATGGCTCAAAAAAGAGAAGACTGCGATTCGAGACTTCGTGCTGAGACTCAACCGTCCGTTTCTCGGCGTGTGCCTCGGACATCAGATGCTGGCGGAAGCACTCGGAGGGAAAGTCGGACGAATGAAGGTCCCTGAGGTCGGAGTAAGAACCGTCGAGCGCACCGCGGCAGGCGCTACCGATCAAATCCTGGGGCTCTTGCCGGACTCGTTTCCCACTGTCCAGTGGCACGGAGCCGAGGTCAAATCGCTGCCGCAGAATTCTGCGCTGCTCGCCACGAACGCGGCTTGCCCGGTGCAGGCCTTCCGGACCGGAAACCTTGCATATGGGATTCAGTATCATGTGGAGGTCGAGCCGACGACGGTCTCGGAATGGGGAAGAATAGGGGAGTACCGCGACGCTCTCGAAGAGATCGCCGGCAAGGGCGGGCAAGACTCCTTCGAGCGCGCGGCGGACGCGTCAATGCCGTTGTTTTTGGATTCCGCCCGCCGGCTGTATGAAGGCTTCCGTGGACTAGCGGTTCGCTCCCGCATGCTGCGGGTCGCCTGACCACGACTTGCGGCCGGAAACGGGGTGGTTGCCGATCGCTTCGACTGCGCGGCCGATGGCGCGAACGCCTTTCTTCACTTCGTCTTCGGTGAGCGAGGAATAGCCGAGCAATATGCTGTCGGCTGCGTACGGGCTTCCGAAGTCGACGGCACCGGCGCCCGCGAGTGTGTAGATCTCGACCCCGAACTCGTGAACTTGCGCGACGAGTGTTTCGGGATCCGGAAATCCCGGCGGAAGCCGCCACATGACATGCATTCCGTTTGCAGCGCCGCGGATGTCCGGTTCGCCGAAACCTGACCTCAGGCCGTCGATCAGACAGTCTCGCACGGCAGCATAGGAGCGTCGGATACGGCGCAGATGTCGCTGGAATGAACCAGTTGCGAGGAAATCCGCCAATACCATTTGTTCGAGCCAGGGATGGCCATAATTCATTAGCGACTTCACCTTGCGCGCGTGATCTACGAGCTGCGGCGGCAGGACCATATAGCCCGTCCTCAATCCCGCACCGATCGACTTGGAAAAAGTACCGAGGTAGATCACGCTCCTGCTGTTGTCCAAGCCGGCAAGCGCAATCATCGGCGGTCCCGAGTATTGATAGTCGCTGTCGTAGTCGTCCTCCACGATGTAGGCACCGGTCGCCTGCGCCCATTCTAGAAGCTTGAGCCGGCGTTCTATCGTAAGCGTTGCGCCAGTCGGGAATTGGTGGGAAGGCGTCACATATGCGAGCGAGGCGCTTACCCCGCGCAACTGCTCGACGGTCGTGCCTTCGCGGTCGACCCCGACCGGCACAAGCTGGGCGCCGTAGCTTTCGAACGCAAGGGCTGCCCCTTGATAGCAGGGGTTCTCGACGACGACCTTGGTGCCGGCCTCGACGAACAAGCGCGAGATCAAATTCAACGCTTCCTGGATGCCGGCGGTCACGATGATCTGGTCGAGACCCACCGAAATTCCACGCGACGCCTTCAACTGATCGGCGATGGCGCTTCGGAGCGCCGGCAGGCCGGCTACATCGCCATATTCGGAAAGAGCCATGGTCGAAAAGCCAAGATGCTCATCGACCGCCTTCTTGAAGAAAGTCGCGGGAAAATGGCGGGAGTTCGGACGGCCTGGCCAGAAATCGACGGCCTGCCTGACTGTTCTGTCGGGCAGGCGTGGCGTGCGGCCCTTGAATACGACCGGAACCTTCGGCGCGGCCGGCGTCCTGGAATTTGTCAGCTTCTCATTCGTGCGGCCGACATAGAGTGATGCTTCGGGCAGTGTCCGGCTGACAATGGTGCCGACGCCCTTGTTGGCCTCGATGTAACCCTCGCTAGAAAGCCATTCGTAGGCCTGCACGACCGTGTTGCGAGAGATGCCGTATTCTGCAGCAAGCGTGCGGGAGGCCGGAATCTCCAGACCAGGTGTCAGCCAGCCGTCCAGGATCTGGTTTCGTATCTGCACGAACACCTGGCGCTGGAGGGTTTCGGGGCCGCCTCTTTGAAGTTTCAAAGATATGATCATGGTGGGGGTTACCGGGCTCGGTCCTGACGGCGCTGTCCTAATGCCGAAGCAAGAATGCTGCCAAGTGGTACCACGGACCTGCCCAAAAAACGCACGCGTAGGGTGCCACAAAAAATGAGCGGCGTGCGCTTGTTACCGGTCTCTTAGTCCCCGGGGGCATCGAAACTGGACGGATCGTTCAACCGAGGTGGTGGGATTCATGCCGGAATCGCCGGGCGCGGCGACCAACGCCGCCGGCTCTTTGCGCGACAGGGATCCTTCTGGGGAAGCAGGTAGCACATCCGAGCGAAGCGGCTTCGGCCGATGGCCAAGCCAAGCCAAGCCAAGCCAAAATTCGGCTCAATGGATGCCGCCGAACGGTCAGATCATCGCATCGGGTAATCGTGAATCAAGATATCGCTGGACATCCGGCCGGGTAGGCGATTTCAACATTGTCTCAATCCAGGCTTCGCGCTCAAACCCGACCACCCGAAGTTCCCAGATGCACGCGACGAGGTCGCTCGTCATACGCTCGAATCCCGCGGGATCAGCGGAATCCGACCTGTAAAGTTGATGCCTCATCTGTATTTCATCCGCCCACCAGTCGAGCAGGAGCCAATTTGCCAGACGACCTTCGTGAAAAATCACGTAACCGAGTCCATAGCTGTTGGTCGTCGGGTTCGCGGTAAACACCGTTTCGGCGATTTGCCGACCGCTTTCGATCATGACAGCCGATACCGTGTCCTTGTCCGACAGGTCGCGTGTTGCGGAAATACCATACACCTTCAACTTCCAGCCGTTCACCTCCCAGATGCCGATAGAGCGGACGAGCCGCTCAGTGTATGTCGCAAAGGGCTTCAACTGCATCGCTTCTGCCGACATCGCCCCATCCCGCTCACCTGTCAGATACATTAGCCCAAGCATCGGCACGGCGTAGGGCCGCTCGATGAAAATAAGGGAGGTCCGGGCCCACCTTCCCGAAGGCCGCGCGGTCAAAGCTAAGGCTGGCACCAACCAAATCCCGACTCGCGGCCCTTTAACGGCCACCGCACGTGGCGGGATAATTTACCCCGACGGAACGACAATCCGCGTCCGGGTATTGTCGATTTTTCGCGTGAAAGGGCATCAACATGAAGGCCGCAGCAAAACAATTTCAAGGCGTATTCGCCTTCATCCTCACGCCCACAAAGGACGACGGAAACGCATTGGATCTCGATGCCTTGCGGCGTTTCATCGATTTCCAGATAGACAGCGGCGTTGCGGGGATAACGGTATTCGGCAGCACCGGCGGCATCGGTTCCTATTCCGAGGAAGAGCGAAGGGCGGTCATCGAAGCCGCCGCGAAGCACATCAACCGACGTGTTCCTCTCGTCGCAGGCACCGGGTCGGCTCAGACCCCGGAGTCGGTCCGCCTCTCGAAGTTTGCGCAGGACGTCGGAGCAGACGCTATCCTGATCGTGCCGATCACCTACTGGCCACTGACCGACGACGAGCTCCTTGGGCATTTCGAACAAATTGCCGCCGCGGTCGACATCCCGGTGGGCATCTACAACAATCCAGGGACGACGGGCGTGGATATAAAGCCGCCGGTCATCGCGAGAATCGCGGAAATCGACAACGTCGGATTTGTGAAGGAAAGCTCTGGCGACATGACGCGGGTCACTGCGATTTCGCGTCTGACCAAGGGATCAATCTCGATCCTCAACGGATGGGATGCCTGCACACCGGCGGCTATCGCCGCGGGCGTCAACGGCTGGTTCGCCGGAAGCTGCAGCATCATGCCAAAGCAGTGCGTCGACTTGTTCGACCTTGGTGCGAAGAAGAAGGACCTTGAAGCAATGCGGGCCTACTTCGAACCGATGTTTCCCATCTCCGATTTCATGGGCGCAAAAGGCTACATCCGGGTAGCGCACAGTGCTTGTGAGCTTCTGGGCCATCCGATGGGGCCGCCCCGTCGGCCGTTACGGCAGCTCGGTCGGGCGGACACCGAAAATCTCGCCGGGCTACTGAAGAACCTTGGTCTTTCCGTGAAGAAATGAATGCTCGAAGATCAAGCAAGCTGTCGTGCCGTGAGCGAGAACGCGGCCATCTTTGTCCGTCAACTTTCCTTCAGCCGTGCCGACACGGCGCCGACACGTAATGACCTTGCCTTCAGCCTTCACCGGGCCGGTCTGCAGGGTGATCGCCCGAACCAGCGAAATCTTGAACTCGAGCGTTGTTTGCGCAAAGCCCTTGTCCAGCATCGACTGGACAGCGAGCCCCATGCAGCCATCGAGCAAAGTCGCAGCAAGGCCTCCGTGAACAGTCCCGGCAAGGTTGCGGTGCCCCGCATGGGGCACTGCGGCGGCAACAACCCGGCCCTTGGAGACCTCGACAATGTCATAGCTGAGCGTCTCTGCCATCCAGCGTCCTTATATGCCCGGAAACGAATTGGAGGTTGAGCATGAAGCGGTGCATCGCTCACGCGGTCTGGTCCTCGGCTTCGTATTGATCGCTGGTGCCTCATCGATCGTGCCATCGGCGCATGCGGCTGGAACTGGCTCAGTGTTGCGGTCGCTCGATCCCGACCACGATGGCTCGGTCGACCTGGCGGCGGCAAAGGCGGCGGCCTCCAAACTGTTTGACGGCCTCGATCGTGATCATGATGGAACGCTCGATCGTCGCGAACTGAGGGGGCGCCTCAAACCAGTCGACTTCGCGGCCGCCGATCCCGACCATGATGGCACGCTGGACAAGAACGAGTATCTGGGTCTCGTCGAGAAGCGCTTCAATGCGGCGAATAATGACAGCACGATCGACGACAAGGATTCAACGCGCGAGCAGGCCGAGGCTTGCTGCGCTTGATGAAATAACCGATTGGCCGCATGTAGCGCGGATTAGCAAAGCGCAGTCCGCCACCGATACGTTAGAACTCAATGTAGATCCGTCTTTCGCATATCCACGCCGGTGTGGCTGATCAGCAACAGCGCTCCACGCAGGCTCGTTGTATACTGCCCTCCTCATCATCATCGCGCGGGGGCGGGTCGTGAGGAAATTCCTTCTCGGAGCGGTCGCTGTGATTGCGCTGGTTGATCCAGCGATCTCGGCCGACATGCGGGCTCCAGTCTACAAGGCACCGCCGCCGATCGTTCCGGTTTGGAGCTGGACCGGCTGCTACATCGGCGGCCATGCGGGCGGCCTGTGGGCCCAGGCGAAGGAATGGACCGTCCGGACGCCCGGCGGTGCTTTTTACGGCCAGTCGCTCGGCGGACATGATGCGGATAGCTGGGTTGGCGGCGTGCAGGCCGGCTGCGACTATCAAATTGCTGGCGGCATCGTGATCGGCATCCAGGGCGACTATGCCTGGACGGATGCCGAGGGCAGCCATGACAGCGCGCTAGAGTTCGGCGTTGCCTATCACAGCAAGGTCAAGTCGCTGGCGTCTGTCACCGGTCGTATCGGCTACGCCTGGGATCGCTTCCTCGGCTACGTCAAGGGTGGTGGCGCCTGGGAGCGCGACAATTATTGGGCTACGACGATCGTGCTCGGGACGGCTTATACGGCGCGTGAGACGCGGTCGGGATGGACCATCGGTGTCGGCGGCGAATATGCCTTCACCAACTTCCTGTCCGGCTTCGTCGAATATAGCTATTATGATTTCGGCACCCGCGAGATTGCTTTCACGCCGCAGATAGCTGGGTTGGCCCCGGGATTCGTCGATATCAGAGAGACCAAGAGCGTCGTACGCGCCGGTCTCAACTTCCGTTTCGGCGGTTACGCGGCGCCCGTCGCCGCCAAATATTGAGCGCTCGGTTTCTGCTCCGCATCCATCGACGATAACGAAGAGTTATCGAACGGACGATTCTGCCATCTTACGGTATCAGGGGTCCGTCGTTTAGACAGCCTCCCCTACGCGGTCAATTTCGCGCTGTCCGCTGCCCGACAGGTCTGCTGGCGCGGGGCTGTCATACCGGCCGACCTTGATGGAGCCTTGCGCACGGTGGACGGAGGACAGCCGGCACGCTCCGGTGTGCCGCATGAAAGCACACGACATCAAACGCGTTGACCGAAGACGCGGCCAATCCTGGTCAATGCAAGGGGAGGAAAACATGATCGTTGCGCGCAGACGGAATTGGAAAACGCAATGTGCGCTGCTCCTCATGATCGTCGCCCTTGGACTTGAGTCCTCGCCTGCCATCGGCCAGGATTATCCCTCGAAAACCATCACGCTGATCGTTCCTTTTGCGCCTGGCGGCGTGATCGATATCTTGGCGCGGGTTGCCGCCCAGCACATCAGTGCGCAATCCGGTCAAACTGTCGTGGTCGAAAACCGGCCGGGAGCCAGCGGAAACATCGGTACGCGAAGTGTCGCCCGTGCCGCTCCCGACGGATATACGTTGGGCTTGGTCACCTCCAGTTTGATGATCACCAACCCGTCATTTTTTCCCGACATGGGCTTCGATCCCGTACGGGATCTGGTTCCGGTTGGTACGATTGGAGAGTTTCCGCAATTGCTGGTCACAAACGATCAGGTGCCGGCGAAGACGCTGCGGGAATTCATCGACCTTGCAAAGGAGAGCCCGGACAAACTGGCCTACGGATCGGCAGGTCGAGGGTCCACGTCCTACCTGGCCGTACACACATTTGCATTCCTGGCCGGCATCAAGTTGTCGCACCTGCCGTACCGAGGCATGGCTCCTGCTCTTGTCGATCTGCTGGCGGGGCGGCTTCAACTCCTCGGCGCGGGATTGGCCGTGGTCGATGACCATCTGACGTCCGGAAAGCTCCGTGTCCTTGCGGTCGCCAGCCGTGATCGCATTCCGCAGCTGCCGGACGTTCCGACCGGCGAGCAAGCCGGCGTCGCGGGATACGAGTCGAACAGTTGGTCGGGTATCGTCGTCCCAAAGGATACGCCAAAGGAGATTGTCACTCGCTTGAACGCATACCTTGCGTTGATTGCATCCGATTCAGCCGCGCGCAAACAGTTGGCGAGCGTCCATGTCAGCCCGATGACGACGACACCACAAGAGGTGGCAAAGACCATCGAGCGAGAAAAAGCGCTTTGGGACAAAATAAGATCCTCCGGAATTGATTTGAACTGAGTTCGTGCTTCGCGACTGCGCAACCGAGCCATGTTCTGTCCAAGCGGAAATCCGTTGTGAACACCGTAACGACTGCAGGTCAGCGATCGGGCCCCAACGGCGGTCAGCATAAGGCGGACGGTATTGCGCTTCTGAGCAATTACGACGGCCGATGGCTCGGCGACATCGAATTTCGTCCCCTCATGTCCGAACTCAACCGCAGGAATGCGGTGGTCTTCGTGCACCCGACGTTGGCGTTCGAGGGGCGTACCGTGCCCGGCCTCAGATTCCAAATCTTGGAGGCGCCCTTCGATACGACCCGGACGATCGTTAGCCTGCTGGTCAACGGCGTTCTGTCGAGCTGTCCTGACATCCGGTTTATCTTTGCACACGGCGGCGGCGCGATCCCGTACCTGGCCGGGCGAGTTGCGGCCTTGTCCGATGGGTCTGGTGACATGCCGCGCGATCAAATCTACCAGCAGCTACGCCGGCTCTATTTCGATACCGCGCTCGTCATGAACGAACCGGCACTGGCCGCGCTTAGGACATTCTCTCCGCAATCGCGAATCTTGTTGGGAACGGACTCGCCTTTCCTGTCGGCGGAAGCCGAGATCGGCGCATGGCGAAACGTCGGCCTTGACCCGACCGTGCGCGGACTCATCGAGCGGGACAACGCCGCCGCCTTGCTGCGGCGACGCAACTGAGCCTGTCTGGAAGGCGAAAGGCATAGCGATGATCAACGACATATACACTCATCTGGCGCCCCGCTCGTTCCTCGCGAAAATGGACGGCATGTCGGCGACGTTGCGCAACATCACCAGCCGACGGTTGAGCGCAAGTCCCGTACTGCTGCGGCCGGGCGCCGGAGCTGCCGAAGAAATCAGGAAGAATGCCGGTCACGATTTGCTTTCCTTTATTTTTTCTTAGGACCTGGACTCATACGATTGGAGGAAGGCGGTGCGGGGGTCTCTGAGATTGGCCGCGAGCAGCGGCGGAGGGCATGTCCCGGAAAAAGGCTTGCCCCGGATTTGATCCGGGGTGGAACCGGTTTTCCGGTAAGGACATGCGCAAAGATGCGGGCATGTTCCTGGCATCTCGGTACTACCGTGCTCCGAGCATCCAACGCTAATCGGACGATTCCGGAGGGGAACTGCAACATGAAGAAGCTTCTTGCCGCTGTGGTGATGGCGATGGCGCTTGCCCCGTTGGGTGCGTCCGCGCAAGAGCGCACCGGAGATGCGGCGTTGGGTGCGTTGGCCGGCGCTGTCGTCCTCGGGCCGATCGGCCTCGTAGCCGGTGCTGCGGTGGGATACACGGCAGGGCCCTCCATTGCCAGTTCGTGGGGGATGCGACGGTCCCATCAGAGACATTCCGGCAAACCGCCCGCGAAAGTCGGCTCCAACCAATAAGCGTCCGCTCACGGCCCCTGTTGGAGCGTGACCTGGACGTTTGACCCGCGCGTTCAGGACCAATGAATACGCGGCGCAGACCTGGCGTCACGCGCTGGTCAGGATCTTGAACCCCCCGAAGATCATGCGCTTGCCGTCGAACGGCATCGCCTTGGGATCCATCATCTTGGCCAGGCGCGGGTCCTTCATCACCTTGGCGTTGGTGCGGTCGCGATGGGCGCGCGATTTGTAAACGATCCAGGAAAAGATCACGGTCTCGTCGGGCTTGAGTTTGACGCTGCGCGGAAACGACGTCCGCTTTCCGAACTTGACGTCGTCGGCGACCCATTCCCGGAACTCGAGCGCGCCGTGATCGCGCCAGACCTTTCCCGCTTTCTTCGCCATGCTGAGGTATTCTTTGAGCTTCTTCTTCGGGACGGGAACGACAAATCCATCAACGTAGGGCATCGGAACCTCCTTGGTTTTCTTCCGGAACGTACTTACGCGCTCTTGTCGGCATGACAACAGGCGGGCGCACCGCCGGCGACGGGATATTCGTCGCGGCGCTGGACCCAGTCCATGATCTCCTTCTCGTTGCGGCCCTTCGGCGTGATGTCGAGATAGATAAACGCGCCGTTCACCTCTTCGTTGCCGCGTCCGTAGCTCGAATAGGTGTGGTGCACGTTGCCGTCTTCGTCCTTGACGAACACGCTGAGTCCGGGCAGCTCGTCGAAGCCGTCCTTGGTCATTTGATAGTTGTAGTAGACCTCGCCCTTCGCCAGCTCTTCCTTCGTGAACGACACGTGATAGTCGTAGTTGAAGTCGCTGCCGTAGGACGACACCCATTCGGCGGTCCAGCCCATGCGCTGCTTGTAGGCGGTGAGTTCCGCCAGCGGCGCGCGCGAGACCCGCACGTAGCTCACGTCGTGATTTGCGAGATGCACGATCGCGCCCTCGGCGTGATCGGCCTCCATGGAGCAGCTCACGCAGCCCTGGCCCAGATCCCACCGCCACATGAAATGGTGGATGATGAGCTGGCTGTTGCGGCCGAACAACTGCGCGAGCGATTTCTTTCCTTCGGTGGTATCGAAGACAAAGTCCTTCTCGACCTTGACCCAGGGCAGCGCGCGCCGTTCGGCGCTCACCAGATCGCGCATCCGGGTGAGCGCCTTCTCGTTCTTGAGGTGAGCCTTGCGCGCCTTGAGCCATTCTTCGCGGGAGACGATCTTGTGCGGATGTGTCATTTGAAGCTCCTGCAGGCATTGCAACCCATCCGTGGCCGGCCCGCCAGCCGGGGGTTTCCCCGAGGACGAATGACGCCCGCCGGTCCCGACACCGCGGCGCCGATATTTTTCGACATAATTGGAGACGTAGTGAAGATTTATATTGACTACATATCGGGACTGGTGTATGACCCGTGCATCCTTGCTCGTGAGGGGCGTTTTCTAGAGACGATCCTGAAGACGGAGCAAGGTGTGGCGTCCCGCGGCGACCGGTTCG
>Ga0137415_10002570_pt1 | contig 18065 bp, 15 predicted proteins | sample CZODoug3_1_1_16f_FD_183082 | JGI IMG/M metagenome (GOLD analysis project Ga0137415, IMG submission 183082) | Vadose zone soil fungal communities from Angelo Coast Range Reserve, California, USA - CZODoug3_1_1_16fungal (Hybrid Assembly) | ecosystem: Environmental > Terrestrial > Soil > Vadose...
GTGTTCTCCGGGGATCCGACGAATCTCTACGCCCCGCCGCAGGCGGACGCGGCATTGCGAGCGAAGGTCCGCGCGTCACTCGGGCTCGACAAGCCATTGATCAATCAGTACTTCACGTACCTGAAAGATCTGCTACACGGGAATCTCGGTACGTCCTTCACCACCGGCCGCGGCGTAGGGTCGGATTTGCTCGAGCGAATGCCCGCCACGCTGGAACTGGGTACAATCGCGCTGGCGCTGGGGATCGTCATCGGAATTCCGCTCGGCGTCGTTGCGGCGGTCAAGCGCGACAAATGGCCAGACTTCATGGTTCGCGTCTTCTCTCTCGGCGGTATGGCACTGCCGGCATTCTGGGTCGGGCTGATCCTGCTCTGGCTCTTCTTCGTATCCTGGGGAATCCTGCCCGGACCAGTAGGGCGTCTTCCGGTGAATGTGCCCGGACCGCCGACGGTGACCGGTTTCCTGCTCGTCGACAGTCTGCTCGCCGGCAACCTCTCGCTGTGGTGGCAGGCCGCCCGTCAGCTGATACTGCCCTCGCTGACCCTGGGATATGGGGCGCTCGGTCCGATCGCACGGGTCACCAGAGCGTCCATGGTCGACGCACTGGAATCCGAGTACGTCCGCACCGCGGTGGCGATGGGGCACCGGCGTCCCACCATCTGGTGGTACGCGCTGCGGAACGCCCTGCTGCCGGTGCTGACCATGATCGGCACGACGGTCGGGTATCTGTTCTCCGGCGCGGTACTTGTCGAAGCCGTGTTCGGCTGGCCTGGGGTCGGCGCCTACGCGTTGCAGGCGATTCAGAACTCCGATTTCGCGGCGTTGCAGGGCTTCGTCCTCTACGCGGCTGTTCTGTTCGTCGTCTGCTATCTGATCGTCGACCTTCTGTACCTGGCCATCGACCCGAGGACGCGCGCATGACCCCAATCACCCGCTCGGCGGCGGGCGTGGCGGAACCCTCCGGGTCCGGTGGCGACACGGGGACCGCCGGCCCCGTCGCAAAGACGCGCAGGCGACCCCCGCCGGCCGGCGCACTGGGCTTCCGCATCGGTGTCGGACTGCTCGCCGGCTACCTGGTGGTGGCGATCATCTCGTACTTCTGGACGCCGTTCGATCCGCTGGGCGTCGGCGGTGACGTGCTCGTGAAGCCTGGGACCCCGTACCTGTTCGGCACCGATCGTCTCGGCGAAGACGTGTTCTCCCGAACGATGGTGGCCACCCGGTACGACCTGGCGATCACCGTCGCCTCGGTCGCTCTCGCGTTGGTGCTCGGCACCATTCTCGGCACGATCGGCGGCTACTACGGCAAGTTCTGGGACGGCGCGATCATGCGCGCGATCGAGACATTCAATGCCTTTCCCACCTTGCTGTTCGCGATGCTCATCGTGTCCGCCGTCGGACCGGGAATCCTGAACATTATCGTGGTACTGGCATTCGTCGGCCTACCGTCTTATCTGCGCCTGGCCCGAGCCGAGGTCATGTCGCGCAAGACGTGGCAGTTCGCGGAGGCCGCGAGAATGGTCGGCTGCCGCTCGTGGCGCGTCGCCTTCCGACATCTGCTCCCCAACAGCATCGGTCCGCTCCTTGCCTTCACCGCGGTGAATGCAGCGTGGGTCGCCCTGATCACCGCCAGCCTCGGCTACCTCGGTATCGGCCTGCAGCCGGGTGTCCCCGAATGGGGCAGCATGATCGCCAACGGTCAGGACGGAATCATCACCGGCCAATGGTGGGTGTCATTCTTCCCAGGGATGGCCATTCTGGGAATGACCGGAAGTCTTTATCTTCTCGGCGACGGACTCGGTGACCGGTTCGACCCGAGGCGGCGTCGATGAGCGCCGACACCGCCTTCGACCCCGCCGCGCGTCACTCATCGCCTGTGCGTGAACCGATTCTTGAAATTGACAACTACGGCGGCTACTTCTCCACCTCGGCCGATCATGCCCCTGTTCTGAAGGACATCACGTATTCGCTCGCCCGCGGTGCGATCACCGCGATCGTGGGTGAGACCGGTAGCGGAAAGTCGCTGACCGCCTTGTCGATGCTCCAGATCCAACCTGCCAGCTTTGTGCGGACGTCCGGACGGATCCTGTTCGAGGGCCAGGACCTGGCCGAGCTGGACGAGCGCACCTTGCGTGGTATTCGCGGCGCGCGGATCAGCATGGTGTTCCAGGATGCCAGGGCCGCTCTGAACCCGATCTTCACGGTGGGCCGCCAGATCGCTGACGTGTGCCGCCTGCACCAGGGCCTCTCCCGCAACGACGCCAAAGACGCGGCCATCGCGGCACTGCGGCTGGTGCACATCCCCGACCCGGAGCGACGCGTGCGCCAGTACCCGCACGAGTTCTCCGGCGGTATGGCCCAGCGGGTCATGATCGCGATGGCGCTGGTGTGCAAGCCGGAACTGCTCATCCTGGACGAGCCGACCACAGGTCTGGACGTGACCATCCAGGCCGAGATCATCGCGCTCATCACCGAACTCTGCCGGGAGTCCGACCTGACCACGTGCCTGATCACGCACGATCTCGGCGTGGTGGCGGAGACCTGCGACTACGCCGTGGTCATGCGTCGGGGCGAAGTACTCGAAACAGGCACCTGTGAACAGGTGCTCACCGCGCCGCGCCACGAATACACGCAGCAACTGCTCGCGGCCAGCCGATTGGTGGACAACGCGTGAACGCCAACCCCTATCCCATCTTGCGGGTCAACGGGCTGCGCAAGCACTTCGAGGTCGGACACCCGCGCAAACGACTCAATGCGATCGATGACGTGCAATTCGATCTGTTCCCCGGTGAGACACTCGCCGTCGTCGGTGAGAGCGGCTCCGGCAAGTCGACGCTGGCCCGGTGCATCGTGCGGCTGATCGAGCCCAGCGCCGGTGAGATCGAACTCGACGGCAGGTCCATCACCCAACTCGGCCCCGCCGGCCTGGCCCGGGTCTACCGCCGGATCCAACTGGTCTTCCAGGATCCGAACTCGTCGCTGAACCCACGCATGACGGTGCGCCAGGCCATCGAGGAACCGCTGCAGCTGCAGCTGAAGATGGACCGGGCGCAGCGGGCCGCGCGCAGCCGTGAGCTCGTCGCCATGGTGGGACTGGCCGACGAACACCTCGATCGCCATCCACATCAGCTCAGCGGGGGCCAGCGCCAACGCGTCGGTATCGCCCGGGCACTGGCCGCGCAACCCCAGGTCGTGATCCTCGACGAGCCCACCTCGTCGCTGGACGTGTCGGTCCGCGGCCAGATCCTGGAGCTGCTCCAGGACCTCCAACAGACGCTCGGTCTCGCCTACCTGTTCATCACCCACGATCTGCAGGTGGTCCGCCGGGTCTCGCACCGGGTGGCGGTGATGTACCTGGGCGGGATCGTCGAGCAAGGCCGCACCGAAGACGTCTTCGCGGACCCGATCCATCCGTACACCCGCGCGCTGCTCTCGGCCGCGCCGACCGCCCGGTGGGGTGTGACTCGCGAGCGTTTCCGGTTGGCCGGTGAGATACCGAGCCCGGTCGACCTTCCCGACGCCTGTCGACTGGCCGGCCGGTGCCCGTTGGCCGAGAAGCCCTGCCACCAGGCCAAGCCCGCATTGATCCCGTTCGGTCCGCACCGTGCGGTTGCCTGCCCACCAGCGTTGGCACAGCGCCAGAGCCTCGTGGTGTGACGCTCCCGCCGAACAGCCTCGCGTTTCCCGACCCGACCGGAAGAGATCCCATGGAACTGCGCAGTCCATACAGCGGGCAACGGTCTCCCCTGCGAACCCAGGACCCGACACCGCTGCCACAAGGTCCACTCGTCAGCCGGCGCGCCGCACTGACCGGCATGGCCGGCATGGCCGGTCTGGCCGCCCTCGTGCTGGCCGGGTGCTCGACCAACGGCGGCACCAGCGGGTCGGCGGCCAACGTCAAGGCCCCGACGAACCAGCTCGTGCACGCGTGGACCTCGGACTACACCAGCCTGGATCCGGCCAACACGCTCGGTGTCGACGAGAACCAGGAGATCGGCGTCAACATCTATGAGCGCCTGCTCCAGTTCAAGTTCACCCCCGGCGACAACGGCACGCTCAACGGCTTCGGCCTGGACGTCACCCCGCAACTGGCGACGTCGTGGACGGTGGACGGGCCGAAGATCACCTTCCAGCTCCGCGACGGGGTGAAGTTCTATCCGAGCGGCAACCCGATGACCGCCGAGGACGTCCGCTACAGCCTCGAGCGAATGGTGATGATTCCCGGCAACGGTCAGTTCCAGGCCGGCGTAGCGGGGCTCTATCACCCAAACCAGTTCAAGGTCATCAACCCGAGGACCATCGAGGTCACCACCACGAACCCCGCGGGTACGCCCACGGCGGTCCCGGTCGCACTCGCGTCATTCCGGTTCCAGCAATTCGGCATCGTCGACTCCAAGGTCGTCAAGTCGCACGCGAGCCCGGACGATCCGTATGCCGCCAAGTGGATGCAGAACAACGTGGCCAGCACCGGGCGCTACTACGTCGACAGCCACCAGCCCGGCCAGCAGGTGGTGCTGAAGGCGGTACCGAACCACTGGTCCGGCGCCGAACCCGCATTCACCACCGTGGTACTGCGCATTCTCGGCGGCGCCGATCTGGTGTCGCTCATGAAGGGCGGGCAGATCGACTACGCGGCCAAGGGATTGGCGGCGCGGCAGTTCGACCAGCTGCAGAGCAGCGGATTCACCGTGCTGCACGGTCAGACACCGAACATCCTTCGTGCCGATCTCTCGGTCGATGCCGGTCCGCTGAGCAACATCGCCCTCCGCCAGGCGATCGCCTACGCGGTGCCCTACGACGACATCGCCACAGTGGTTTTCGCCGGACGTGCCAGCGTCGCCACGAGCATCGTCAACCCGCAGGCACCCCAGATCGACCCGGCGTGGGCGGTCTACCAGAAGAAGGATCCCGCCAAGGCCACACAGCTGCTCGCGGATTCGGGCACACCTGCCGATTTTGTGCTGGACATCTGGTACGGCACCGGGGTGGCGTACTACGAAGACGTCGCCCGCCTGATCTCCAGCTCGCTCACCTCGGTCGGTATCAAGACGAAGCTGCAACCGCGACCGCCGGTACAGCTCATCGATCTGCAACAGGGCCGCATCCACCACACCGCGAACGACATGAGCGGGATGCTGATCACCGACGGTGTCATCTGGCTCGACGACCCGGATACGACGATCGATCTCTGGGGCAAGTCGACCGGCGACCTGAACTGGTCGCACTACGCCAACCCCGAGGTCGACAAACTGCACGCCGAGTTCCGCGACTCCGGCGATGTCGCGGCGCGCACCGCCGCGTACAAGACGATCCAAGAGGACATGGCTACCGCCGTGGGTGCGATTCCCGTTGCCGTCGAGGGTCGGACGGTCGTGACGAACCCGCATGTCACCGGGGTGACGTACACCCCGGACCCCTACGCGCGGTACGAGTACCTCAAACCGAGGCAGACCACCTGACCCGTGCGGGGCGCACGACGGAAATTCACGAAGGGATGCGGTAATGGCGGCTCGGCAGTTTCATCTGGGCTGGTTCCTCGGCGGCGGGTTCGGTGTGCACGGGTGGATGGACCAATGGGCCGGGAACGTGGCACAGGACTGGATGAAACCGGGACTGATCCTCGACCTCGCCCGGGCCATGGAACGAGCCTGTTTCGACTACCTGCTACTCGAGGACTCGTCGTTCGTCCCGGATGACTACGGCGGGTCGACCGACTTCTACCTCAAGAACGCGCTCCGAGCTCCCAAGCACGACCCGATGCCGCTCGTTCCGCTGTTGACGCAGGCCACGTCGCGTCTGGGCGTCGTACCGACCGTGTCGACCTCGTTCTATCCGCCGTTCCTGCTGGCCCGGTTGATCTCGACGCTCGATCACCTGTCCGACGGCCGGGTGGGCTGCAATCTGGTGACCTCGACGAGTTCCCGTGCCGCGCAGAACTTCGGCCTGGACGAGCATCTCGACCATCACACTCGGTACGAGATGGCCGACGAGTTCATCGAGGTGGTGCGGAAGCTCTGGGACTCGTGGGAGCCGGACGCGGTCGTCGCCGATAGCGAGAAGGGCGTATTCGCCGACCCCGCCAAGGTCCACACCGTCGATCACGATGGCAAGTTCTTCAAGACGCGAGGTCCCCTCAACGCACTTCGCCCGGTGCAGGGCCACCCGGTCATCGTGCAGGCCGGCGGCTCCCCACAGGGACGCGAGTTCGCGGCCAAGAACGCCGACACGATCATCGGATCAGCGCAGACCGTCCCCCAGATGAAGGCCTTCCGGAACGACATCCGGGAACGCGCGGCTGCTCAGGGCCGGAATCCCGATCAGTGCAAGGTGCTCTTCCTCATCTCGCCGACCGTTGCCCCCTCCGATGCCGAAGCTCAGGTTCGCGCCGATCACGAGGCAGCAGCCGCCGCGGCACACGTGGAACCCGGTCTGGCGCTGATGGGCAGCATCACCGGGATCGACTTCGCCCGGTTCGACCTCGACCAGCCACTGGGCGAGGTCAGCACGAACGGTCAGCAGGGCACCCTGGCTCAGTTCGCCCGCCAGGGGCAGGGACGCACGCTGCGGGAACTGGCGAGCGGTTTCAGCCTCGGCTACACCGGGCTGGTCGGTTCGCCGGACCGGGTAGCCGGGCAGCTGGAGGACGTCATGGACGAGATCGGTGGCGACGGCTTCCTGATCGGAACCGGCACAGTGCATCGCCGATACATCAGCGAGATCACCGACGGGTTGGTCCCGGCGTTGCAACGTCGCGGGCTCACTCGCTCGGCCTACGGCCACGAGCATTTCCGCGACAATCTGATGGAGTTCTGAGTCCAGTGACTCCGACTTCGGAGAAGTTCCCACCCCTGCCGATCGACAGTTCCCGACTGACCCAACGCCCCGCCCGCAGGGTCTACAACATTCTCCGGACCGCCATTCGTACCGGCGCGATGGATCAGGATGAACAGCTGGTGGAGTTCCGCCTCATCCGCTCGATGCGGGAAAGTCGTGGCGCGGTGCGTGAGGCGATGCGAATGCTCGCCGACGAGGGACTGCTGACCCGTGAACGACGGGTGGGAACGCGGGTTGCGCGCGACATCATTCGAATACCGGTCATGGACGAGGTGATCCCGATCGATGGCCCGACGCCAGCTGGCCTTGGTGATCAGGAAAGGACGGTGATCTACCAGCTCGAGCGCCGGATGGTGGTTCCGCCCGAGCCGGTGCACAACGCCCTGTCACCACGCGACGGGCGGGTACTCATGCTCGACCAGCTGATCCTGCTGGACGGGGAGACCATCGGCGCGAGGACCACCTACATCACCGTCGACCACACCAGCGAGAGCACGCTGCAGGCGGTGACCGGTTCCACCCACCATCCCCTCGCCTACGGACCGCTGTTCAAGGAGCTGTTCGATCAGGACGTCGGGCGCAGTGACTTCACCATCGAGTCCATCGCCTCCGGCGAGCGGACCAGCGGCCTCCTCGACATTCCCATCGGTTCACCGATCTTGCTGGTGGAGACACTGCTGCGCGGTAGGGACGAAGTCCCACGGCTACTTTCCTATGCCCATCTGACGAGCAACAGGCTCGCGCTGTTCGTCTCCGGTTCGGCACCCAGCGCCTGATCCGGCGCTGGGTCGGAGACGAACAGAGCACCCCATTCCCAGGCCTATCCGAGAGGTTCGCGTGACCGCTACCGAAAACACCATTGCGGGTCCCCAGCGAGATGTCGTGGGATACAACGGAAAGCCGCCCAAGGTGACCTGGCCGGGTGGCGCCCGGATTGCCATCTCTCTGGTGGTCAACTACGAGGAAGGTTCCGAGCGCGCGGTCGGCGACGGCGACCCGACCGGTGAACAGGGCAGAACACCGGACTGGCCGGCCGGAAAACGGGACCTGGCGCTGGAATCCCTCTACGAATACGGCTCACGAGCGGGCTTCTGGCGCCTGATCAGCATTTTCGACGAACTCGACGTGAAGAGCACCTTCTACGCGTGCGCGGTTGCCCTCGAACGCAACCGGGACGCGGCCAAGGAGATCCGAGGGCGCGGCCACGATGTGGTGTCCCACGGCTATCGGTGGGAAGACGTCGTCCTGTTGGGCCGCGAGGAGGAGCGGGAGCACATCCGCAAAGCGATCGCCTCGATCGAGGAGACGACCGGTGAACGTCCGGTCGGGTGGTACTGCCGCTACGGACCCAGCGTCCACACCCGCGAGCTGCTGGTCGAGGAGGGCGGGTTCACCTACGACTGCGACGCCTACAACGACGACCTGCCCTACTGGACCACCGTCCACGGCACCAAGCACCTGGTGGTTCCCTATTCGCTGGCGGCGAACGACATCAAGTTCCAGAGTTCCTATGGATCACCGAAGGACTTCGAGGACTACCTGAAAAGCGATTTCGACCGGCTGTACAAGGAGGGTGAGACCCACCCGAAGATGATGTCGATCGGGCTGCACATGCGCCTCGTCGGCCGTCCGGGACGCGCGCAGGGCCTGTACAACTTCATCGAGTACGCCAAGTCATTCCCCGGGGTGTGGTTCGCCACCCGAGGCGAGATTGCCCAGCACTGGTTCGACCACCACGCATGAGCTCCCTGAGGAGGACTCGATGACCATTGATACCCCGATTCCTGGTCCGGTCCGCGACCTGGTCGGTTACAACGGCAACCCCCCGAAGGTCACCTGGCCGGGCAATGCGCGCATCGCGATCTCGTTGGTGGTGAACTACGAGGAGGGTTCCGAGCTCGCGATCGGTGACGGCGACCCCCGGACCGAACGCGGTTACCACGAAGCGCCCTACTACCCCTGGCCGGCGGGCGAGCGGGACCTCGCCTCGGAGTCGATGTACGAGTACGGCTCGCGCGCCGGTTTCTGGCGGCTCATGGACATCTTCGACGAACTGGATGTGAAGAGCACGTTCTACGCGTGCGCGGTGGCCTTGGAGCGCAACCGGGATGCCGCCCGGGAGATCCGGGCACGGGGGCACGACGTGATCTCCCACGGCTACCGGTGGGAGGACGTCACGCTGTTGACCCGGGAGGAGGAACGCGACCACATCGCCAAGGCGATCGCGTCGATCGAGGAGACCACCGGGGAACGTCCGGTCGGGTGGTACTGCCGCTACGGACCCAGTGTGAACACCCGTGAGCTGGTGGTCGAGGAGGGCGGGTTCACCTACGACTGCGACGCCTACAACGACGACCTGCCCTACTGGACCACTGTCCACGGCAAGAAGCACCTGGTGATCCCCTATGACATCGTCGCCAATGACGGCGGCTTCGCCGCCGGGCTCCTCGGCCCGCCGCGTGAGTTCGAAGAGCATCTGCGCTACGACTTCGACCGGCTGTACAAAGAGGGCGAGACCTACCCGAAGATGATGTCGATCGGGCTGCACATGCGGCTGGTCGGCCATCCCGCACGGGCGCAGGCACTGGCCAACTTCATCGCCTACGCCAAGTCGTTCCCCGGAGTGTGGTTCGCGCGGCGGGGCGAGATCGCGCAGCACTGGTACGAGAATCACGCATGAGCGATGTCGACGCTCTGAAGGCGCGCGCGGGCGAGGTCGTCGACGAGCTGCGCGACGAGCTGGTGGAGCTCAGCTCGAAGATGCACGCCGACGTCGAACTGGCCTTCGAGGAGGTCAAGGCCAGTGGGTGGATCACCGACCTGCTGCAGGCCCATGGCCTGCGGGTGGAGCGGGGCCTGGGCTCGCTGCCGACCGCCTTCAGAGCCACCGCCGGCTCGGCTGGACCGAGGCTGGCCTACCTCTGCGAGTACGACGGCCTTCCCGGCTACGGCCAGAGTTGCGGGCACAACGTGGTGGCGGCGGCCGGGGTGGGCGCGGCGATCGCGCTCGCCTCGGTCATCGATCAACTCGACGGGACGGTGCTCGCGCTCGGGACCCCGGGTGAGGAAGGCAGCGGTGGCAAGTACATCCTCGAACGCGAGGGCTTCTTCGCCGACGTCGACGCCATGATGTTGATTTACCCAGGGATGTACAACGTCGCGCACTCCCGTGCCGTCGGCGCGGTCATGGCGACGTTCGAGTTCTTCGGCAGGGCCGCCCATGCCGCCGCTCGTCCCGAACTGGGCGTCAACGCGCTCGACGCGATGCTGCTGGCCTTCCAAGGCATCAACGCGCTGCGCCAACAACTGCCGGGCGACGTGCGGGTGCACGGCATCATTGACAAAGGTGGCACGTTGCCGCAGGTCATTCCCGATCACACCGCCGCGCGGATCATGGTCCGGGCCAACCACGGGACCACGCTCGACGAGGTCGTGCCACGCCTCGACCGGTGTCTGGAGGGTGCGGCACTGATGACCGGCACCCGGTTGGAACGCAGTTGGCGAACCCGGGCCGAGGGCGCCCAACCACTGCTGAGCAACGAGGTGCTGGCGGCGGCGTTCGCGGACAACCTGGCCGGGCTCGGACGCGAGGTACGGCCGAGGGAAGAGCTCTCCGGGGCCTGGTCCGGCGACACCGGGGCGATCAGCTGGCTGGTGCCGACCATCCAGCCGCAGCTGGCCATGACCGGGACCGACGTCGCACCGCATTCGCACGAGTTTCACGCCGCTTCGGCCTCGCCGGCGGCCGCCGCATGCATCATCGACGCTGCCAAGGCCATGACCATGACCGGAATCGACCTGCTCGCCAAGCCTCAGCTGATGAGCGACGTGCGCGCCGAGTTCGCCAAGCGACGTGCCGCGGCGCCGGATCGCGACTAGTACGCGGCGACAGTGAGCCAAGTACCGCGGCCGTACGGCTCAGGAGAAGTCCACCGGTATCGGGTCACCGCGTCCCACCCGCTCGACGATGAGGGCGTAGTTTTCGGGGCGGCGATGAGCCGCGAAGTTGAAGACGCTCTGCCGGTACGGCTCCGAGAGGTCGAGGTCGACCTCCGCGATCACCACCTCATCGTCCTCAGTGCGGGCCCTGGCGACGATCTCTCCCGAGGGCGCCACTATCGCCGAGCCGCCGATGAGGTGGCTGCCATCCTCGTCACCTGACTTGCCGGCCGCGGCGACCCACACCGCGTTCTGGTAGGCGCCAGCTCGCAGGCAGAGCAGATGTGTCTCCATTTTCGCGTGGGGTTCCTCCCGCCATCCCGGGACTGCCATCGGAGTGTTGTAGCCGAGGACGACCAGGTCCGCGCCCTGCAGCGCCAGCACGCGATAGACCTCCGGCCAGCGACGGTCGTTGCACAGGCACATCCCGATCCGGAGGCCGTCGACCACGAACACCCCGAAGCCGAGATCCCCAATCTCGAAGTAGCGTTTCTCGAGATGCTGCGCGGGGACGTCTTCGACCTTATCGGCGTGCCCGGGCAGGTGGATTTTCCGGTACTTGCCACGGATGGCTCCGCCCGAGTCGACCAGAATGGAGGTGTTGAAATGTCGCCCCTCCGGCGTCAGTTCGGCGTATCCAAGATAGAAACCGATCCCGAGCGTTTTGGCACGGTCGAACAACGGCTGGACGTCGACGTTGGGCATCTCCCGCTCGAAGTAGCTGTCGAGTTCCGAGTAATCGTCGCGCCAGTAGCGGGGGAAGAACGTGGTGAGCGTGAGTTCGGGATAGACCACGAAGCTCGCGCCCCGACGGTGAGAATCTTCAAGGAGGCTGACCAACCGTGCGACGACGGCCTTGCGGTCCTCCGCGGGCTGGACGCCTCCGACCTGGGCCACAGCTAGATTGAACGTGCGTTGCACGCCTGCCTCCGTGGATTGTGGGATTCACCGGGCCGCGCGCCGCGCGGCCACCGTGACGGCGACTATTCGGTAATCACATGCCGTCGAGTGCGTCGTGCACTCGCTGAGTCGCCTGCGCTAGGGCGGCCAAGTCCGGCGGACTCCACTCGCGCTCTCGTAGGCTGTGGATCGAGATCCAGCCGGCCATTTCGCCGGCTCGAATGATGGGGCCAAGCGTCTGCGCCCGCACGTTGTAGACATCTTTCAGCGCTTCGGGCGGTTGAGGTGCCTCACGGAAATGCGGCTGTACCAATGGTTTCCGATGTTGTTGCAGCCACACCACGGTGTTCAGCGCACGTTGGTCGAGTGATCCATCTCGACGGATGGACCGTACGCCAGGTGCGACCGCTTCCGCGGCGGTGAGATCGACCCGCAGCCCCAGCGCCGGCAGGTCCATCCTCAAGGTGGTGCGGTCGGCCTCCGTGGCGGCGAGCAGGTCTTCGAGCGCCGGCTGCAGGCGTGCCCGCAGCGTGCCGGAGGCCAGCAGCTGGCCCCATTCGGGGACGATCGCGGACCCACCGCCGACGTCGAGCGCCTTCCACAGGGTGGCCGACACGCTGCACATAACAGGTATACCCAGCCGCTGCTCCAGTTCGGCCGCGTGGGGAGCGCCGGCCACGTTGGTGCACACCACGGCGACCGCGTGCGGGTCACCGTCGGCGGCCTGTTCGATCAGTTGCCGCACTCGCTCCGCCGGCACCCGGCCGAAGTCGAGGTTGTCGGTGAGCCCCAGCTGCGCAGTGCTGACGCATTCGATGCCGTGTTCGCGATAGCGGGCCACGATGCGGTCGGTGACGTCGGCGGTGTACGGAACAGCGAGACCCAGCCGGGTGACGCCGAACGCGCGGAACGCATCCAGCAGCGCCAGCGTGGAGGTGGTCGCCGGGATGCCGGTGTCCTTCTCGATCGCGGCGCACAGTTCGAGATCGTGGTCTATGCCGAGCCAGGAGCCGGCGGTGCCGTTCCACGCGATCACGTCCACTGCCGCGTCGGCGAGCAGCCGGGCGGCGGCCAGCATGGGTTCGGTGCCGAACTGAGCGTTGGCCTGGTCGTCCAGCGCGATGCGGGTCACCGGCACCCGACTGACGTGCATCGACGCGTCGATGCCGTGCAAGATCGCCGAGGTGACCGGTTCCAGGCTCGTGTTCGACGAGGGGGTGAGCATGCCGATGCGAGTGAACTCGGCCATTGCGGTGGGCTCCAAGCGGATCAGACGGGAAGGCGACGGGAATAGTCGAGTGCCAGGTTGCACGCGGTGAACAGCACGCCGGAACCGACGAAGAACAGCAGAGCACCGGTGTAGCTGCCGGTGGCGCCGACGATGAGTCCGACCACGATGGGGGAGAGGATGCCCGCTACGTTGCCTCCCAGATTCATCGCGCCGCCCACGACGCCGGCATTGGTCCGGCCGGCCAGGATGGACGGGACGCTCCAGTACACCCCGGCCCAGCGCAGGAAGAAAAGCACCACGGACAGCAGAGCAACGGCGATCGCGGCGTTCGGCACGAAGGTGACGCCGAGCAGGGCGAGCACCACGAATACTCCGGCGGTGCCCAGCATGGTCCGCAGCACCGTGTTCGGTGAGGCACCGGTGCCACGCCACCAGTCGGCGAGAAAGCCTCCGACCAGCTCTCCGACGAATCCCGCGCCGTAGATGACCAGCGTGGAGTAACCGATCGCCTGAATGTTGAAGTGCTTGGTCTCCGACAGATACAGCGGCCCCCAGGTGAGCAGGCCGTAGAACACCCCGTTGAAGCCGCACCAACCCAGGCACATCGCCCAGAACGACCGGAATTTGGCGTAGCGCAGCAGGCTGACCCGCCTGCTCGGCTCGGGCGAGCCGGCCTGTTCCCGCCGATGCGCGGCCTCGAGGTACTCGATCTCGGCGGCGTTCGCGCTGGGGTGCTCCCCTGGAGAATTGCGGATGTACCAGGCAGCCAACAGCCCGATCAGGACGGTGGCTACGCCGGCGATCACGAAAGCCATGCGCCAGCCGCCGGTCAGCGCGATCAGCCAGGAGATCGAGATTCCGCCGATAGCGGCACCGAGTGGTGCCCCGCCGTCCAACAGCACCGCGCCGCGTCCCCGCTCGCCAGCTGTCATCCAGTTTGCGTTCAGTTTGCCGCCGGCTGGATAGATGGGTGCCTCGGCCGCGCCGAGCAGCAGTCGGAACGACATCAGGCTGCCGAGGCTTGCCGCGCCGGCGGTGAGGGCTTGGGCGATGCCCCAACCGGTGACCGAAGCGGCGACCATGATCCGAGGTTTGAGCTTGTCGACCAGCCAGCCGGCGGGGATCTGCATCAGCGCATAGCTCCAGAAGAAGGCCGACAGGGCGATGCCGGTCGCTTCCTTGGAGATGTGCAGTTCCTTGGTGATCAGCGGCAGGGCCACCGAGATCGATCCCCGGTCGACGTAGTTGAGCGCGACCAGCGCAAGCAACATGGTGAAGATCTTCCAGCGGACCCGGCTCCGCCGGCCGGTCGCCGTGGTGGGTGGGCTTTCGCCTGGTCGATCGGTGGCCGTCTGGGTGGGCTCTGCCATCGCTGAGGTGCCTCCAGGCCAGTTTGGTATCCCAAAACGACTCACTCGAGACTCGCCAACGGCACCGCCGCAGTCAAGGCGGAGACAATAAATCCAGGTAACGTCCGGGCATCGTTGAGCTGGGGTCGCCGTCGCGGAGAGCGGTACCCTCACAGGACCATGCGGCGATGTGGAGTGGCAAGGGTGAGCAGTGAGCAGGTGCGGTCGCCGCTCGCCGCCGTGCGGGAGCGGGTGCTCGAGGAGCTTCGCGAGCGGATCGTGAGCGGGGTGCTGCGCCCGGGGAACCGGCTGGTCGAACGTGAACTCGCCAAGGACCTCGGCGTCTCGCGGGTTCCGGTGCGCGAAGCGATCCGCAGCCTCGAGGCGGACGGTTTCGTGGTGGCGCAGTCCCCACGGAGGGTGGTGGTCCGGCAGCTGTCCCGGGTAGACGTCGAAGAACTGTTCGACGTGCGGGAAGCACTGGAAGTGTTCGCGACCGGGCTAGCCTGCCAGCGCGTGGACCCGCCGGCACTGCGCCGCCTGAAGTGCGAGGTTACCGACGCCGCTCGAGCCCTCGCGGCCGGGAACGTCGCCCAAGCGGCGGAGGCCAATCTTCGGTTCCACCAGGAGATCGTCACGCTGGCCGGGAACGGGTTGCTCCTGTCGATGTTGCACCAGCTGGAGGATCGGCTGCGCTGGTTGTTCCGGCAGAACGAGGACTGGCACCGGCTGCAGGAGGAGCACGTGCGTCTGTACGAGGCGATCGCATCCGGGGATCCGGAGCGGGCGCGCGCCTGCGCGGCCGAGCACGTTCGGGTCAACCGCGCGCTCGTGTTGGGACTGCTGTTCCCGGACGAGTCCTGCACCGGCGACGCCAAGGCGGGCTAGCACTGCGCGACCAAGGACATGGTCCGAGGTGGCACCTCGGTGTACGGCCGGTCCTGTCGGTCAGCCGCCGGGGAGCGGGATGGGTCGGATGCCGTTGTTGGTGCCGCCGAGCACCGGTGGTGGGGTCTGGAAGCTGATCGGGGCGGTGGCTCGCAGGATGCCGCCGGTGCCGTCCTCCAGGCTCACGATCGAGCGGGTCTGGATGGTGAACGCCGCCAGGTCGGGCAGGTAGGGCAGCAAGGCGTTGGTCACCGGGTCGAGCCGCTGGGTGGCCGCGTGCAGCTCGGGCAGCGCGGTGATGAGCTCGTGGCTGAACGGGCGCAGGTCGGCCACGACGGGGCGGGCTGCGGCCAGGAACGGCGTGGCGGCGTCCACCACCGTGTCCAGCTTGTCGGCGGTGCTACGCATGTCGCGCAGGGCGGTGGGCAGGTCGTCCGAGGCGTGTTGCAGGTTGCGCAGGGTCGGGTCGAGCTGGTCGGAGAGCCCCTGCACGGCCGAGCTGGACCGCTTGAGCTGGGCGACCAGGCCGGGCAGCTGGGCCAGGGTCTGGTCGATCTGAGGTTCGTGGCCGCCGAGGCTGCGCAGGGTGGTCTGCAGCCCAGCTACCAGGGTGCGCAGCCGCTGGTCGTCGCCGCCGACGGCCTGGGCGATCTGGCCGACCGAGGTGATCAGGCGCCGGATCAGCTCCCTGCGCAGGGCAAGTTGCTGGGCCACCGGCCGTAGGTCGTTGGCCACTGTCCGGGTGGCGTCCAGGCCCGAAGGCAGGTCGGTATGAGCGCTGGTCAACGCCACGTCGGACTCGGCGAGCAGCGAGGTGAGCATCTGCTGGGCGTTGTCGTCGAGGTGCCCGAGCAGCTCGTCGACCTGGATCGGTCGCTCGGTGTTGCTGACCGGGAACGCGTAGCCGGAGCCGACGTCCGGCGCCGGCGGGCCACCCGGGTTGATCGTCACGTACATCTCGTTGAGCGGGCTCTTCGGCCGCAGCACCAGGGCGGCGTTCCGATACAGGTGGTGACCCGGCTGCAGCGACAGCTCGAGCCGCGCCTGGCCGTTGGGCCCCACCTCGGCCGCCGTGATGTCGCCGACGTTGACTCCGGCGATGCGCACCTCCTGCCCGTTGCCGGGACTGATCCCCGGCGCGGCCGGGAAGTCGGCGGTGACCACCAACCGGCTGCTCCACGGCGTGACCAGCCGCTGGTTGCTCAGCATGATCCCGCCGACGACCCCGGCGATGGTGATCAGGGCGACGACAACGATCGTGTTGCGGAGCAGGCCGGGCTCCGTGCGGACCCGCTCGAACGCCCGGGCCATCCGCTCCCGCCGGTCGCTCACGCCCGCGCCCCGGGGAGCCCGGCGCACCACGGGTCCGGCATCGCGTCTGATGTCGAGGGGATCTGGGGCGCGTTCATCTCGATCGAACTCCTCGTGGGTCGCTACTGCCACCGGTCCGAGCCGGCGCCGTCAGCCAACCCAGCCGACACCACCTGTGGCGATCCGGAAAACGCGTCCCGCCATCACATTCGCGCGCCTGCGACCCACCGCGGAGCGGGCCCGTTGAACTGATCAAATAGGCGTGGCATAACGTCGGAACGGCGCAACGACCTCACGCCAATGACTGCCGGAGGAGGCAAAGGTGGTGATCACTGATTCGGTCATTGACTCGACGAATGAGATGCTCGCCGCATACCCGGTGGCCCGCACCCGGGACATTGACCAGGCCGAGGCGGTCCTGGAGCGGATACTGCCGCGCATTCCGCTCCAGCTGCGGGTAACGACCTCCGGCGATGTATTCGACATGCGGATGAATGCGCTCGATATCGGTGCGGTCACCGCGAGCTATCTGCGATTCGGCTCGGACATCGAGGTGGTGAACAGCGAGACCGCGTTCTACCACGTCAATATCCCGCTGAGCGGCCGCACGGTGTGGCGGGCCCAGAAGTTCGTCGTCCAGTCGACGCCGACCGTGGCGGCGGTGTTCGGCCCCGGCACGGTGGGCAGGTCGCTGTGGACCGGTGGCTGCGCCCAGCTCTGCGTGATGCTGCCGCAGTCCAGCCTGGACCGGGAGCTCGAGCGCCACCTGGACCGGCACATCGCCGAACCGCTCAGCTTCGCGCCGGCGATGAACCTGACAGCGTCGACCACCCGGGGTTGGCTGGACGCGCTCCGGCTGGTGGTGCGCGAGGCGGAGCGCGGCGGGGGCCAGTCGCTGCACCCGCTGATCACGCGGACCCTGGAGAACCTGCTGGTCGACAGCCTGTTGCTGGCGCAGCGGCACAACTACTCCGCCGAGCTGGCCCGGCCGGCGCCGCTGGCGTCGCCGAAGGCGGTTGGCGAAGCGATGGCGCTATTACGGTCCGAACCGGAGTATCCGTGGACGGTCGGTCAGCTGGCCGGCCGGGTTCACGTCAGCGTCCGGGCCTTGCAGTCGGCGTTCGCCCGCTCGGTCGGCGTGTCCCCGATGCGTCACCTGCGCCAGGTACGGCTGAGCCGGGTGCACGCCGAGCTGCTCGACGCCGACCCGGAGACCACCACGGTCACCGAGGTCGCCGCCCGGTGGGGCTTCACCCACCACGGCCACTTCGCCGCGGGCTACCGCGCGAGATTCGGCGAGCCGCCGGTCCAGACCCTACGCCGGTGATCTCTTCGCGGCCCCGAGCCGCGCCGCGCTGCCTCATGCCTCGGCCGGCTGGCGTGGTCGCGAGACCAGACTCGTCGCCGGCATCGCCAGCTGAACCGATTGAGGAATCCACAGAAATCTCGCCGATTGCAGAGTGATCACACCGAAGACCGGCGTGCCCGAGATTCCTATGCTCCCTGGCGGACAGCCCTCTGTACGAGTAAGGAGCGGCCCCGATGCGCAGTGATCCGATCGTCAACCCGGCTGATGCGGCGTTCCACCGCGTCCGATCAATCGGTATTCAGCG
>Ga0137415_10002571_pt1 | contig 18061 bp, 18 predicted proteins | sample CZODoug3_1_1_16f_FD_183082 | JGI IMG/M metagenome (GOLD analysis project Ga0137415, IMG submission 183082) | Vadose zone soil fungal communities from Angelo Coast Range Reserve, California, USA - CZODoug3_1_1_16fungal (Hybrid Assembly) | ecosystem: Environmental > Terrestrial > Soil > Vadose...
CTCGACACTGAGACAGTCGAGGGGTTAGAAGTAATTGACGACGACGAGGAAATCGACCTTTCAAGTCTCGCCCGGATGAGCGAAGACGCTCCCGTGGTTCGATTGGTCAACGTGTTGCTCGTCGATTCGCTTCGCCGCGGCGCTTCCGACATACATATCGAGCCGTATGAGAAAGACATGCGAATCCGATTTCGCATCGACGGCATGCTCTATGACGTTATGCATCCGCCCATGCGGATGCGCGACGCGCTGATTTCTCGTTTGAAGATCATGGCGAAACTCGACATTTCAGAGAAACGCCTGCCACAGGACGGACGCATTAAGATTAAGGTAAAAATCGAAGGGCGTTCCCGCGAACTGGATTTTCGTGTCTCTAGCCTGCCCACGTTGTTTGGCGAAAAAGTCGTGCTCAGACTCCTTGATAAGGACAACCTGATGCTTGACATGACCAAACTTGGATTCGAAGAGGAATCGCTTGTCAAATTCCAGCGTAACATCGCGCGTCCATACGGCATGGTGCTGGTAACCGGTCCGACAGGTAGTGGTAAGACAAACACTCTTTATTCCGCTTTGCAGTCGTTGAATCGTGAAGACACGAACATTATGACTGCCGAAGACCCGGTTGAATTCAATCTTCACGGCATAAATCAGGTCCAGATGAAAGAACAGATTGGACTGAATTTTGCTGCCGCACTTCGTTCCTTCCTCCGACAGGATCCCAACATTGTCCTCGTCGGCGAAATTCGCGACTTTGAGACCGCTGAAATAGCCATCAAAGCCGCTCTTACCGGACACCTTGTCCTTTCAACCCTCCATACGAACGACGCACCCTCCACTATCTCGCGTCTTATGAACATGGGTATCGAGCCTTTTCTGGTGGCGACCAGCGTCAACCTGATTCAGGCTCAACGTCTGATCCGCCGCGTCTGTAAAGATTGCAAGACTGAACAGCAAGCGCCCATGGAAGCCCTTATTGAGGTTGGCTTCAAGCCTGATGAAGCACGCCAAGTGAAGACTTTCAAGGGACGGGGATGCCAGACCTGTAATAACACCGGATACAAAGGGCGCATTGGACTTTACGAAGTAATGGAAATAACTGACGAGATTCGCGAATTGATCATGATTGGCGCTTCCTCTTTGGAACTGCGCAAGAAAGCCGTTGACGACGGCATGATCACGCTTCGTCAGTCAGGAATTCACAAAATTCGCGCCGGGGTAACCACCCTGGAAGAAGTCGTGCGGGAAACCGTTGCCTGATCTTGGAGGGGCTTTATGAAGCGTGCTATTGCATTATCGATGCTGGTTCTTTTTTCAATCGCTGTGATCATACCGATCATGGATTCCTCTGCGCATAATGACCGGAAACACTTCGGCCATCGCAAACATCATCATTCCAGAGCCTGGTGGCGTCGCTACCATGCGCGGAAACGACGTCAAAGGCGAATGGCCCGGCTTAGAATGCGTAACCTTCAACCTGCGACGAATGGGTTGGCCGACGCTGCGAAGCCCGAAGTTCTGGCACATCATGTTACGGCTGAGAGCGGTCTCTATTTGGATCCGAGTGGACGATGGAGTGTAACTCTACCAGCAGGCTGGAACAGTCGAACCGCGCCATCAAACGGTGAAGTGAAATTTAGAATCTTTGCCGCTGATGGAAAGCCGGCCGGTTATTCTGCCCTGGCCGGTGTAAACGTGCCTGCGTCACCCAAACCGATGCTCGCGTCTAAAGCACGTCGATACATCGGCGATGTGTCCTTCAGCGACCTGCGCAAGACGGTGATTGACAAAATGATCGTTTCCAACGGATGGGTGACCAACGATTACGAACGAACGATTGACGGCAAACGAGTTTTTGTCGTTATCGCGCAAACTGGAAACTCGCCCGACGGAAGTGTCGGCCCACAGTCCTGGTCCTTCTATTTTACCGAGGTGGACGGGAAAGTTTATAGCCTGTCAACTACAGCGCCGGTCGAGTTCTTTGACCAGGCAGATTCCGGCTCACAACGATTGCTGGGTTCCTTCAAAGGCACAACACGGCCCACAGCCAGTTTGCCTCCTTCGGAACGGTAACATGAAAGCCCCTTTAAACTTCTCGCAACCTGGAGTACTCAATTCTCATGGCAACGAATGAGGCAGCCCCCCATATTTCTCTTTCAGATCTGTTGAAGAAACTCACAGAGCTGGGCGGATCGGACCTTCATGTCACTACGAACACGGCGCCACAGGTGCGCGTGCACGGTGAACTCAGCCCGCTCGAAGGGTATCGTGTTTTAACCTCCGCGGATACCAAGCAGCTTGCCTATTCAGTACTCACAGATGCTCAGAAGCACCGTTTTGAAGAAAACCTCGAACTGGACTTTTCTTTTGGCGTGAAAGGCCTGTCTCGATTTCGCGCCAACATTTTTAATCAGCGCGGTGCGGTTGGTGCGGTCTTCCGCGCCATACCGTACGAGATCAAACCCTTTGAAGCCCTTGGCCTGCCGGCGGTTGTAAAGACGATGTGCGATAAGCCACGCGGGCTTATCCTCGTAACCGGGCCAACCGGATCGGGCAAGTCGACGACCCTGGCCGCGATGATTGACAAGATCAACAATGACCGGCACGAACACATCCTGACAATCGAAGACCCGATTGAATTTCTCCATAACCACAAAAACTGCCTGGTTAATCAGCGAGAGGTCAATGCCGATACCCACAGCTTTTCCAGCGCGCTTCGAACAGCTTTACGACAGGATCCGGACGTGGTGCTGGTGGGTGAAATGCGCGACCTCGAGACCATACGGCTGGCGCTGACCGCGGCCGAGACCGGTCACTTGGTTTTCGGCACATTGCACACGAGTTCGGCCGCCAAAACGATAGACCGCATCGTGGACGTTTTTCCGGCTGCCGAAAAGGACATGGTGCGCGCCATGCTTTCGGAAAGCCTCCGGGCGGTGATATCGCAGACGCTGATGAAGCGCGTCGGCGGCGGACGTATTGCGGCGCACGAAATAATGATTGGTACCCCGGCTATACGAAACCTGATCCGCGAGGGCAAAATCGCGCAAATGTACTCGGCGATTCAGACTGGACAGGGGCAGGGTATGCAGACTCTCGACCAATGCTTGCAGGAATTGGTGCAAAAGGGCGTCGTGAGCCGAGAAGAAGCGAAGTACAAGGCGCAAAACAAGGACAGCATCTAATGGAGCGCGATCAAGCAATACGCCTGATGCAAGACCTGCTGCGGCGCATGGTCGAGAAGAAGGGTTCGGACCTGTTCATTACGGCCGGATTCCCGCCCGCCATCAAGATCGACGGCGAAATCAGACCCCAATCGGACCGGACTTTGAGTCCCGAGCAGAGCGCGGGCCTGGTCCGCGCCATCATGAACGACCGGCAGACCAAGGAATTCGATTCCACCAAGGAATGCAATTTCGCGATCTCGCCGCCGGGAATCGGCCGCTTTCGCGTCAGTGCGTTCGTGCAGCAAAGCTTCACGGGCGCGGTGCTCCGCACCATCAATGCGAAGATTCCGACCCTCGAAGAACTGGAATTGCCGCCGGTACTGAAGGAAGTCGTGTTGTCGAAGCGCGGCTTCGTCATTCTGGTCGGCGGCACGGGTTCGGGCAAGTCCACGTCGCTGGCCGCGATGGTCGGATACCGGAACGAAAAGACCCGCGGCCACATCGTCACGATCGAGGATCCCGTCGAGTACGTGCATGCGCACAAGGGGTGCGTCGTCACGCACCGCGAGGTCGGCGTCGATTGCGATAGCTGGCATCTGGCGCTCAAGAACACCCTGCGCCAGGCGCCCGACGTGATTCTCATCGGCGAGATCCGCGATCGCGAGACCATGGAGTATGGAATTCAATTCGCCGAGACCGGCCACTTGGTGCTGGCCACGCTGCACGCGAACAGCTCCAACCAGGCGCTCGACCGCATCATCAATTTCTTTCCGGAAGAGCGCCGCGAGCAGCTGCTCATGGATTTGTCGCTCAACATTCGCGCGCTCATCTCGCAGCGTCTCATACCTCGGGAAGCAGGATCGGGCCGGATCGCGGCCATGGAAATCATGCTGGCTTCGCCGTTGATTTCGGATTTGATCTTCAAGGGCGACGTTGCCAAGATCAAGGACGTGATGTCGCGCTCGAATCGCCTGGGGATGAAAACCTTCGATCAGTCGCTGTTCGAGCTGTACGAGGCCGGCCTCATCTCCTACGAAGACGCCCTGCGCAACGCCGATTCGAAGAACGAACTGCGGCTCAAGGTGAAGCTGGAAAGCAAGCGCGAAAACAAGAACCCGGAAGAGGGCGCCACTTCGCTGCAAATCGTAGAGGAAGAAGAAGGCCAGGTGTTCTAGGGAATGTCCGACGGTTCACCGGTTCAGGCTCAGGTGATGAACACCAAGCCGCTCTTCAAGCTGATGGTCGAGCGCAAGGCGTCGGATCTCTTTTTCACCTGCAACGCGCCGGTCAAGATAAAGATCGAGGGAAAGATTTTCCCCGTCAACAAACAGGTCTTGAGCCCGGAGACGGTGCGCCAGGCCGCGCTCGGACTCATGAGCCAGGAGCAGCTCGAGTACTTCAACGAGGAATTGGAGATCGACTTCGCGATCTCCGAACCCGGCCTCGGCCGCTTTCGCGTCAACGTGTTCTACCAGCGCGGCTACCCGGCGATGGTGTTGCGCTACATTACCGCGGAGATGCCGAAGCTCGAGGACCTCGGCATGCCCGATATCTTCAAGGATCTGGTCATGCTGAAGCGCGGGCTCATTCTCATGGTCGGCGCCGCGGGGGCCGGCAAATCGACGACGCTCGCCGCGATGATCAACTATCGGAACGAAACCTCGTCCGATCACATCTTGACCATCGAGGATCCGATCGAATTCCTGCATACCAACAAGAAATCGATCATCAATCAACGCGAAGTCGGCATCGACACCAAATCCTTCGCCCGCGCGCTGCGCAGCGCCGTGCGGGCGGCCCCCGACGTCATCCTGGTCGGCGAAATTCGCGACCGTGAAACCATGGAGGCCGCGATCGCGCTGGCCGGAACCGGGCATCTGTGCATAGCCACCCTGCACGCGAACAATTGCGCGGAAACACTGGACCGCATCATCAACATGTTCCCCCGCGACCAGCACAACCAGATTTTCCTGGACCTTTCGCAGTACCTGCGCGCGATTCTGTCGCAGCGCCTGGTGCCCGCCAAATCCGGAATGCGCGTCGCCGCCTCGGAGGTCATGGTCAATACGCCGTACATCTCCGATCTCATCAAAAAAGGCGACGTGATCGGCGTCAAGGAAGCGATTCGCACCGGTACCGAGCGCGGCATGCTGAGCTTCGACAGCTCGCTGTACAATCTGGTGCGCGAGGGCAGAATCGACATGGAGGAGGCGCTGTCGAGCGCGGATTCGCGCACCAATCTCGAAGCGAAGATCAATTTCGGCTGACGAAGATCAATTTCGGCTGAAGATCGAACTCGCGCCCGCGCCCGACCCTCCGTCCATGGCCCACGAGCCGCGATCGGGCGACTGATTCGAGTGGCAGGTGACGAGATTTCCCTCGAATTCGCGGGCGCTCGCATCCCAGCCGCAGCGCACCGCGTTCTCCCGGCAGTCCTTGGGATCGAGCGTCAAGGCGCGCCGCGCGGCCTTTTCCAGGTCGTGATCCAATGCTCCGGTCACGCCGTCCTGGATCACGTCTATCGGACCATTGACGGGGAAGGCCGCCACGGGCACGCCGCAGGCCATGGCTTCGAGATTCACCAGTCCAAACGTATCCGTGAGGCTTGGAAAGACCATGACGTCGGCAGCAGCAAGGTGCGCGGCAAGATCCTCGGCAAATCGAAACCCCGTGAACGTCGTTCCCGGATACAAGCTTTGCAGCCGCGCGCGTTCCGGGCCGTCGCCGATCACCAGTTTGCTGCCATCCCACGGCATGCGGAGGAACGCCTCGATGTTCTTCTCCACCGCGACACGGCCGACGTAGGCTGCAATCGGGCGGGGCAGGCTCAAGAAGTCCTTGGCTCCAGGTTTGAAGAGATCCGTATCCACGCCGCGCCGCCAGGCGGCCAGATTCCTGAAGCCACGCGCCTGCAGCTCGTTCCGCAACGATTGCGTGCTGACCATGCAACGCACCGCCGCGCCGTGGAAGCGGTGCAAAGCCCAATAGGAGAACGCGATCGGAATCGGAAAGCGCGCGCGCAGGTACTGCGGGAACTGGGTATGGTAGGAGGTGGTGAATCTCAATCGGCGCCGCAGGCAATAGCGCCTCGCTGCGAGACCGAGCGGCCCTTCGGTCGCGATGTGCAGAGCCTGCGGGGAGAAGCTTTCGATGCTCTTTTCCACCAGCTTGCGCGGCAATAGCGAGAGGCGAATTTCCGGATAGGTTGGGCACGCAATGCTGCGGAAGTCCTGGGGCGTCAGCATACGGACTTCATGCCCGAAGCGGCGGAGCCATTCCGAGGTTTTCGCCAAGGTGCGCACGACGCCGTTGGTCTGCGGAAACCAGGCGTCGGTAACGATCATGATTCTCATGAGCGCAGACAATGGCATGCCTGCATGACGAACACGTGAACGTGAAACGGCGCCAGTTCTCAGTGACAACTTGACGGCCTTCTTGTAACAGGGGTGTAACCAAAATCCTATATTTGCTTCATCGTCGGCTTGAAAGAGTACGATGTGAATTCTCCAACGAGGAACCTCTTATGCAAAATTTCTGGGAAGAATTGCGGAGCCAGCGGTGGGACGATCACCGTTACTATCACCATAGCCGCATCAACCAATCGCTGCATTTTCTGAGTGCGATTAGCTTCCTGGTCGCCTACGTAATGATGTTCAAGGATCCGGTGGTTGCCGCTCTGATCGGCTGGCTCGTGGCCATGGTCAGCCGCCAATCCGGGCACTTCTTTTTCGAGCCCAAAGGGTACGACGAGGTCAACAAGGCGTCCCACGAGTACAAGGAAGCGATCAAGGTGGGCTACAACTTGCGCCGCAAGGTGATCCTACATCTGATCTGGGTGTTGGCGCCGCTGGCGCTGTGGCTGACTCCCACCTTGTTCGGGCTCTTCCAGCCGCCCGACAGGGGAGGCGACTCCTTCATGCGGCACGTGGGGGAGATCTGGCTGGTCGTCGGGATCGGTGCCCTGATTTTCCGTACCGTCCATCTCTTCTTCCTGCGCGACGTACAGACGGGTTTGGTGTGGCTCACCAAAATCATCACGGACCCGTTCTACGACGTCAAACAATACTTCAAGGCGCCGCTTTACCTGATGCGGGGAGAGCTCATCGACCCGATGGGCGAGAGCCACCGGGCTTGAAGCATTTCCTTGAGCACGCCGCGACGGATGGACTTGTTGGTGAGCTGGGGACTAGCCCACCACCAACCGTCCTCCTGCATGGCATGGGCGGCGGACACCATGGCGTCGCACACGTCCGAAAAATCGGCATCCGTATAGTTCAGGCTAAAAATCAGCCTGCCGGTTCCGACCCAGCTTAGGGCCAAGCCGGCTGCACGCAGGTAGTATTGGAACATCCAGTTGTAACGCGACGGCTGCTGATAGCAGATCGTCCAGATCGAAGACAAGTTCGCGACCCGCACCGGCAGCCCCGCGGACTGCAGCCGCTCGTTGAGCGTTTGCGCGCGAAAGTTCCAAACCGTATCGAGATCGCGGTACAGCCGAAGGACCGGCTCGCTCTCGATATGCTTCAGGAACTCGGACATCGCCCCCATCACATAGGGGTGAGAATTGAATGTGCCTCGGGCAAAGCAGATGTCGGCAGGCCGATCGTCCCTGAAACGGCGCATGAATTGGCGGCGTCCGCACAGCACCCCGACCGGCAATCCACCGGCTACGGTCTTGCCGTAGGTCACCATGTCCGCCTTCACGCCGAAGTACTCCTGCGCTCCTCGCAAGCTGAGCCTGAACCCGACGAACACCTCGTCGAATATCAACACGATACCGCGCTCGCTGCACACCTCGCGCAGTTTGCCGAGCCACGCGGAATAGGCGGCGCGATCGAAGTGGGCGCGGCGCCCGCTGTCGACCAGCGTGGAGTCGCCGGGCGCACTGATGTTCGGATGGAGCGCCTGCAGCGGATTTACCAGTACGCAGGCGATGTCGCGCCGCGTGCGGAGCACCTTGATGGTTGCGTCGTCCATCTCCTGCAGCGTGTATGTATCGCCCTGGGCCATCGGATTCCCGACCCCCGGCTGAACGTCACCCCACCACCCGTGGTAGGCGCCGCAAAAACGAACGAGATGGCTGCGGCCCGTGTGATAGCGAGCCAGACGGACGGCTTGCATCACGGCTTCCGTGCCGGACATGTGGAACGAGATCTCGTCGAGTCCGGATATCTCGAGAAGTCGCCGGATGTTGTAGGCGGTTATCGGGTGGTAGGCGCCCAAGACCGGGCCCAGCTCGCGGACCCGTTCGCTGCCGCGCGCGATGCATTCCTTGTAGAAATCGTAGCCGAACAGGTTCACGCCGTACGATCCGGTCAAGTCGTAGAACCGATTGCCGTCCATGTCGGTGACCGTCACGCCCGAAGAGGACTGCAGGAACACGCCCGCTTGGAAGTGTTCCCGGACGAAACGGCTGAATTGAAAGGGTACCCGATAGCGCGACGTGAATTGCAGGTCGGAGACGGCGTCGACGATATCGTCGGTGAGGTCCGCCGTCTCCCGGAATCGCTCGGTAAAGACGGCCGCGAGGCGCATGAATCCCGCACGACGCGCCGCGGCCACATGGTCGGGAGCGGCGTCGGCCCGGAAGAAGTGCTCGGCGTCGTATTCGTAGTACGGCACCACCGACGCGAAGCGGCGCGCCATGCGCGAGTGTCCGGCCAGGGATCGATGCTTGGCGCGCGAGAGTCGCAGCCGCGCACGGAGCTTGGGGAACAGAACCGCCAGCGCGCACGCCCCGGCGGCGTAATAGAGTATCGGATGGGTCACGGAATTCCTCGCGCGGCACTGTATTGCAGGCGAATGACATTACGATGACGATGCGCTCCGTGATAGACCGGGTGGTCCGGCACGAGGACTTGAACTTCCTGCTGACCAATCGCATTCCGCGGCGCTGGCTGACCTTGTTCATCGGATGGCTAAGCCGCATCGAGCATCCTTGGGTCAGCTCCACCTGCATCGCGGTATGGCGTCTGTTTTCCGATCTCGATCTCTCCGATGCCAAGAAAAGCCGGTTCGAGAGCCTGCACGACTGCTTCACGCGCGAGCTTGAGGACGGGGCGAGGCCGATCGATATGAATCCGTCGGTTCTGGTGAGCCCTTGCGATGCGTTGGTGGGCGCCTGCGGGCGGGTGACCGAGGGCAGCGTGCTGCAGGCCAAGGGCTTTCCCTACCCGCTGCTCGACCTGTTGGGCGACCCGGAACTCGTGCGCTACTACCGGAACGGCCGTTACGCGAACCTGCGGCTGACTTCGAGCATGTATCACCGCTTCCATGCGCCCCACGATTGCCGCGTCGAGCAAGTGAACTATATTTCCGGAGACACCTGGAACGTCAATCCAGTCGCGCTGCGGCGGGTCGAAAAGCTGTTTTGCAAGAACGAACGCGCCGTCATTCGCTGCAGGCTGCCGTCGGGGGCGCTGCTGACCCTGGTACCGGTCGCCGCCATCCTGGTCGCCAGCATCCGCCTCAAGTTCCTCGATGTGCGGCTGCACCTCAAGTACCGCGGGCCCAACCTCATCCCCTGCGATGCCGGCCTCCGCAAGGGCGAGGAAATGGGCTGGTTCGAGCATGGGTCGACCATCATCGTCTTCGCACCGCCCGGCATGGATTTATGCGCGGAAATCGGCGAGGGGCGGCGCATTCAAATGGGTCAGGCGCTCATGGACCTAGAGCGCCAATAAGGCTACTGGCGAGTTCGCGCAAGGGATCGAAGAGGGACGCCAATCCCATGCTGAACAGGAAGAAGCAGGTGTAGAAGGAAGCCGGGTGCACTTCTGCTGCGCGCATGGCGGGTGCTGCGAGCCTGGCTCTGACCCCTTCGATATTCGCAATGTAAGCGAAGAGAACTCCGAACAGCCCCCCTCCGATGATGTCGGTGGGATAGTGAAATCCCAAATAGACTCTGGGGAACGCGATCATGCATGCCACGTACAGGGTCAATCCGGCGCCCAGAGTCTTCGACACGTACCACAGGCCGGTGCTCATCGCGAAGAACACCATGGCATGGTCGCTGGGAAACGAACTCCAGGTCCGGAAGGGGTCGGCAGAGACCCCGTACGGCAGAACCAAGCCGAGTTCGGGCGAAATCAGCGGCCTCACCCGAAACGGCAGGAAGTCCGCCAGGAGTCGGCCGACCACTACGCCAAGAACCGCGCCCACCATCGTCACCACGACGATCTTTCGATTCTTGAGATTCGCAGGCCCCGGCTGAAACCAAACCCACCAAAAGACCGCAACCATCACCCATCCCTGGAACACGGCATGGTGTGCGAACGTTCCCATGACGCGGTCGAAAACCCGCGAATGATGGGCAAACTGATTGAGGAATCGCAGGATGGCGACGTCGAAGGCGTTTGTCACAGCGGTTTGCGGGTTATAGCGGTTTGCGCGTTATAGCGGTTTGCGATGCCGTGTCAAGGTGACGGCGATGGATGCCAGCACGGCCATGCGCACGGCAACGCCGTTGTTGACCTGTTCCCGGATGACCGAGCGCGGACCGTCGGCGACTTCCGAGGAGATTTCGACGCCCCGATTCATGGGGCCCGGATGCATGACGAGCACGCTGGGCGAGGCAAGCTTCACGCGCTTCGCGTCCAATCCGAAATCGCGAAAGTAGGCTGCATCGTCGAGCGACGCGCTCTGCGCCATTCTCTCCTTCTGAATTCGCAGCATGATCACGACGTCCGCCCCGGCGATCCCGTCCTCGATCCGCGTGAAGCGTTGGGCGCCGCGAAATTCGGTTTCCGCCGGCAACAGCGTTTCGGGCGCCACGAGGCGAATATCGCTTGCCCCCAAGGTCATGAACGCGTGCGCCGAGGAGCGTGCCACCCGGGAGTGCTTGATGTCGCCGACGATCGCGATCTTGAGTCCGGCGAAACGCCGTTTGTGCGTGCGTATGGTCAGCGCATCGAGCAACCCTTGAGTGGGATGGGACATGTGCGCCTCTCCCGCGCTCACCACCGAGACATGCGGAGCCACGTGATCGATCAGGAACTCCGGCATTCCCGCTTCGGAGTCGCGAATGACGAACACGTCGGTGTTCATGGCTTCGAGCGTATAAATCGTGTCCAGCATGGTCTCGCCCTTGGCCCGCGAGCTCAAATGTTGATCGAGATTGAGTACGTGCGCGCCGAGCCGCCGGCTGGCGAGATCGAAGGAGGCCCGGGTGCGTGTGCTCGGTTCGAAAAAGAGGTTGGCGACCGTGACGCCGGCAAGTTCACGGCCCTCGTAGGCAGGCTGCCCAGGAAGGCGCCGGTAGCTTTCGGCCCGGTCGAGGATCCCGGTGAGTACGTCGCGGGTCAGCCCCTCGAGAGTGACGAGGTGGCGCAGTCCCCCTGCGCCGTCTTGTTGTGCACGCATCTAGAGCAGGCTCCCGGCCCGGCCTCATGTTGAATCGATAAACCAGCGTTCCAAGATGACGCATGCGGCGGCCGCATCCACGTCCGTTTTCGCCACCCGTCGTTTGCGGGCTCCGGATTCCCGCTCAGCCTTGAGCCGGGACCCCGCCTCCAGCGACGAATAGCGCTCGTCGACCAGGTGCACGGGCAAGGCATACCGCCGCGCAAGCTCATCGGAGAAGTCCCTGGCTTGCGCGCTCATCCCGCTCTCGGAACCATCGGCATTATACGGCAACCCGACCACGATCAGGTCCGGCCGCCAATCGCGCATCAGCGCATCGACGGCACTCCACGACGGTCCGGCAGCGGTGTTGGCGACCGCGGCCAGGGGACTCGCGCTGCGGGCGAGCGTGTCGCCGCACGCGACTCCAATGCGGCGTCGTCCGAAATCGAACGCGAGGACGAGTTGTGGAAGGCGGCGGCTAGCGCTAGGCATTGCCGCTGATCGAGCTGATGCGGGACAGTTCGACGCCCAGCAGCCGCGCGGCGGCCTGCCAACGAGATTCGAACGGCAGATCGAAGATGATGCCGGCCTCGACGGGCGCGGAGAGCCACGCGTTCGCACGGATCTCATCCTCCAGCTGCCCGCCATCCCAGCCCGCATACCCCAGGGCGACGACGGCCTCCTCGGGGCCCTTGCCGCGAGCCATGGCCGCCAGGATGTCCCGGGACGTGGTGACGTGGATGGAGTCGGAGACTTTCAGCGTCGAGTCCCATTCGCCGCCGGCTCGATGAACGACGAAGCCGCGATCGGTCTGCATCGGGCCGCCGCGCAATACCTGGCGTTCGATCAAGGGGCGTTCCTCGATCTCGATCTCGATCTCGAGCTGTTCGAAAATTTCACCCATGCGCATGGGCAACGGTTTGTTGAGGATGAGTCCGAGAGCGCCCTGGGCGCTGTGGTCGCAGATGAGGGCAACGGTCTGCGAGAAGTTCGGATCACCCATCGCCGGCATGGCGATCAGCAGTTGGTTCGTCAGATAACCCGAGTCGCTCATATGGTGGCCGCCCGCGAACGTTGAGGGTTGGATCCAGGAGCCTTCAGACTCCTAGGGCCTGGCACCGGGGGTGCTCGGTTCGGCGTAATATACGCTGGAGCCGTGGGCTTCGCCGCCGAGAAATTGCCATTCGTATGCGATGCGAATTTGATCGTGCTTCGCGTTCATGGCGGCAGGAAACGGATCGTACGGCGAAGCCAGCTTCAATATGCGCATGGCCGCCTCGTCGATTTCGGCGTGGCCGCTGCTGCGGCGAACCACGGTCTTGAGCAGCTTGCCGTCGGAACCGATCGTGACTTCGATAACCGGGGTGCCCGAGAGCTGCGTGCGCCGCGCGACATCCGGGAAATTGATGGTGCCGACGCGCTCGATCTTGCGCCGCCAGATGTCCAGGTAAACGGCAACGTCGGATTCCCGGGTGTCCGCCGCGATCCAAAGCTGCTGCTTCGACTCGCCGCGCAGGCGAAGTTCGATGCCCTCGTCGTTCGGCGTCATCGCGAGGTCCGGCCTCTTCTCCAGCAATTCCGGCATTTGGGACGCTTCTTTGGCGGCGGTGGCTGCCGCAAAATACAGAATCTTCGATGCCGGCGCATGGGTGGCCACCAACTCGTCGTCGCCCACGGTCTCGCCGTTGTGCGCGGCGGCGAGGCCCTCGCCCCTTAAGCTTCCGAGCCGGTCCACCGGTACCTGGGACGATTTCGGTATCAGAGTCCGTTGGCCGTTCAGCATGTTGCCGGTTCCGAGTTGAGTGCGCTGCGCGATATACCGGGCGTTCGGGTTCTTGTCGGCCAGCGGGGCCTGATCGTTGACGAGGACCACCTCGAGCGCCGGCGAGTCCGGACCGCCTTCGTCGCCCTTCGCCGAACTGAATGTCACGCCCAGGATCACGATGCCATGAAACAGCGCGGCCAGGAAGCACGTGGTCAACATGCGATCGCTGGCGGGCGGCAGGCCGACTTGAAACAGTTCGCTATTCACGCAGCTTCCAGGCTCCTAGAGATGGCGCTCACCAGCATTCCGCCGATGTCTACACCATGCTTCCTGTCAAGTTCGCGGATGCCCGTGGGGCTGGTCACGTTGATCTCGGTCACGAAGTCGCCGATCACATCCAGGCCGACGAAAATCATTCCGGCGGCCTTGAGTTTAGGCCCGATGACGGAACACAGCCACCGGTCGCGGTCGTTGAGGGGACGGCTCTCGGCCCGGGCCCCGGCCGCGAGATTTCCGCGGTGGTCGTCGGCATCGGGCATTCTCTGCAGGGCGAAGGGCACGGGCTCGCCGTCGACAAGTATCACGCGGCAGTCGCCGGCCGTTACGATTTCGGGAAGGTATCGCTGTACGATGGCATAGCGCGTGCCGTAGTCCGTCAATGTCTCGAACACCACGTTGCGGTTCTTGTCGCCTTGTTCGAGCACGAAGATCGAGCGGCCCCCCATTCCGTCCAGCGGCTTGCAGACGGCCTTGCCGTGCTCGCGCAGAAACTCGCTCATGTCGTGCATGTCGCGCGATATCAAGGTCGGAGCGCAGCATTCCGGAAACCACGCCGTGTACACCTTTTCATTCATGTCCCGCAGGCCTTGAGGCCGATTGCACACCAGCGCGCCTTGGATTTGGGCGCGATCCAATATGTAGGTGCTGTAGATGTACTCGGTATCGAACGGTGGATCCTTGCGCATCAAGATCACGTCATAGTCGCCCAGTCTGCCGAGCGCAGCGTCGCCGCGCTTGTACCAAACCTTGGGATCGTCAAGGACCTTGAGCGGTGCGAGGCGGCCGAAGGCGACGCCGTCGCGCAAGTAGAGGTCTTTCTGTCCGGCGTAGAAGAGCTCCCAGCCCCGCGCCTGCGCCGCCAGCAGGATCGCAAGCGTGCTGTCCTTCGCCGGCTTGATGGCTTCGATGGGATCCATGACCACGACAAGACGAACTCGAAGAGGCATGCTCGGTCCTTTGGAGGGCTCAAGGATTGCTTGGGACGCCGCAGTCTAGCGTATGCGACGGCTGCATCCGCCCTCTTGGAAAAACTGTGAACCACGCCACCGATGTTTACACTCTATTGCCTCCAAATGTCGACCCCGTACCGTGGCTTGCGGGCCCCGGATATGTTAAAAAGCCACAAGATTCCAGCACCTACGAATGCGCAGCCCAACGCCCCGAAGGCAGTTTCATGGAGAGCACGATTACATACGGCAAGCCGAAACTCACGGGGTTGAAAGTCCTCGTGATCGACGACAGCAAAACGATCCGGCGAACCGCTGAAACGCTGCTCACCAAGGAAGGCTGCGAGGTCTTTACGGCCGTCGACGGGTTCGACGCGCTGTCCAAGATCGCCGACCACCAACCCGATATCGTCTTCGTGGACATCATGATGCCGCGTCTCGACGGCTACCAGACCTGTTCGCTCATCAAGCACAACAAGGTGTTCAAGCAGATCCCGGTCATCATGCTGTCCAGCAAGGATGGGCTGTTCGACCGAGCACGGGGCCGCATCGTCGGTTCCGAGCATTATCTGACCAAACCCTTCACCAAAGATGAGCTGCTCGGCGCTATCGAAGCCCACGTCGGAAAATGACGGAGAATCCGCGAATGGCACTGATTCTAATAGTCGACGACTCGCCCACCGAAGTGTTTGTCATGCAAAAGGCCCTGGAGAAGCATGGGTTCAAGACCGCGGCGGCTGAAAATGGCGAGGAGGGCGTCCGGAAGGCGAAAGCCATGAAGCCCGACCTGATCTTCATGGATATCGTCATGCCGGGCGTGAACGGGTACCAGGCGACGCGCATGCTCGTCAATGACCCCGAAACCAGTCTGATCCCGATCATCATGGTGACGACCAAGGGACAGGAAACCGACCGGGTATGGGGGCTGCGTCAGGGAGCGGTCGACTATCTGGTCAAGCCGGTGTCGGCTCAGGCGCTGGTCGAGAAGGCACAGGCCGCCCTCGCAATATGACCGGCACGCCGTCCGGTACCGATTTGAGCTTGCGGAGCCTGCGGGACCGGCCATTCGAACTGCTGAAGGAACTGGAGAAGCGCAGCCGCAGCGTGACCGCCGGTAGCGCTCCCGAAGCGGCCGCGGGTCTGGAGTGGGTTGGAGTCGCGTTCCGCATGGGTGGAGAGACATTTCTGGTGGCGCGCGAGGAAACCCGGGAGGTTCTCGGCTATCCGGCCGTCATAACTCGAATCCCCGGCGCAAAGAACTGGGTCAAAGGATTGGCCAATATTCGCGGCCAACTGCTGCCCATGCTCGACCTCAGGCAGTTTCTGGGAAGCGGAGCAACGACGCCGGGGCGCAATACACGCATCGTGGTGGCCAATCACCGGGAGATTCCGGCAGGGCTCATTGTCGACGAGGTCTTGGGCTTTCGCCGTTTTGCGGACCCGGAGTTCAATTCGGAGCCGCCGCCGACGGTGATTCGCTGCGATAGCTATCTCGCGGGCGCCTTTCGGCGCGGCGGCGAGGTGTGGCCGGTGCTCAGTTTGAAGAGTTTGGTGGAGAGCCAGAGCTTTTTACAGGCCGCGAGCTGACTGCTGCCGGAATGACGACATGAACATGCGAGACAATACAACTCCGAAATCCGCTTTGCTGCCGGCGCTGGTGGCCGTGATCGTACTGTGCCTTGCCGGGGCCGCGGTGCTGACCCTCCTGACGCACGGTGGCTCGCACACCGCCGCGCCCGCATCCGAGGCATCGCTGATCCTCCAACGCTTGCCCTTCGAAGCACAAAACGCGCTGCGCGGGGAAGCCACCGCATTCGACGCCCTGGCCAAGAGCGTCTCTCGCCTCAACGGCCTGCGCGGTGCGCTCACGGACGAAAGAACCCGGATCCGTCCTGGAACAAGCTGACCGACGCAGTTTCCAAGGTCGGCGAAGCGCGCAAAGCGGTTGAGACCATTCAAACCGCGAATCAGGAGGCGCGGGAACTTGCTCCGAAACTGCTCTCAGAACTGGGCGACCTTGCCAGCGCGGTCGGGGTGCAAAAGCTCGAGGGCATGAGCCGCTACCTGGAGCGATTTGAACTCACCGTGCAACGTGTGCAACAGGAGCTGAACGGCATGAGTTCGGGCGTGAGCGACGCCGCGCCCACGGCGCAGCGGCTGGCGGACAGCCTGGAATTCCTGAATCAGGTGATGCGCGGCCTCTCGGGCGAGGAGTCCGGCCTGGCGCTGACCCGGGTGACCGGCAACGACGCGGAGCAGCGCCTGAAGACGGTGGTGCAGCGCAATCAGCAGTTCGGCGCCAGCGTGCGCAAGGCGATCGGCGCCGCCGAACCGTTGTCGAAGGCGCAGGTCGCGGCACGTGCCCTCCCGGCATTGGCGGGAGGCCTCGCGTCGGGCATGGGCGAATCTGCATCCCAGAAGGACACGGGGGGGGGCTACAAAGCCCTGATATTGATGCTACTGGCGGTGGCGGCTGCATCGCTGGGAGCGCTCTTCTGGGTGTTCCTGAAATCGGTGAGCGCACGGCGCACCACCGAGCTTCGCGTGCGCGAGAACGAGCGCAACCAGGAAGCCATCATGCGGTTGCTCGACGAACTGTCCAGCCTGGCGGATGGGGACCTGACCGTCCAGGCGACGGTGACCGAGGACATTACGGGCGCAATCGCCGATTCGATCAACTATGCGATCGAGGCGTTGCGCGAGCTGGTGACGACCATCAATGACAGCGCGATCCAGCTCGACGGCGCCGCCAAGCAAACGCAGGGAGCGGCGGCGCACATGGCGAAGGCGAGCGGCGCCCAATCGCGGCAGATTTCCTCAGCCAGCGAATCGATGGAAGATATGGCAGCGTCCATCGAGGAGGTTTCCGGCAACGCGGAGCGCTGCTCCGATGTGGCCCGCCATTCGGTCGACATCGCGCATAAGGGTGGGGACGCCGTGCGCCGCACCATCGACGGCATGAACGCGATCCGGGAAGCCATCCAGGAAACCAGCAAGCGCATCAAGCGTCTCGGCGAGAGCTCGCAGGAAATCGGAAACATCGTCGAACTCATCAATGACATTGCGGAGCAAACGAATATTCTTGCCCTGAATGCCTCGATTCAGGCATCCATGGCGGGCGAGGCAGGGCGCGGTTTTGCCGTGGTGGCGGACGAAGTGCAGCGGCTGGCGGAACGCGCGGCGAACGCCACAAAGCAAATCGAAGTCCTGGTGCGAACCATCCAGACGGATACCAACGAAGCAGTGGTCTCCATGGAACGCAGCACCACGGACGTCGTGGGAGGCGCGTTGCTTGCCGAGAACGCCGGCGCCGCCCTCGAGGAAATCGAGCAGGTCTCGAATCAGATCGCGAATCTGGTGCAGAACATTTCGGCCAGCGCCCGGCAGCAGGCCGCGGCATCGGGAAACATCTCCAAAAATATGCAGGTGGTGCGCGAAATATCGTCCCAGACCGCGGAAGGCTCGACGGCGACGTCCACATCCATCGCGAAGCTCGCCGCCCTTTCGGCGCAGCTGCGAAAGTCGGTGGCCGGCTTCCGGTTGCCGGACTTCGGCGCCGGCAC
>Ga0137415_10002572_pt1 | contig 18057 bp, 14 predicted proteins | sample CZODoug3_1_1_16f_FD_183082 | JGI IMG/M metagenome (GOLD analysis project Ga0137415, IMG submission 183082) | Vadose zone soil fungal communities from Angelo Coast Range Reserve, California, USA - CZODoug3_1_1_16fungal (Hybrid Assembly) | ecosystem: Environmental > Terrestrial > Soil > Vadose...
CCGAAGTCGAGGAAGGTGACCGTGGCGTCGGGGGCGATGAACCGTGCGGCCTCGAAACCTGTGGTCCCAGCGTCGATTCCTAGCAGCTCGAGCGGGCGCGCGGTAATGAACTCGACCGCCTTGCGAGCGACCGCACGTTTGGCCGCGGCATGGGTGCTGCTCCGCAACGCGAAGTGAGTGCCCGGGCCGAGCGGGGCTCGCGCCATCACGCCACCGTGGGCGCTACGTACGAGTTTGTCCGCCTCGAGCTGCGCGATGTCGCGGCGGACGGTGATCCGCGAGACCCCGAGCTGGTCGCTCAGGTCGGCCACGCGGCAGAAACCGTGCTGGTGGACGAGGTCGACGACGGCGAGGCGGCGTACCGCGGCACTGCGGTACCGCAGACCCACTGTCGGGCTGACAGAACGGGCGTCGCTCACTGGGATGTCACCTCCCCGAGGTTGTAGTCAATGCCGTGCTGGAGTTCGGGCGAGGGAGCCCCGGCACAGAGCTCCGCCAGGGGGCGGACGAGGCGGTGATAGGCCTCGGTGTACTGCTCGGCGCGGACCGGATCGGGAAACCAGTCGCGCACCGCGAGGGACAGGGCTGCTCCGGCCTCCGAGCACGAGGAGTAGACGCCTGCACCCACCCCGGCCAGCAGCGCGGCCCCGACCGCGGTCATGTGCTCGTTCTCCACGGACTGTAGATGGCGGCCGGTGATGTCGGCTCGGGCCTGCAACCAGGGCCGGTTCTTCACGATGCCGCCCTCAATACGGACGCCGTCGAGCTGCCCAGGAAGCCAGGACTCGAGACGTTCGAGATTCGCCCGCAAGGAGAACGCGGGCGCCTCAAGCAGCGCCTGGATGAGGTCGGCGCGGGTGTGCGAGGTAGTCAGGCCGAACAGCGCGCCTGGCACCGCACCGGGCGCCCAGTGCGGGCTCGCGTACCGGCCAAATGTCGGGGTGGCGACGACACCGGTGAACGCGTACGGCACCGGTACCGCGACGAGGAGTCTCGCATAGTCGAGCTCTTCGGTGACGGCCAGTGTCTGGCGCGCCCAATCGAGCAGACCACCCGCCAACCCAACGCGCGCGGCGTACGTGTGGACCCCTGGGACTACGTCCGCGTAGCGCGCGATACCCGTTCCCAGGCGGCGCACCTCATCGGTGCCGCGTGACGGCACGAGCAGACCCTCGGCCGTCCCCGCGGAGTCGACAGCGGCCGCAGACCCCGCCCGAGCCGCGAAGGCACCGCATTGGCGGTCGTGGCCGCCGAGACTAACCGACATTCCGACAGGCAGACCGGTACGTTCGGCCGCCTCGCGACCGATCGTGCCGATCGCCGTGCCCGAGGGTGCAACTTCGGGCATGCGTCCCGGGTCCAGGCAGGCCGCCCGGAGTATGCGGGAGGACCATCGATGGTGCTCTTGATCCCATGCCATCTGACGCGAGGCCAAACTCGGAGAGGTGATCCGGCGGCCCGTCAACCACAGGGTGGCGAGGTCGGCGATAGGCAGCCAATCGGCGGTGCGGTCGTAGATGTGTGGCTCGTTCTCCCGGACCCACATGATCCGTCCTACGCCCCAGGTCGGGTCCGGGGCGTGGCCGACGATCGTATCGGCCTGCCTATCTCCGATCGCGTCAATCAGGCGTTCCACCTGGGAGGCCGACCGCGTGTCCGGCCAACAGATGGGGTCGCGCAGGACCCTCCCGCTGCCGTCGACCGGGGCGCCGGACTCTCCGACGGATGTCGTGGCGAGACCGGCGACGTCGGTGTTTCCCGGAAGAGAGCGGACGAGCTCGAGCAGCGTGTTCTCGACACCGTGGCGCAAAGCCGCCGCCGGCAGCTCGACTGTTTGCCCGGTGCGGGCGATCGGTGTGTTCTGTCGCGCGGACGCCAGCGGCGAGCCGTCTTCCACGTCGATGGCGACAGCCTTGACCGAGCTCGTCCCGATGTCCAAGCCGATCAGGCAGTTCCGCTTGGCCACTCTGGAACCTCCTCAGCGAAAACTTGATCGTACTGTGACATGAACCGCGCTCAACCAGGCGCATGTTGCGCGAGCACGAACGTACACGCCGTAAGTCTTGACTATATTAGTTCATCTTGTGATTCAATACGAGCATCACGGTGTCGCGCCGCGAGTGACGCGGCCGCCGATCCCACCGTCCGAGAGAGGTGCCAGGTGACGACGAACGCATTCCAGGACCAGACCCTCAAGTCGAGGGACCTCGCGTACGTGGTTCACCCCCTCGCACGGCCCCAGCAGCTCGCCGCGTTGGGCCCAGTGGTCGCGGTCAGCGCGATGGGCGCTGAGGTGACGCTCAGCGACGGTCGAACGATGATTGACGGCCCGGCCGCCATGTGGTGCGTCAACGTGGGGCACGGGCGGCGGGAGCTCATCGACGCCGCGACGCAGCAGTTGGAGACACTGGCGTTCTCGCCGCTGTTCGGCGGGCTATCGACGCCCCCCACGATCGCGCTCGCCGAGAAGCTCGCCGAGCTGGCCCCCGGCGACCTGAACCACGTCTTCTTTGTCAACGGCGGTAGCGAAGCTAACGAGACCGCAATGAAGTTCGCCCGGTACTTTTGGCACGTTCAGGGGCGCGCTACGAAGACCGGCATCCTTGCCCACGACCGGGGCTATCACGGGTTAACCGGCCTCGCGACCTACGCGACTGGCCTCGAGCCGTACCACGTGGGTTACGGCGCCAAGCCCGCAAACGTGCACCATTTCCCGACGCCGTACCAGTACCGTCAGACCCCGCGACAGTTCGAGGAGATCGTCTCGGGCCGGGCGCTGGAGAAGCGCATCGCCGATATCGGCGCCGAGAACATTGCCGCGGTCATCGCGGAGCCGGTGATCGGTAGCGGTGGTGTCTTAGTTCCCCCGCCTGGATACCAGAAGCGCCTGCGCGAGATCTGCGACGAGCACGAGATTCTGCTCATCGCCGACGAGATCATCACCGGTTTCGGGCGGACCGGCAGCTGGTTCGCTTCGGAGCACGACGGAGTCGTGCCCGACTTCATCACCATGGCCAAGGGCATCTCCAGCGGCTACATCCCACTGGGCGGGACCATGATCCGCGGCAAGGTCTGGGATGTCATCCGCGCGGCCGAGGGCGACCCGAACCTGTGGCACGGCTTTACCACTTCGGGACACCCGGTCGCCTGTGCGGTGGCTCTGGCCAACATCGAGGTCATAGAGAAGGAGGACCTCATCGCGGCCGCCCGAGAGCGCGGCGAGCAGCTGGGACGCGGCTTGCAGAGCTTGAAGGAGCTGCCCGAGGTCGGCGACGTGCGCCGGCTCGGGCTCATGGCCGCGATCGAGCTCGTGGCCGACCAGGAGACCAAGGAGCCGTTCGCCCCTGAGGTCGAGCGCGCGCAGAAGGTGATGCGATCGGCCCGCGATCACGGGCTGCTGGTGCGCACCCTGATCGGCGACATGCTGTTCCTGTCACCGCCGTTCGTGGTCACCGAGGAGCAGATCGACAAGATCGTCGAGGCGCTCCGCGCCGCGATCATCGACACTCGTGAGTGCAACGCATCACGATGAGCGACACCATCGACTTCAGCGGATTGGTGCCGTCCGAACTCCCCGACGGTACGGAGGTACACCGCGAGGGCATCGAGCTCGGGCGCGGCATCGAGCGGGCCCGCTCGCTGTTCTGCGAAGAACAGGGGGTCCGCTCGGAGCGCGAGTTCCGCGAGCGCAGCCGAGAGCAAGGCCGCTTCACCACAAGCATCAACATCGGCCTCAACACCTGGGCGGACACCCGCGAAGCCCTCGGCTGCATCATCGAGGACGCCAAGTCCCGTGGCGTCGCGCCGCCGGACCAGTTCACTCTCCTCGCAGAGCGCCGCATGGGCCTGCCCGAATCCATGCGCAGGGACGCGCCGAGCGAGACGGGCCCCTGCTTGTGGACCGAGCAGGACTGGTGGGAGCTAACGCACGCCTACCCGATCCAGCCCGGCGCCGAGGACAACATGATCGGCGGACCAGGCTCGGTCGAGAACGTCGTGCGCGCATTGCAGGTCGGTGTCACAACCGTGGGTGTGTTCTCGCAGTACTTCTGGCGCTGGCCCTACTGGGACGACGACGTGGCGCAGACCGTCGCGGTGGTCAAGGCGGCGGGTGCTCTGGCGGCCTGGGCGCACGAGGGGACCTGCTTCAACTCCTACATCGACGACGGCTACCCGGGCGTCTTCCACGACTACGCGAACCTGGTCGGCTGGACAATGGCCGAACGCTACGTCAGCGAGACGCTCCTGAAGGTGCCGTACTCCGGGAGTTGGGGTGGCCTGACGAGCGACCCGACGCTCAAGACCGCCGTCACGCTGGCCCTTCACGAGACCAACCCGCACAAGGTGCCGCCCTCGTTCACCCACGGCGACACCATCGGCAACGACGCCGACCTCGAAGCGAACTACGGGACGACGTCAACGGACGTGCTGTTCATGAAGGTGACTGACAATCGGTACAAGATCGGTGGCGCGGTCAAGGCGGTGCCGGTCACCGAGGCGATCCGAGTCCCGTCCTGGCAGGAGATCTCGGCGGTCCACGCGCTGAACCGGCGCCTGGAGAACTACGTCCCGGCGGTCGAGCGAATGACCGACTGGTCCTACATCGAGGCCCAGCGGGACCTGCTGGTCGAGGGCGGCAAGCGCTTCTACTCCGCCCTGCTGACCGGCATGGCGCGCGGCGGGATCGACACCAAGGACCCGGTGCGGTTCATGTTGGCGCTCAAGAAGCTGGGCGCGGTTCGGGCCGAGGAGTACTTCGGGGCCGGCGAGCTCGACTCCTTCTATCCCCGGGGACGCAAGCCGGTCTTCCAGACCGATCTTCTGCGCCGGACCCTCGGCGAACGTGACGTCGTGGTCAACAAGCTGCGCGCCGATGGCGGCACCGAGGCCCTCAAGGGTTTGCGGATCGTCGTCGCGTCCACCGACGTGCATGAGCTCGCCGTGCTGCTGCTCTGCACGGCGCTCAGCGCGGCCGGTGCCGACGTCGTCGACTTCGGTATCAGCCGCGACCCAGAGGATATCGCCAAGGCCGCGGCTGAGACCGCGGCGCACGCTGTGGCCGTCACCACCCACAACGGCGTCGCGCGCAGCTTCTCCACCCGGCTGATCTCCGAGCTGGCGGCCCAGCGGATGCCGCGGACGGTCGTCTGCATGGGGGGCGTTCTCAACGAGGACGTCGAGGGATCGGACATCCCGATCGACGTCCGCGAGGAAGTGCTGGCGATGGGCGTTCTGGCGCCCGCCGGGATCGACCAGCTCATCGTCCAGCTGGCTGAGCGTGCGGGCCGGACCGCCCCAGTACCGGGTGCCGTCTGATGCCAGCCGCGGTCCTATCTGACTTCGGGAGCACGGTCTGCAAGGTGACTGTGGTCGACCTCGATGAGGGCGTCGTGCTCGGGCACGGCGAGGCACCGACGTTCCTCGGCGACGACGTGATGGTGGGACACGACGCGGCCTACGGCGCCGCGCTGGCGGGGTTGCCCGGCCGCCCGGACGTCAGAGTGCGGCTGTCGTCCTCGAGCGCGGGCGGTGGCCTGCGCATGGGCGCCGTCGGCCTGGTCGAGGAGATGACGGCGGCGGCGGCCCGGCGGGCGGCGCTCAACGCGGGCGGCCGGCTCGAGCTGGTGCTGCACGGCCATCTGGACGAGGGCGACCTCGTTGAGCTCGACCGCGTCGACCCCGAGATCGTGCTATTCGGGGGCGGGACGGACGGAGGTCAGCGCGACCTCGTCCTCGCGAATGCGCACGTCCTGGCCGCCGGGGGCTGGTCAGGGCAGGTCGTGGTTGCATGCAACCGGGAGGTCGCCGTCGAGGTGGCCGGGATCTTCCGCGGCAGCGGCCGGTCGGTGCACGTCGTCGACAACGTCATGCCCCGCATCGGCACCGTCGAGGTCGATCAGGCGCGAGCGACGATCCTCGAGGTCTTCCTGGCCCACGTCATCGGGGGCAAGAATCTCAGCGACCGGCGCGAGTTCCTCGACGCGATGGTCACCGCCACTCCGGAGGCGGCGCTGGCGGCCACCCGGCTGCTCGCGTTCGGCACCGAGCGCACACCCGGTGTGGGGCACGCGTTGGTCGTCGACGTCGGCGGCGCCACCACCGACATCCATTCGGTTAGCACCACCCCACCGGCCATGCAGGGCCGGCGCGGTCCGCTCCTGCCGCTCGCGGCGGAGTTGCGCACCGTCAACGGTGACCTTGGCATGCGGTCTGGGGCCCGAGGTGCTGTGGCGTCCGATGTTGCCTGGCTGAGCCGCCAGACGGGCCTGTCCCCGGTGGAATGGGCCCGGGAGGGGGAGCGCCGGTCGGCCGATCATTCCTGGATAGCGACAGACGTCGACGATGTGCACCGTGAAGAGCTGCTAGGCACCAGCTGCATCACGCACGCCCTGACCCGGCACTGCGGCCGGCAGAGCTGGGTCTACCGGCGCGAGACGACGCCGACGCTGACGGTCACCGGACCGGACCTGCGCGACGTCGCCGTCATGGTCGGCACAGGCGGGGTCGTCGTGCACCACGAGAAACCGACCCAGATCGTCGAGCCGGCCCTCTCGCGCGCCGCGCAGAGCTGCATGAGCCCGGAATCGCCCACCGTGGTGATCGACCACGGCTACGTCCTGGCCGCGGCCGGCCTTCTCCGCCACGTCGACGACGACATCGCCCTGCGAGTCCTGCGCACCGCGCTGGGCCTCGCCGATCACCGCGCCCCGCACCCCACCATGTCCGAGGGCGGCACAGCCGCTCATCTGAAGGAGAGCTGATGTCGGACCGCGCATTGCGGTTGCTGAACTCGATCGGGGGCTCGCTCGAAGAGGCGGTATCGGGGGAACGGGCGAGCGTGACCAGCCCGTCCGATGGCCGCGAGATCGCGACCGTCCCGGTTTCCGGGGCCGAGGACGTCGACCGTGCCGTGATCGCCGCCCAGCGCGCTTTCGAGACCTGGTCGCAGACGACGCCGAAGGAGCGTCAGACCCGGCTGCTCGCACTGGCCGACCTGCTGACCGCGCATGGCGACGAGCTGGCCGAGCTCGAGGCGCTCGACGCCGGCAAGCCGATCAGCGTCGTGCGACCCGAGGAGCTCGACCACGGGATCGACAACCTACGGTTCTTCGCCGGTGCCGCACGGTTGCTCGAGGGCCGCGCAGCCGGCGAGTACATGCAGGGCCGGACCTCCTGGATCCGCCGCGAGCCGCTGGGCGTCGTCGGCGGAATCGCGCCGTGGAACTACCCGATCCTCATGGCAATCTGGAAGCTCGGCCCGGCGATCGCGACCGGCAACACCGTCGTCCTCAAGCCTGCCCCGTCGACCCCGGTCACCACGTTGCGCATGGCGCAGCTGGCCCAGGAGATCTTCCCGCCCGGTGTGCTGAACGTCGTCAACGGCGGCGTCGAGGTCGGTAAGTCGATCGTCACGGATCCGCGCATCGCGATGGTCTCGCTGACGGGCTCGGTCGAGACCGGCAAGTGGATCGCGCGCAACGCCGCGGACACCCTGAAGCGGGTACATCTCGAGCTCGGCGGCAACGCGCCGGTCATCGTCTTCGACGATGTCGACCTCGACGAGGTGCTGCCGAAGATCGCCGGGGTCGGCTTCTACAACGCCGGCCAGGACTGCACGGCCGCGACCCGGGTGATCGCGTCGGCGAAGCGCTACGACGAGGTCGTAGCCGGGCTCGCGGAGCAGGCCAAGAGCCTGGTGCTCGGCGACGTCCTTTCCCACGACACGACCATGGGCCCGGTCAACTCGGCCGGCCAGCTGCGGCGCGTCACCGGTTTCCTCGACCGGCTCGACCCCAGCAGCGAGGTCGTCTCCGGCGGGTCAGTCCGCGCCGGCGCCGGCTACTACCTCCACCCGACCGTCGTCGCGGCGAGCGACCCCCAAGCCGAGATCGTGCAGAAGGAGATCTTCGGCCCTGTTATGACCGTCCAACAGTTCAGCGACGAGGAGCAGGCCCTGACATGGGCGAACTCCACCAGCTACGGGCTGTCCTCCTCGGTGTGGACCAACGACGTCAAGCGGGCGCTGCGCGTCTCGCGGCGGCTGCAATTCGGCGTGGTCTGGATCAACGACCACATGAGCCAGGTGTCGGAGATGCCGCACGGCGGAATCAAGGACTCCGGCTACGGCAAGGATCTGAGCATGTACGCCGTCGAGGAGTACACGACGGTCAAGCACGTCATGGCCGCGTGGGGGGAATGAGAGACCACGGCCGCGGGCATAGGAACCGAAGGAGAGAAGCAGCGATGAAGGCAGTGGTTTTCCAGTCCCCGACCCAGGTGGCGGTCGTCAATCGGCCCGAACCGAAACCCCGTAGTGAGCGTGAGTCGCTCATCAAGGTCATCGCCTGTGGCCTGTGTGGGTCCGACATGCGCACGATGACCGATCCGCCGCAGATGCCGTGCACCCCGGACACGGTGATGGGACACGAGATCGTTGGCATGGTGGACACGCCCGCTGCCGGATCCGAGCTCGTCGCGGGAGACGTCGTGGTCGTGGTACCGAACTACCCCTGCCGGACTTGTTTCAACTGCAGGCGCGGCCTGATCAATCTGTGCGACAACTTCGACCATATCGGCGCGGTCACCGACGGCGGGCTCGCCGAGCGGCTGTGGGTGCCCGATGAGTTCCTGCACCGCGTCCCCGCCGGGCTGGACCCGCACGTCGCGGCGTTGGCCGAGCCGCTGGGGTGCATCCTCAACGGTACGACCCGGGCGAACTGGAACGCCGGTGAGCCGGCGGTGATTCTGGGCGGCGGGCCTATCGGCCTGCTGTTCCTGGCCGTAGCGAAGCTGTCCGGAGTCTCACCGGTCATCGTGTCCGAGCCGAACCCGGTCCGCGCCGCGGTTGCACTGTGGATGGGCGCGGACCACGTCGTCGACCCCACCGAGCCCGGGGCACTCGACCGCATCGCCGAGCTGGTGGGCGGCCACGGATCGCCAGTGGTGATCGACGCGCTCGGAACCCTGTTGCAGTCGGCTCTGACCCTGGTGGCCAAGGGCGGCGAGATCTTCGTGTTCGGCGTCAACCACGCCGCCGAGATCACGATCTCACCCGCGGCCATCGTCGATAAGGAGGTCAACATCCGTGGGATCTACATCGCCAAGGGGACGTTCCCACTCGCGGTGCGGCTCCTCGCGGCCCACCCGGACCTCTTCGGCAAGGTCGTGTCCGACCGGTTCCCCATCGAGGAATGGGAGTCAGCCAAGCAACTGCTCATGTCCGGCCAGGCCGCGGGGAAGATCCTGGTAACAGTGGGACCGGCATGAGTACCGGTCTCGATGCGACCACCCTCGCGCAGGACGCCCGCGCGGTCCTGCTGCCGATCTCGGACTCGCTGACGATGACCGACTGGGTCGCGGCGTTCCTGCGCGGCGGCGGCCGTTCTGTGCTGGTCGCATCCAGCGGCGAGGAGTACGCCGCGAGGCGGATCAGCGACGAACGCCGAGCCGCCGAATCCGCGCACGGCATCCGGGACTACGTCGCGGCGGTCCGCGAGGAGGCCGGCACGGACGTACTGGTCGCCGTGGACGCCGAGCCGACCGGAGTGCAGCGGCTGGAGCACCTGCTGCCCGAACTGCCCGGCCGGGACCGAATCGGGTCGCTGACCGACGAGCAGCTCCGCGCGGTGTTCGGCGAGTACGCCCGTGCCGCGCGGGAGCTGGGGGTCACGCTGTTCCTGAGCCCCGTGCTCGACGAGATCACCGGAGAGAACCCGTGGCTGCGGGGCCGGATCATGGGCGACGACCTGGAAACCATCGCCCGGATCGGGGTGGCATACGCCGAGGCGGTCCAGGCTGAGGGCATCACCGCGACCGCAAAGCACTTCCCGGGCCACTCCGACCTGTTTGCCAACCCGGTGTTCGAGGACATCACGCTGCGCATCCCCCGCGCTCAGGTCGAGCGCAACCTGCTGCCGTTCGCCAGGATGATCGGCGCCGGCGTCGGGGCGGTGATGGTCGGCCCAGTCACCGTCGAGGCCCTGGACCCGACGAACCCCGCCGCGACCTCAAACGCCGTGATCAGTCTCCTCCGCGACACCCTCGGTTTCGAGGGCCTGATCATCAGCGATGACCTCGACGCCGCCAGCACCCTCAAGGGCGCATCCCTAGCCGACACCGTCGTGCGGTCGATCGCCGCCGGTGTCGAGTTACTACTGGTCCCCGGAGGCGATTCCGTCCGGGAGTCAGCCGAGGCTGTCACCGCGGCCATCGACGACGGCCGACTGACCCGGGCCACCCTCGCCGCCGCCGCGGCCAAGGTCCGCTCGCTGGGCACCCAGCACGCCACCGCGCCTGAGAGCACGTCCTAACCCGACCATGTGCGCCACCACTGTGAAGGAAACGAGGCACCGATGAGTGCGCCCCTGTCCCCTCCTGCCCGCATGCGTGACCGTAACGGCCTCTACTCGATGGTCGCTGTCGACCAGCGCGAGTCGCTGCGGGAGATGCTCGCGCGGTCCGGTGAGCTGCCGGTGACAGACGAGCGGATGAGCCAGTTCAAGGTCGAGGTCGCCCGCGCCCTGTCACCGTTTGCCTCCGCGCTGCTTGTCGACATCGACTTCGCGATGCAGCCGATCCTGGACGCGGACGCATTGGCCCAGGGCTGCGACCTGATCGTCGCGCTCGACAGCATCCACTACGACGCCACCGGAGTTGCCCAGTCAACAAAGCTTCGGCGGGACCTGCTCGGGGTCTCCTGGGACACGCGAGTGGCGGGTATGAAGTACCTGCTGCTCTGGACGCCCGGGGAGTGGCTCGGGTGCGATCGAGCCGAGGTCCAGGAGTTCATCGACGAGGCCGCGCGCGCTGGTGTGGACAGTGTGCTGGAGGTGATCGTGCGCGAGCCCGACGGCTCGGCGCCGGCACCGGAGCGGCAGGCGCAGCTGGTGCTGGCGGCCGCGCGGGACACCGCGCCGATGGGCGCGACCCTGTACAAGACGGAGGTGCCGTTCCGGAACCTGGCGTCGGCCGACGAGGTCACCCGGGTCTCCGAACAGATCACCGAGGCGGTCGACAGCCCGTGGGTCGTGCTCTCCGGCGGGGTCGCCGTCGAGCAGTTCCCCGAGGCCGTCGAGCGCACCGCGCGCGGCGGGGCGGAGGGCTTCCTCGCCGGTCGTGCGGTGTGGAGCAACGCGACTTCCCTCACCGGTAACGCGGTCACCGACTACCTCAACACCCACTCAGTCGACACGATGGTTGGGCTACGTGAGGCGCTGCGCCTCGGTGCCGCTCGCTCCGCCGGAGTGACGGCCGCCACGGATGCCTGAGGCGGTGCCAACGACCATGGGGCGTATGGAGGGCAAGGTCGTCTTTGTGACAGGGGTCGCGCGCGGGCAGGGACGTAGTCATGCTGTCCGGCTTGCCGAGGAGGGCGCCGACATCATCGGCGTGGACATCTGCAAAGACGTTGAGGAGGCCGATTATCGGATGGCCACGGCCCAGGATCTCAACGAGACGGCAATGGCGGTCGAGGCGCTCGGGCGCAGGGCATTTCTTCGCAAGGCCGACGTCCGCGACGCCCACTCGCTCGGCGCGATCGTCGACGAGGGCGTTGCAGAGCTGGGCCGATTGGACGCCGTGGTCGCGAACGCCGGCATCGCGAACCTCAACCCCCAGGGCACCCTTGCCATCGAAGAGGGCACGTGGCGGGCCATGCTCGACATCAACCTGACGGGCGTGTGGAACACCTGCCGTATCGCTGTCAAGCACTTGGGGGCGGGCGCGTCCATTGTCCTCACCAGCTCGGCGGCCGGGCTGAAGGGATACGCGCACATCGGGCACTACGTGGCGGCGAAGCACGGGATGGTGGGTCTGATGCGCACGCTCGCCATCGAACTCGGCCCGCGCAGCATCCGAGTGAACAGCGTCCATCCGAGTCAAGTCCCAACTGACATGATCATGAATGACTCCATAATCCGCCAGTTCGTGCCGGACCGGGAGGAGCCGACCATGGAGGAGTTCGCGGCAGCCTCTCAGGCCATGCACCTGCTACCCATTCCGTGGGTCGAGTCAGTCGACATCAGCAACGCGGTGCTGTTCCTGGTTTCCTCGGAATCCCGCTACATCACCGGTGTTCCGCTTCCTGTGGACGGCGGAGCGCAGGTCAGGTAGGCCGTGGCGGGCATCCGCCGGTTAGCGGCCCCACTACGTCCCCCTCGCGGCAGGCCTCAGGAGGTCTGTTCAACAGGCACGGTGACCAATTCGATCCCTGCCGAGCTCAGCCATTCGGCGATCTCCGGCCTAAGACCGTCATCGGTGACGACAGTGTCCACCCGGTCGAGCCGGTCGATGAAGTATGGCGACGTGACCTCGAACTTCGAGGAGTCCACAGCGAGTATGGTCACGTCGGTAACCCGCATCATCTGTTGCTTGGTGACCGCGTCGTAGTCGTTGCCGCACAACATCTGGCCGTCCCGAACGGCGGTCGCGGTCAGCACGAGTACCTCGAACCGTAGCCGCGAGTAGCCCTCCACCGTCGCCGGTCCGGCGAACGCCTGCGTCCCGGGGTGTAGTAGCCCGCCGATCCCTACAGTCTCGATCTTCGGCCGCCCGTTAAGTGCGCTGAGTGCCGGAAGCGAATGGGAGAAGACCGTCATTGGCTGCGAAGGGTGGAGTTGCAGCGCCACTTCCAGCGCGGTGGTGCCGGCGTCGATGCCGACCGACCGGTAACTCCGGCCGATCAGGAGTTCGACCGTCGCCCCGCCCACGGCGCGCTTGGCCTCTGCGTTGCGCGAGCTGCGCAGCTGGAAATGCGAGCCCTCCCGGACCGGCGAGGTGGTCGCCAGGACGCCGCCGTGGGTTGACTGGACCCTCTCTTCGGTCTCGAGCTGCTGTACGTCGCGACGGATGGTGACGGCGGAGACGCCGAGTTGCTTGCTCAACTCACTGATGTTGGCAAAGCCGTCCCGTTGTACCAACGCCAGGACTGCCGCCCGTCGTTCGGATGCGTGGCGATACCGCATCCCCGTCCCGTCGGACTCTGACGTCAAAGCCGTCCTTCCTCTTCGGGTGCCACCGCGACCCCTCCGGCCACGACGGCCATCGTTGACGTGATCCTAAACTAGCATTTTCTGAACTATATAGGACAAGAATCCTGGTGAGGTAGACCCGGGAGCATCAAGTCGTCCCAGGTCGTCTCGATGTGTCCGTCAGACCTGCTTCGCTGCTTCATGGTCTGCCCGAGCGTCGCCAGTCGTGTCGATCCGACTCCGCCGATGATCGTTTACACCTCGATAGCCCGGAACCTCTTGACACAAAGCCTCCGCTTGGTGATGGTTATCAGTCATAAGTTGGCTGTTTGGATGCGACTCTGCCGCCATAATGATCATAAGCATGCAACGTTTCGACTCGACCAGCGAGGAAGCCTCACATGCGTCCCAGCGAGACCGAGACCCAGCGGCTGCGCGCGACACCAACCCCCGACCTCGGCGCTAACTCCGCTCTCACTGTTCAGGTGGTACCGATCGAAGCGCGAGTGAACACGAACCAACGCCGCCTGCCGGATTGGGTCGGCGGGATCGCCCGCGGGATCGGGCCCCGGACGCCCGCCCAGGTCGTGCAGCGGGTCATGCTCGCCGTGCTCTGCCTGGCGGTTGTCGCGTTGTGCATCGTTAACCCGACCTTCCGCCAGACAGGGAACCTCCTCAACATCCTCCAGCAGGCGTCGATGGTTGGGGTCATCGCCTGCGGGATGCAGCTGATGATCGTGTCCGGCGGCTTCGATCTTTCCGTCGGCGTCGTCGCCGCGGCATCCGGATGTGCGGCGGCCTTCGTCTCGCTTCAGTGGGGTGTGTTCCCCGCGGTTGCCGCCGGACTACTGACCGGTCTGGTGGTCGGCGCAATCAACGGGGTGCTGATAGCGAAGGTCGGGATCAACCCATTCGTGGCGACCTTCGGCACCCAAGCTGTGGTTACCGGCCTGTTGTATGCGGCCACGGACGCCGCACCGATCGCGCCGTTGCCGGAAGGTTGGTCGAACCTCGGCCTGTTCAACCTCGGCGGTGTCTCCTCCGCCAGCCTGGTCTTCATCGTGGTCATTGCGGTCGTCCTGTCGCTGCTGCGGCACACCGTCTTCGGCCAGCACATCTATGCGGTGGGAAGCAACTCCGAAGGTGCGAGGCGGGCCGGCATCCGGGTAGACCGCGTCCTCGTCGCGGTGTACGCGATCGGTGGCCTCACGGCTGCAACCGCCGGCCTCATGCTCGTGTCCATCTCGGGCATCGGCAGTCCGTCCGCCGGCACCCAGTGGGCGCTGATGGCAATCGCCGCCGTCATCATCGGCGGCACTCCGTTGACGGGCGGGGTTGGCGGCGTCAGCTCGGCGGTGATCGGGATCCTGTCTTTGACCGTCCTCACCAACGCCCTCAATCTGTACGGCGTCTCTGCCTTCTGGCAGCCGGCCCTCACTGGTGCCGCCGTCCTTGGGGCAGTCGGATTCGAGGCCTTCCGTCGCATGCGCAAGCGGTAGAGCACATGACCACACGAATCCTCGACAAGGAGACAACGATGTCAGCAATCCGCCGCGCCGGTTTCCGGGCGAGGACCCTCGTGGTCCTCATCGCGGCCACCGCGGTCCTGCTGACCGCCACGGCCTGCGGTTCGTCGCAGACCGCCGCTGGCGGGTCCGGTACGAAGAAGTTGGGTTTCCTCGTCTACGACGTCGGCGTCGACCCATGGATGAACGTGGCTGTGAAGACCGTCGAGGACCAAGGGGCCAAAGCCGGATTCGGAGTCACCGTCATTAACGGCCACAACGATGTTGGCCAGATGTCCGCCGGCATGGACCAGCTGATCAACCAGGGCGTTCGCGCAATCCTTCTGGCGCCGAGCGACCAGGACAGCATGGTCACGGCCGTCAAGCGTGCCGCGGCAGCCAAGATTCCGGTATTTACCTTCAGCCTGTCGATGTCGGCCGCGGCGCCGGTGACCTCCTTCATCGGTGCTGACGACGTTGATATGGGCAAGGAGCAGGCCAAGATGGTCGCCGAGGCGATCGGCGGCACCGGCACGGTCGCTCTCATGCAGGGCATCCTCGGCAGCGGACCGCAGCTCGGCCGGACCAAAGGGATCCACGAGGCGCTCGAGCAGGACTATCCGCACGTCAAGATCGTCGAGGAGCAGGCCAACAACTGGGCCAACGACAAGACCGTCTCGCTCACCCAGGATTGGCTGAGCAAGTACGGCAAGGGCCAGCTCAACGCCATTGTCGCTCAGGGCCCCGAGCTCACCGCCGGTGCCGCCATCGCCGCGTCCACCGGTCGCTCCGAGGTCAAGTTCATCGCGCAGGACTACCCCGCGGACGCCCGCGCGGCGATCGAGAAAGGCCAGCTGTACGGGACGATCAACCAAAGTCCAGCCGTCATGGCGCAGGCGGCGGTGAAGGCGATCACCACCGTTACCAACGGCGGAACAGTCGAGAAGAAGATCCTTATCGACACGCCCAGCATCACAAGGGCCAACGTCACAGATTCACCGGCCGCGTACTGACAGCACAGGTGCCCGCCCGAATCCGGGACAGCACCGTCCGACCACGAGATCGGAATCCACCATGAACGCCACCTCTACGCCTACCGATGTCGACCAGCCCCTGCTCGAGACGACGGATATCTCCAAGCTCTACGGCGGGGTCAAGGCGCTCCGCGGCGCCTGTATCACGGTCGGCCACGGCGAGCACATCGCGATCATGGGTGACAACGGGGCCGGCAAGTCGACGTTCGTGAAGATCCTCTCTGGTGCCCAGGCCGCGACGGATGGCTCTATCCGCTTCGACGGACAGGAGCGCACCTTCGAGACGCCGATCGACGCCCGTGAGGCAGGGATCGAGACCGTATACCAGGATCTTTCCCTCGCCGACGACCTGGATGTCCTGTCGAACCTATTCCTCGGCCGCGAGGAAAAGCGCTTCTCCCTGGGCGGCCTCAGCGTCTTGAACCGCCGCAAGATGGCGCGGCGAGCCGAGGAGTTGCTCAGCGAGATCGGCGTGAACGTGCCCGAGGTCCACCGGATCGTCAGAGGCCTATCGGGCGGGCAGCGCCAGGGCATAGCGATCGCCCGTGCCTCCGGATGGGGCTCCAAGCTCATCATCATGGACGAGCCGACGGCGGCACTCGGCGTGCAGGAGACCGCGCACGTGCACGAGATCATCGGACGGCTTCGGAAGCGCGGCGTCGCGGCAATCATCGTCAGCCACAACATGCAGCAGGTCTTCGAGTTGGCCGACCGGGTGTACGTCTTCCGGCGAGGCGAGGTCGTCGGGTGCCGCCGCACCGCGGAGACGAGCCCCGACGAGATCGTCTCGATGATCACGGGCGCCCAGGCCGCGGATCTGCAAACTGAGCCGGCATGAGCGCATCAGTCGAGGCGGTAAGCACCGATGTCGCGGTCATCGGCAGCGGCCCTGGCGGTGCAACCCTGGCCTATTCCTTAAGGCACCGCGGTGCCCGGGTGCTGCTCATCGAGCAGGGGGACTTCCTGCCGAGTGAGCCGGAGAACTGGAGCCCCAAGCAGAACTTCGCCAACGGACGTTACAAGGCCGACACCCGCTGGATCGACGCTGACACTGGCATGGAGTTTCAGCCAAACCTCTATCAGTACGTCGGCGGGTGCAGCAAAGTCTGGGGCACCGTTCTGGTCAGGCTCCGCGAGCAGGACTTCGGGGAGATCAAGCATGCCGGTGGAGTCTCGCCGGCCTGGCCGATCCGCTACGAGGACATGAAGACCTACTACGACGAGGCCGAGGTCGTCTACGGCGCCCACGGACGGTTGGGTGCTGACCCGTCCGCACCCGCGGGCCAACCCGCCCCTCCGCACCCGTTCGTTGGGCACAGCCCGACCGTGGGCAGGATTGTCGAGCTGATGCAACGCCGGGGAGTGAAACCCTTCCCCCTCACCGTCGGGGTCGACCGAGGTGACAGCGGCGGCTGCATCCTGTGCTCCACCTGCGACGGCTTCCCCTGCAAGATCAAGGCAAAGAATGACTCCGAGATGCGTGTCGTCCGGCCCGCGCTCGACTCGCCCACCGTGGGCCTGTCCGTGCGGACCCGCATCGACCGCCTTGTCACCTCCGCGGACGGCAAACGGGTCATCGCGGCAATCGGCACGCGCGACGGCCACCCGATCGAGATTCGCGCCGACCGGTTCGTTCTCGCCGCCGGCGCCGCATTGAGCGCGGCGATGCTGCTGCGATCGAGCAGCCCGGCGCATCCCGCTGGGCTAGCGAACTCCTCTGGTCTGGTGGGCCGCCACTACATGCAACACCTCTTCACCGCGCTGCTGGGAGTCGATCCGCGGAAGAAGACCAACACCGGCTTCCAGAAGACGGCGGCGATCAATGACTTCTACCTGACCAGCAGGTACGGATACCCACTCGGCAACATCCAAGGGCTGGGCAAGCTTCACCAGGACATGCTCAAGGCGTCGAAGCCGTGGGCACCGCTGCCCATACTGAGGTTCCTCTCCGAGCACGGCACGGACTGGTGGGCCACGACGGAGGATCTACCGGATCCGGAGAACCGGGTGACGATCACGCCGGCCGGTGCTATCCGCCTTCGGTACCGCAAGAACAACCTGACCGCGCACCGGAATCTGGTACGCGAGGCAAAGAAGCTGCTGCGCGGTGCCGGGTTCCCGGTGGTGTTCAGTAGCTCGCTGCCGATCACCGCGACTGCCGCCCAGGCTGGGACGCTGCGTTTCGGTGAGGATCCGACCGAGTCGGTGCTCGATCCGTTGTGCCGCACACACGACATCGCCAACCTCTGGGTTGTCGACGCTTCGTTCATGCCATCGTCATCGGCGCAGAACCCGGGGCTCACGATCGCGGCGAATGCGCTGCGGGTCGGTGATCAGGGCGGAATCGCATCGTGATGTCGCGGCGGGGCAAGCGATCGGTCCTGTACGTTCGCACACGAAGCCTCCTGGGGACCCGACTTGTCACCTATATTCGCCGCCGACGTCGCCACCACCCCATCCGCGGCGCGCTCGGTCTGGGCCTCGCCGCTTTACCGCGGTGCGACCGTCGCGCTGTTCCTGTCCGGGCTCGGGACCTCCGCCGCCGCCCCG
>Ga0137415_10002573_pt1 | contig 18054 bp, 15 predicted proteins | sample CZODoug3_1_1_16f_FD_183082 | JGI IMG/M metagenome (GOLD analysis project Ga0137415, IMG submission 183082) | Vadose zone soil fungal communities from Angelo Coast Range Reserve, California, USA - CZODoug3_1_1_16fungal (Hybrid Assembly) | ecosystem: Environmental > Terrestrial > Soil > Vadose...
CCGCTCACTATGCGCTGCCACTACTGCGGGCACGAGGAAGCGATTCCCGAGATCTGTGTGATCTGTGGCAACCCGACCCAGCGCCTGCGGGGCCTGGGCACGCAGCAGCTCGAGCACTTCGTGGGGCTGCGCTATCCGCGCGCGCGGATTGCGCGGATGGACCTCGATACGACCACGAGCAAATGGGCCCATCATCACATCCTGGAGCGGGTCGCCCGCGGCGAGGTGGACATCCTGCTTGGCACCCAGATGATCGCCAAAGGGCTCGACTTTCCGAACGTCACCGTCGTCGGCGTCGTGGACGCCGACACCGGCCTCCATTTCCCCGACTTCCGGGCCGGCGAGCGGACGTTCCAGCTTGTGGCGCAAGTGGCGGGCAGGGCGGGGCGGGGGCCGCGCGGCGGCCGCGTGTTCGTGCAGACGCGGGCGCCAGACCATCACGCCATCCGGGCGGCTGCGGCGCACTCGGTGGCGCAATTTGCGGCAGCCGAGCTGCCACTGCGTTCACCTCCACATCCTCCATATCCGCCACGAACGGGTCTGGTGCGCTTTGTTATCGCGACAAGCGACCACGCTCGCACGGCGGACCTGGCGGAGAGGGTGGCCAGCTGGCTCAGGCGCGCCTCGAGCGAGCGGCTGGACGGCGCGCTCACGGTGCTCGGCCCGGCGCCGTGCCCGCTGATGCGCCTCAAGGGGAAGTGGCGCTGGCACGTCTTGGGGAAGTCCGCCGAGCCGCGCGTGCTCGGCCGCGTGGTGCGCGCGTGGCGGGCGAAGGCGCATCGCGAGGTGACGGTCGATCGCGATCCCGTTTCACTCTTGTGAAAGCCATTTCCCTTTCGGTATTTTGACCGGCCTGTGAGTCGTCCTCGGTTTCAGTACCGACCACCCAACTTTGCCGCGCCCCCGTTGTCGGGCGCGCCCGACGCGCGATTCACACCCGCACCGGCCGACGGGGTTCTTCCCGACGGTTTTTTTTCGACCACGAACCTTCCGACCTACGTGAAGCTGCCCGCCGGCTGGCGCCGTCCCCGGCTCCCGCGCATGGATTGCGTGATCGTGCAGCCCGGCAAGGACGATCTCGTCGCCACCGAACCGCGGCGTGTGCGGCGCGGCGACAAGGTCGCGGTCGGGGCGGCCGAGGACGGCAGCGAAGGGATCCTCGTTCACGCCGAAGGTTTTTTGGGCGGCACGCACAGCCCCAACGAGTTTCGTTTCATGGCGACCGAAGTGTCGCGCGAACGGCCGGTCGACTACAGCGTGCTCGCGGAGCTGCTGGGCGAGGAAAAAGCGCGCGGCGGCAGGATCCTCTGGGTCATCGGGCCCGCGCTCGTGCATGCCCGCGCGCGCGAGGACATGATCTGGTTCATCGAGAACGGCTACTGCCACGTGTTGCTCGGCGGCAACGCCGTAGCGGTACACGATCTCGAGGCGGCGATCTTCGGCACGACGCTCGGGATGTCGAGCTCGGGGGAGAGTGTGGAGGGCGGGCACGGACTGCACATGCGGGCCATCAACGCGATCCGGCGCGCCGGGTCGATCGAGAAGGCCGTGACCCAGGGGCTCGTCAAGAGCGGCATCATGCACGCTCTGGTGCAAAACCGGATCCCCTACGTGCTCGCAGGTTCGATTCGCGACGACGGTCCCCTCCCGGACGTCATCCCCGACACGCTCGCCGCGCAGGATGCGATGCGTGCCCACACGGCCAAGGCGACCTTCGCCATCTTCGTGGCCACCGCGCTCCACGCGATTGCGGTGGGAAACATGCTTCCCGCCTTCGTCGACAAGGGCGTGACTGAAGACATTCGACCGCTGACGACGATCTGCGTCGATCAGACCGAGTTCGTGGTCACCAAGCTGCGGGATCGTGGCACGCACCAGGCGTACGGTGTCGTCACCAACGCGCAGGACTTTATGCACGTCTTGCGCTTCTACGTGGAGCGATGGCAAGCCTCGGCGCCGGCGGTTTTGCACCGTTAGCACCCGGACAGGGTGCCGGGTGGGCGAAGCTCGCGGCCGCCGTGGAGGCGCAGGTGCCTCCGGCGGAGATCGATACCATTTACGTGTTCCAGCCGATCAAGCGGCAAGGGCGTGAGTGGGGGACCGCCGTCGTGACGCGCAAGAGTGTCGGCCCCGAAGGCCGGTTGCGCGTCTACACGGCGAGATACATGCTCGTCGTGCGCGGCAAGGAGCGCGGCCAGTCGAAGATCGAAGTCGAGGAAGTTGCGCTCAGTCCCGCCGAGGTGCTGGCGCAGGTCATGCAGGCGACGGTGGACCGGGGCGGCGACACCGAGCCGCCGGTCGAGCTGGGTCCCGCGGTATGGTACGAGGGGAGGTAGCTCAGAGTTGATTGACTCGCGAATGTTCATGCCGACGAAGGCCTTTTTGACCAAAGGCGTCGGCCGGCACAAGGAAAAGCTCACCAGCTTCGAGATGGCGCTGCGAGACGCGCACCTTGCGAACTTCAATCTCGTGCGGGTGAGCTCGATTTTTCCCCCTCATTGCGAGCTCGTCGATCGCGAAGAGGGGATGAGCATGCTCAGGCCCGGGCAGATCGTGTTCGCCGTGATCGCGGAGTCAGCGACGAACGAGCCTAGCCGCCTCGTCGCGGCCTCGATCGGTGTCGCGATGCCCGCCGATCCCTCTCACCATGGCTATATCTCGGAGCATCACAGCTACGGGCAGAACGAGAGCGTCTCCGGGGAATACGCCGAGGACCTCGCCGCCTCGATGCTCGCTACCGTGCTGGGAGTCCCCTTTGAGGCCGACAAAGCCTGGGACGAGCGCCGCGAGCAGTGGCTGCTCTCGGGCGAAATCGTCCGCACGATGAACGTGACCTCGACGGCCGAGTGCGGTCCCGACGCCCGCTGGACCACGGTCGTTTCCGCGGTCGCATTCTGCGGTTAAGTGGGAGTCGGTTTTGCGGTTGCGTTTGTCGCCGGCCTGCTGAGTTTCCTCTCGCCGTGCGTGCTGCCACTCATCCCGAGCTACGTCGGCTATCTCACCGGCATGACGGTGGAGGAAGTCGAGCGCCGGCGCGGGACGGCGCTGCTGCATGCGGTGTGGTTCGTGGCCGGGTTCTCGCTCGTGTTCGTGCTGCTCGGGGCCGGAGCATCCGCGGTGGGCCACGTGCTGCGCGACTATCAAGTCTGGCTGGGGCGCATCGGCGGCGTGCTGCTCATCCTCTTCGGGATCTATCTCCTCGGCATCCTGCGCCCGGCGTTCCTGATGCGCGAGTGGCGCATCGAGCTGGCGCGCAAACCGCTCGGCTACTTCGGCTCGGGCGTCGTGGGGTTCACGTTCGGCGCGGCGTGGACGCCGTGCATCGGACCGATTCTGGGCGGCATCCTGACGCTCGCGGCGACACAGGCGGGACTGGGGCGGGGCATCGCGCTGTTGGCCGCATACGCGCTGGGGCTCGCGCTGCCGTTCCTGTTGACCGCGCTGGCGCTGGACCGATTTCTGGTCTGGTTTCAGCGCTTCCGACCATACATAGTATGGGTGGATCGGATCGCCGGCGCGATGCTGATCGTGCTGGGCATTCTGCTCGTCACCGACAGCTTTACGTTGCTGGCGGGATATCTCCGCGGCCTGACACCTGAGTTCTTGCGGGAACGGTTGTAGAAACCTGCTGCCCAGGTGCGGGTACCCATTGCCAAACGTCGTTACAGAGAGGAAGCCATGACTCGGCTAATCACTTTTGCGAGTATCGCCATTTTCGGCTTGAGTGCCTGCCAGAAGGGGCAGCAGCAAAGCCAGGCCACTGATTCGACCGCTCGCAATCTGACGCTCGCCCCCACCGAATCGACCGCCGCGATGCGCGATGTCCCGGCGAATCCGCCGGCCGCGGTGGCGCAACCGACGCCGCCTCCGGTCACGCGTCCCCCGGTGCAGCGCAGGCCCACCGCGCCCGCGAAGCTGCGCCTGGGCGCCGGGACCACGATGGACATCGCGGCGGCCGATACGATTTCCTCGCGCTCGGCGAAGGTCGGGGATCCGTTCAGTGCGCGCGTGGTCGAGGATGTCAAGAACGCCGCAGGCAGGGTCGTGATCCCGGCGGGGTCGGTCGTGAACGGCAAGATTGCCGACGTCAAACCGGCGCCCAATCCGAGCACGCCGGGGACCTTGACGCTGAGTGTTTCGAGCATCACTGTACGCGGCACTTCGTATCCCATCGAGGCCTCGGTCGACTCGCTCGAGACGATCCACAAGGGCCGAGGAGTGACGTCGGGTGACGCCGCGAAGGTGGGAGCGGGCGCGGCCGCGGGCGCGATCCTCGGTCGCGTGCTGGGCGGGAACAAGAAGGGTACGATCATCGGCGGCATCGTGGGGGGTGCGGCAGGCGCCGCCGTGGCACACGCGACGAAGGACTCGGACATCGTTTTGCCAGCGGGGGCGCATATCATCATCCGGTTGACGAAGGAACTCGCGGTCGCGGCATCCTGACGCGGTGATCCGCGCCAAGCTGTCAACGATGATGTTCCTCCAGTTTTTCATCTGGGGGGCATGGTACACGACGATCGCCGTGTACATGACGAATCATGGAATGGAGCGACTGACCTTCTGGCCCTATACGGTGAATCCGATAGCGGCCATCGTCGCTCCATTCTTTCTTGGTCTGGTCGCCGACCGCTACTTCGCGACGGAGAAAGTCCTCGCCGCTCTTCACATCCTGGGCGGCTTGATTCTCTGCGCTGTGCCGCGCTTCACCGGATCGCCGACCACGTTCATTCTGCTCCTGTTGCTGTACAACCTCTGCTACATGCCGACGCTCGGTCTGGCGAACAGCCTGGCGTTCCACCACATCCAATCGCAGGAGCAGCAGTTCCCGCTCATCCGCGTCTTCGGGACGGTGGGCTGGATCGTGGCGGGACTGTTCATCAGTCTCGTCCTGAGCGGCATGATGACGGCCGTGCCGGAGACGACGGCGTGGCCGCTCTACACGGCGGGAATCGCCAGCGTCGTCCTCGGCCTGTTCTGCTTCACGCTGCCGCACACGCCGCCGCGCGGCGCGGGTCAGCCGGTATCGCTGCGCAGCATCGCCGGGCTCGACGCCCTCAAGCAGATCGGCGACCGCCCGTTCTACGTCTTCATCACCGCGTCGTTGCTGCTCTGCATTCCGCTCGCGGCCTATTACAACTTCACGCAGCTCTATCTGGGAGCAGCCGGCGTCAAGAAGATCGCGGCGACGCAGACACTGGGGCAGATGTCCGAAACGCTCTTCATGCTGCTGATGCCGCTCATGTTCCTGCGGCTGGGTGTGAAGAAGATGCTGCTGGTGGGAATGGGGGCCTGGGTGCTCCGTTATGCGCTCTTCGCGCTGGCGGCGCCCAGCGCGGTATTCTGGATGATCGTGCTCGGCGTGGCGCTACACGGCCCGTGCTACGATTTCTTCTTCGTCACCGGGCAGATCTACGTGGACAAGAAGTCCACGCCGGCGATTCGTGGCCAGGCGCAGGGTTTCCTGGTCCTGGTCACCTACGGCGTCGGCATGTTGATCGGGGCGCAGGTGGCGGGACGCGTATACAACAGCTTCCTTGCGGAAGCGACCAGTCTGACGCTCGCGCAGTGGAGAAGCTTCTGGATATTGCCGGCTGTATTCGCAGCGGCAGTCCTGGTCTTCTTTGCGGCGTTTTTCAAAGCACCTGCGCGAGAAGCGACGGGACAGACGTCGGCCACGGTTGGGCGGTAACCTGATTTAGGTGATGTAGGGGCGCAGCATGCTGCGCCCCTACATTTTTTACGATCCTTCCGGCAGCTCTCTGATCCAGATATTGCGATAGCGAAGCGGATTGCCGTGATCCTGCAGTTTCAAGGGCAGCTTGTCCGCATGCATTTTGTACGGCGGCCGTGCTTGATTAGCGGTGGGCCCCACCAACTCGAAATTGTCCTGAATCAGCACTCCATTGAGAAATACCGTCATGCGCGCCGGGCGCTCGAGTGAGCCGTCGGCCTTGAAGTGCGGCCGGCGAAACACGATGTCGTACGTCTGCCACTGGCCGGGTGGCCGCGTGGCGTTGACGAGCGGCGGATTCTCGCCGTAGATCGCGCCCGCCTGGCCATCGGGATAGGTGTCGTTCTGGTAGGAATCGAGCACCTGCAGCTCGTATATCCCCATCAGAAAGACGCCGCTGTTGCCGCGCTCCTGGCCCTCGCCCTGCGCCGGCGTCGGGGTCCGCCACTCGATGTGCAGCTGCACGTCGCCGAAGCCGCGGGCCGACACGAGCATGCCGGTGCCGGGTTTTACCTCGACATAGTCGTCCCGCACGGTCCATTTCGCCGCGCTGCCGTCTTCCGCGCGCCACTGCGAAAGATTCGAGCCGTCGAACAGGATGATCGCATCCTTGGGCGCGGCGGCCGGCGGCCGCTCGGGACCGGGATCGACGACGGGAGGCCGAGGACGATCCATCGAGTGCTGCGGCCACTGTTGGGGCGAGGCTTGTGCCATCAACATCAAAGCTAGCGTGCCGATCATGGTTTCCAGGTGCCTTTCGCAACGGCTGGGACAAAGGAGTCCACGCCCGGCGGCGGGAAGTCGAGCGTGCGGCCTTGCTCGGCGCTCATGTAGGCCGTCATCAAGACCTTCACAACCTGGAGACCGTCATCGAAGGTGAGTGACGGCTTCTGCTTGTTCAGGAAGCAGTGCACGAAGTGGCGGTCCTCGGCTTCATAGCCGTAGGCTCCCGCTTCGCCGGCAACCACCGGCATCTGCCCGATCTCGGCGTTCTGCTTCTCCACCAGGTCTTCGCCCGCTTTCCCTTGAACCTCGCGGCTGAAAAAGAGCTTGAGTCCGGTGTCGAGCGAATTCCAGGACAACGAGTATTCCGGGCCCAGCAGCTCCGCCGACAGTCGCAGCCCGGCGCCCACGAAGCTCCACGACGTCGTGGCCTCGCCCAGCACCTTGTACCCGTCATCGGTCTCGAACTCGATCACCACGCTCGCGAAGTCTTCAGACGGCGCTTTGTCGTAGTTGACATCTTTTCCCATCATTGCCGACAGCTTCTTGCTGTAGGCGGGCCTGCTCCACTTGAGACTGGCGATGTGGGCCGTGATGCGTGACGGGCGAACCGACGACCTGGCCTTGTTCGGATCGGTGAGGAGGTGCTGCACCAGTAACGACGAGTGACACATCATGTCGTTGAGCACCCCGCCGCCCTGCAGCGCGCCCTGCCAGAACCACGGTCCGTGCGGGCCGCTGTGCTCCTCGGCGGCGCGCGCGAGGTAAGGCCGGCCTGTCAGCTTCGCCCCACGCGCCCAGAGCAGGTTGCGCCCGACCTCGACCTGCGGCGCGAACACCTGGTTCTCGAGATAGCCGTGCGGCAGCCCAACCTTATTTACCAAGTCCAAGACTTTCTTTGCCTCACTCACATTTCTGGCCAACGGTTTTTCACATGCGATGCCAAGCAATGAGCCCTTGCCGCGCTCGATCGTGCTCACGATCTCTTCGACGTTCTCGATGCGGGCGAAGTTCGGACCCGAGAGCCAGATGGCGTCGATCGCCGGATCCTCGACCATGGCGGCGATCGAGGGATACGCCTTGGCCGCGCCCACGCCGAGCTTCTTCGCGATGCCGGCGGTCTCGGCGGCGTTGTTCTGATTCGGGCTCCAGACGCCCAGCACGTCGGCGTCGCGCACGCCGACGAATCCCAGCAAGTGGAATTTGGCGTTGAACCCGCTCCCCACAATTCCAATTCCAAGTCGTTTCGTCATTCAATCCTCGTAATGGACGCCGAGTTTCTGCAGCGCTTCCGGTGGGCAGCCTTTCCACTCCGCCACGAACGTGTTGCCCTGATAATTGAGATCGGTGATGCCCATCTTGCTCGTCCAGAACCCCGATGCCGTCATGTCGCGGAACATGTTGAAGAACGCGACGCCCTGGCTCCTCTCCGGCTTCGCTTTCTTCGGCCATGCGATATCGTCGAGAATCGCCGTCTGTTCCTGCGATGTCGCGGAAACGAAGGTCTTTCCGAAGCGTTCGTAGCCTTCATTGTCGAGCCACGCGAGCCCGCCGCGCATCGGGACCTGACCGTCGGGCCGGTCGGTGAGCATGAAGTCCATGTACTCGGGGACGCCGGCATCAGTCGCGCTGCCCGAGCGTTCATCGCGGGGAATCACGAGGTCCGCGAGCACCCGCACCGTATCCCACTCGTGCGGCGTGAAGAACGCCGGCGCGAACGGCGTCTTCGCCGTCATCGCCTCGCGTGCCAGCGTCGCTGCGCGCTGAGCCTCGGCCGGTGTCCACTTGAACGCCGCCGTCAGTGCGGCCATCGCCATCGCGCCTACCGCTTCGCGCCGTTTCACAGGGACCTCGCCTTCAGCTGGTTTGCGATGTATTCGGACGTCCGCCACGACAGCGCCATGATCGTCCAGGTGGGATTCTTGTCGGCCTGCGACGTGAACGGCGAGCCATCGGCGACGAAGAGATTCTTGACCTCGTGCGTCTGGCAGTTGCTGTTCACGACCGACGTCTTGGGATCGGCGCCCATGCGCGCGCCGCCCAGCTCGTGGATGATCACGCCGCCCGCCGCGATGCCGTAACCATCCTCTTTGCTCGGCATATCCCCCCACGGCGTGCCGCCCATCTCCTTGATGAGCGCGCGGAACGTCTCCTGCATGTGCTTCACCTGCAGGTACTCGTGATCGGTGAACTTCCAGTGGAAGCGGAGCACGGGGATGCCCCATTTGTCCACGACGTTTGGATCGATTTCGCAGTAGCTGCCGTCGTTGGGAATCATCTCGCCGCGCCCCGAGAACCCGATGTACGCGCCGTTGTAGCGGCGATAGTCGTTCTTGAGCTGCTTGCCGTAACCGCCGCCCTGCAGGTCCTGGATCCCGCCGCCGAAGCCCGCCTCCGGCAGCCCCGCGCCGCCCCACACCTCGATGTGGTAGCCGCGCGGGAAGTCGAGCTTCTTGTTGTCGAGCCACCACGGCATGTAGACGTGCATCCCTCCCACACCGTCGTGATTGTGGGGGATCGGGTCCATCATCTTCGGAACGAATCCCCCGGCGTCGGTGCCGGTCGTGTCGGTGAGATACTTGCCGACGGTCCCGCTCGCGTTCGCGAGTCCATTCGGGAATGACGGGGACTTCGAGTTGAGCAGCAGCCGCGACGTTTCGCACGCGCTGGCCGCCAGGACCACCACGCGGGCCTCGATGAGGTGCTCGGTGCCGTCCGTCGTGTCGACGTAAATAACACCGCTCGCACGCCCAGTACGGTCCAGCGTGATCTCGCGCGCCATCGCATTCGTCGTCAGTGTGAGCTTACCGGTCTTGAGGGCGGGGGCGATCAGCACGTTGGTCGAGGAGAAGTTCGAATTCGTCTTGCAGCCGCGGCCACATTGCCCGCAGTAGTGACACGCGGCGCGTCCGTTGAGCGGGCGGGTCAGGATCGACAGCCGCGCCGGAACGCACGTGACGTTGAGCCGGCGAGCCGCGTCCTGCACGAGCAGCTCGTAGCAGCGCGGCTTCGGCGGCGGGAGAAAGATCGAGTCGGGTGCATTGGGAACGTTTTCCTTGGTCCCGAAGACCCCCACCAGCTGCTCGAGCTTGTCGTAGTAGGGCGCGACGTCGTCATAGCTGATCGGCCAGTCGTCGCCCAGGCCGTCGAACGTCTTCGCCTTGAAGTCGCGCGGCCCGAAGCGCAGGGAGATGCGACCCCAGTGGTTTGTTCTGCCGCCGACCATGCGCGCCCGCCACCAGCGGAACTTGTCTCCTCGCGCGACGGTGTAGGGCTCGCCGGGGATCTCCCAGCCGCCGATGCAGCCGTCGAATTCGCCGAACGGCCGATCCTTGGTGGACGCGCCGCGGCGCGGCGATTCGTAGGGCCACGTGAGCATCGCGGAGTTGATCGTGTTGTCCCACGGCCCGCCCGCTTCGAGCACCGTGACGTTGACGCCGGCGCGCGCGAGTACGTACGCGGCCATCCCACCACCAGCTCCCGAGCCGACCACGAGCACATCGACCGGCGACGATTGGGTTGCAAGGCGCATTCAGGGCTCCTTAGTAGCCGAGTGCACCACCGGCGTAGCGTGGGTCAGCCACACCGACCCACCCGCCGGCGGTTTTTTGTATGGCGGCGACAATGCCGCTGTGTCGCCGCCGCTGTTCCCGCTGTTCCATCGTATGCCCCATCGCCTCCAGCGCGTGCACGGTGGCATCGCTCAATCCCCCACGCTCGTAGTAGGTTTGGTCCGGCAACGCCTGGTGATGAATCCGTGGGGCGGCGACGGCGTCCGCGAGGCTCATTTTCTGATCCAGCACATTGAGAATCACCTGCGTGACGGTCGTGATGATCGTGGGACCGCCGGGTGTGCCGACGACCATCTGCAGATTGCCCGCCGTATCGAGTACGATCGACGGCGTCATGGCCGACAGCATCCGCTTGTTGCCGGCAACGGCGTTGGCCTCGCCCTGCACGAGCCCGTACATGTTCGGCTTGCCCGGCGCCGTCGCGAAGTCGTCCATCTCGTTGTTGAGTAGGAACCCCGCGCCCGTCACCGTCACGCCGCTCCCAAATCCGCCATTCAGCGTCGTGGTAACCGCCACCGCATTGCCCTGGGCGTCTACAATCGAATAGTGCGTCGTGTGCATCGCCTCGCCGCCCGCGGCCTGCGGCGGTGTAGGGGTCGCGTGCTTCGGATCGATCTGTGATCGCAGCGTCGCCGCATACGACTTCGACAGCAGGCGATCGAGTGGCGCATCGACGAAATCGGGGTCGCCGAGCCAGCGGTTGCGGTCGATGAAGGCGCGGCGCATCGCTTCGGTCACGAGGTGCACGTAGGCCGCGGTGCCGAACGCGGGGAGGGTGTCGTAGCCCTCGAGGATGTTGAGGATCTCGCCCATCGTGACGCCGCCCGAGCTGGGCGGCGGCATCGAGTAGATCGTGTGGCCGCGATAACTGAGCTGTACGGGCGTGCGCCACTTGGCGCGATAGCGGCGCAGATCGTCTTTCGTAATGAGACCGCCGCCGCGCCGCATCTCGGCCACGATCAGGTCGGCGATCTGACCGCGATAGAAGACGTCGGGACCTGAGTCGCTGATGAGCTGCAGCGTGCGGGCGAGGTCGGGTTGGCGCCACTTCGTCCCGGGCGGCGGCGCGCTGTCGTGCACCAGGAACTGCGCTCGGCTGGCCGGGAACTGCGCCAGCAGCTCGCGATCGCTCGCAATCTCGCGGCTCCGTGTCGTATCGATCACATGTCCTTGCGCCAGGCGAATCGCCGGAGCGATCACGGTCGCCCAGGGGAGTGAGCCGTACTTCTTCCACGCCTCATACAGTCCCGCGACGCTTCCCGGCACGCCGCTGGCGAGATGGCCGACCTCGCTCTTTTTCGTGGGATTCCCCGCCGAGTCGACGAACATGTCGTGGGTGGCGGCGGCGGGCGCCGCTTCGCGGTAATCGAGCGCCGTCACTTCTCCGCCCGCGGTGCGGTGTACGATGAAGCCGCCGCCGCCGATGTTGCCGGCGTCGGGCAGCACCACTTCGAGCGCGAAGGCGACCGCCACGGCGGCGTCGATCGCGTTGCCGCCCTGCTTCAGGATTTCGACGCCGACCTGCGACGCCAGCGGATGCGCCGAGACGACCATCGCGTGGGGCGCCGTGACGGGCCGCGCGCGGAGTGTCCAGGTCGCGGGAATGACCGCGGGGCCGCGAATCGTTATGGGGCCGGCAGTCGCGGGGGCTGCAGGGCGATGCGCACAGCCAAGAGCCGCCAGCAGACATATCGCGGGGAGCTTTCGCATTCGTAATCTTATCGTCTTATTCTCCTCCATGACAAACCGCGATTTCCTCGATCCGCGCGCCACCGAGCAGCGCAATCCGCGCTCCGAGCGCATCGACGTCGCTGCCAGTCTCGAGATCGTGGACATCATGAATGGGGAAGATGGACGCGTCGCCGGCGTGGTGCATGGGCAGCGCGAGCAGATCGCGCAGGCCATCGACCTGATCGTCGGGGTCTTCAAGGGATCTGGCCGGCTCGTCTACGTCGGCGCCGGCACGTCCGGCCGGCTGGGCGTGCTCGACGCCACCGAATGCCCACCCACCTTCGGCGTCCCGCCCACGATGGTGGCGGGTGTGATCGCGGGCGGCTACGGCGCCCTGGTGAAGAGCGCCGAGGGCGCGGAGGACGATGTGAACGCGGGGGCCGCCGCGATGGATACCGCCGCCGTGACCAATCGCGACGTCGTCGTCGGTATCGCGGCCAGCGGCACGACGCCGTACGTGCGGGCCGCGCTGTCGCGCGCGCAGACCCTCGGCGCCAAGACGGTGCTCGTCACCTGCGCCGCCCCGCCGAAAGTGCTCGCCGAGACGTGCGACGTCATCATCAATCCGGTCGTGGGACCGGAGGTGCTGACCGGCTCGACGCGGCTCAAGGCGGGCACGGCGACCAAGTTCGTCCTCAACATGCTCAGCACCGGGGCGATGATCCGGCTCGGCAAGGTCTACGGGAATCTGATGGTGGACCTGGTGGCGTTGAGTGCGAAGCTGCACGACCGCGGCGAGCGCATCGTGATGGAAGTGTGCGGGGTCTCGCGCGAGGAAGCGCGCCAGGCGATCGAGCGCGCCAAAGGCAGCGTGAAGGTCGCGATCGTGATGGCCCGTCGCAAAGTCGATGCGAACGAAGCGCGCAAGCTGCTCGATGCGGCCGATGGGTTCGTGCGTCCCGTGGCGGGTGATCCTCCTGCCGTGTCCCGTTCGTGACTTCGCCCCAGACACTTGCCATCGGTGTCATGTCGGGCACGTCGCTCGACGGGATTTCGACGGCGCTGGTGCGGCTGGACGACGGCAGGGCCGAGCTCGTGGCGTTTCGGCAGGAGCCGTACTCGACGGCCGAGCGTGGATCGATCATCGACACGATGGCGCGGGGCACGCCCAAGGATGTCGCGTTTCTCCACGTCGCGTTGGGGGAACGATTTGCCGGGGCCGTCCTGGCGCTGCTCGCTCAGGCGCGGGTCGCGCCCAAGGACCTTTCCTTTATTGCGTCGCACGGCCAGACGATCTGGCACGAGCCGGGACGCGCCACGTTCCAGCTCGGCGACGCGTCTGTGCTGGCGGAGCGGGTCGGCGTGCGGGTGGTGAGCGACTTCCGCGCGCGCGACGTCGCCGCGGGAGGGCAGGGGGCGCCGCTCGTGCCGCTCGCCGATGTGATGCTGTTCGGCCACGAGCAGCGCGGGCGCTGGCTGCTCAACATCGGCGGGATGGCGAATGTCACATGGGTGCCGCGGCGCGGCGTGCCCGAGGGCGCATTCGCCTTCGACACGGGCCCGGGCGTCGCGGTGATCGATGCGATCACGCGGCGCGTCGATCCCGATGCGGCGTACGACGCGGGCGGCGAGCGAGCGCGCCGCGGTAGGCCGGTCGCGAAGCTCCTCGACGAGTTGCTCGCGGATCCGTATTTCGACCAGCCGCCGCCCAAGAGCACGGGTCGCGAGCGGTTCGGGATCGAGTATGCCGACAAATTGCTCAAGCGTGTGAAGCAGGCCGGCGGCTCGGACAACGACGCCATTGCGACCGCCACGGCGCTCACGGCCGAAACCATCTCTCGTGGAGTCGCGAGTCACGAAGACGAGATCGTCGTGTCTGGCGGCGGCGCTAGAAACCCCGCGCTCATCGAACGGCTGGTCGCGCGCGTCCAACCGCGTCCCGTCGTGATGTTCGAGCAGCTCTTCTTCAACGGCGAAGCGAAGGAAGCGGTCGCCTTCGCGTTTCTCGGGCATCAGACGGTGCTGGGCAGGCCGGGCAACCTGCCGGCGGCGACGGGGGCGCGGGGCCCGCGCATTCTGGGGCATATCACGCCCGCATGATCGCCGGTTTCGCTGAGTTTTCGCGCTTTCGGCGCTGGGGCTACACACTGTTCCTGATTGTGGGCGTACTAGAGATTCCCGCCCAGGCCCACTTTCGTCTGTACGCGCCCTTCTGCGACTTGCGGATGGCGTGGGACAACTCGCGTCTGTCTCTCACGAAGGTTCCCCATTTTGTGCTGTTCGGTCTGTTCTTTCTGTTCACCGCGTGGCAATTCGCTCGTCTGGATCGCAGGAGCCTCTCCTGGTCGCTCGTCGCAACGCTCGCGCTGGGCATCCTCGTTGAGCTTGAGGAGGGGGCGACGCGCACCGGCAACTGCCGGTTGGCGGATCTCCTGCCCGATGTCGGCGGCGCGCTCATCGCCCTGGCGATCCTGGTGCCGCTGATCCTGCTCCGCAATCGCGCCGCGGATCGCATTCCGCCCGGATGATCTCCCCGCGTGCGCGACTCGTGTGTCCCGCGCTCCGCTGGCGACGCGGCTCATTCAAATCCGAACGCACCAAGATCGAGCAGGCGCTCGACGCCGGAGTCGGGGGCTTCATTCTCTTTGGCGGCACGCGTGCCGCCGTCACGGCGCTCACCAGCGCGTTGCGGGACACCGCGGGACGTCCGTTGCTGCTCGGCTCGGATTTCGAGCGTGGGCCGGGGCAGCAGGTGCGCGGGCTCACCGAGCTTCCACCTCCCGCAGCGCTCGGCTATCTCAACGATCTCGACGCGACGTATGCCTGCGGGCAGATCACCGGCACGGAAGCCCGGGCGGTCGGGCTGAATTGGATATTCGCGCCGGTCTGCGATCTCGACATCGAGCCGAAGAATCCGATCGTGCAGACGCGCTCGTTCGGCGCCGATCCGAGCGTTGTGGGCTCGCACGCGGCGGCGTGGATCAAGGGTTGTCAGGAGCACGGCGTGACGGCCTGCGCCAAACACTATCCTGGCCACGGTCGCACGACGACCGATTCGCACGAAGGTCTGCCCATCGTCGAGGCATTGGGCGACGAATTGCAGCGCATCGATGTCGCGCCGTTCAAAGCGGCGGTGGACAGCGGAGTCGGGAGCGTCATGCCTGCATTCGTCGCCTACCCGCGCTGGGACGCGAGCGGATCGGCCGCGACGTTCTCGCCCATCATACTCGGCTATCTGCGCGACACGCTCGGATTTCGTGGGCTCATCGTGACGGATGCGTTCATCATGGGGGGCGCGACCGCGGCGGCGCCCGAGGGCAGCGCGGCGGCGGCGGCGATCGCAGCGGGCTGCGACATGCTACTGTATCCGACGGATTGGGCTGGTGTCGTGAAGTCGCTGGAGGCGGTGCCCGCGGATCGTGCCGAGGCGGCGGTCGCGCGGTATCAGGAAGCGGTCAACCCGGGGGCGTCGTCCCGTGGTCAGCCGAGCGATCTGGACGACGCGATCCTCGCCGAGCACCAGAAGTTTGCCGATGGTCTTGCCGATCGGGCGGTGCATCTGCTGCGTGGTGAACGGCCGCAGCTCGGCAAGACCCTGAGCGTGACGATCGTCGATGATGATGTGGGTGGGCCGTACTCGATTCCGCCGCGGGATGTGTTTCATGCGACCGTAAGAGCGGGTGGTGTTCGGCTGGCTGCGGGGCGGCGCCCCGGGGTTAGCCGAGTGGTATTGGTTTACGCAGAGCCGCGATCGTGGAAAGGTCGCGCCGATCTGGGACCGCAGTCGCTCGCCAGGCTCGAGCGACTCGTGCCCAGCGCGTCGCTCGTTATCTTGTGTGCGCATCCGCGACTCGCGGCGCAAATTCCGGGCGATGTGCCGGTGTTGTGCGCCTGGCATGGACAGGCGTTGATGCAGCGGGCGGCGGCGCGATGGGTTGTCGAATGGAGTTGAACGTGACATCGATCGCTCTCGCTCTCCTGATCGGTCGGCCCTCGGTGTGACCAGATCCTGCGCGACGAGGCGAGTCACGTCGAATTCCAGGCGGAGCAGCTCGCGCTCTTCTTCGGCACCTGTCTCGTGGTCTGGGTGGTTCACGGGAGCGTCTTTCGGGCTGGTGGACGGACGTTCCGAGAGTTCTGGCGGGGTGCGTGGGAACACTTCGGTAGCGCGTTTGCCCGCAGTACGGTTGCGTGGAATTCGTTCCTGGGTGTTCGCAGTCATGCCGATCCGCTGTGATATTGCGTTTAGGCTGACCGGCCTATTTGATTGAACCGAGAACAAAGCCCTCGAATTATGCAGGGAGATATGGTTTTCGAGACGTTTAAGACAGTTCTGCCGAAGTATCGTTAGACGGCCGCACTCGCTTCCATGAGCACCTGGCGACGTAAAGCATTGGCGCTGTTTCCTGAGTTGAAGGGCTCACTGAACGATCCCGACTGTGAGCCGTTCAGTGTTTTCGTCGATCTCGTCCCGCTGGCGATCACCGCGCACCTTGAGGACGATCGTGACACGCTGCGTCGTGTGCATGGGTACGCTGAATGGGCCTTGCGACAAGGCGGCAAGCTTTGGCAAGTCGCAGCGATTGGTTTCTACGAAGACTTGCTCCGCATTGTTGGTGGAGTCCCGTGGGAGCGCATAGTTCCTTGGTTGTCGCCGTACGCGGTTGCAGAGATCAGGAAGACTTGGGCGCTCGGCATTCAAGGTGAAGACTTACCGAAACTTGAGCGCCTGCTGGAAAGCCGACGAGAACAACCCTACCAAACCCACGTTTACAGCACTAGGGAGATTCAGGATCTGTAGGCGGCCGTCTAACAAGCGCTTGAAGCTGGCGGCGCGCGTAGATTAAGGAATGAATCGTTCTTCAGCGCGCCGCAGCTTAAGCGCGATCCGTTAGGCAGCCCAATCCATGCCCGCGGCATCGGAAGCGCCTGTTGATGTCGTCCCGTACGACGGGAACTGGCCGGCGCTCTTCGACGCGGAGCGCGTGCTCCTGCTGAAAGTACTTCGCCCATGGCTCGTCGGGCCGATCGAACACGTGGGGAGCACGGCCGTCCCGGATCTGCCTGCGAAACCCATCATCGATATCATGGCAGCTGTCGCTAGTCTGAAAGCATCGCGAGATGCATTGCCCGCATTGCTCGAAGCAGGATACAAGTATGCGCCGTATCGAGCGGATGTCATGCACTGGTTCTGTAAGCCCAGTTTCGCTGAGAGAACACACCATCTTCACCTTGTGCCATTCGGGAGTCCCCTCTGGCATGATCGGATCAGGTTTCGCGACTGCTTGCGGTCTCATCCGGCGGTTGCGCAGGAGTACACGGTGCTCAAACATCGCTTGGCGCGCCTCCACCGATTGGATCGAGAGGCTTACACTGAGGCCAAGGGGCCGTTCGTGGCGCAAGTTCTGGGCAGGTATGCGCCTTCGGAGACTTGATGCCGATCTTCGCTGGGCTGCCTAACAAGCGCTTGAAGCTGGCGGCGCGCGCAGATTGTGGAATGAATTGTTCTTGAGCGCGCCGCAGCTTAAGCGCGATTCGTTAGGCCGCACTCAACAGTGCTAGCAATCGCGAGATACCTAGTTCGGGTGTCGTTGGTACTCGGGCTCTTCGGTCCGCCACTCTCTGCCCAGACGGACCAAAGCAGTTCCTTCTATGAACTTCTCCAACAACACCTCGATAGCATGTCGCGAGATACGATGGTCCACAGGCTGAGCCAGCGGCCTAAGGGTCTCAGCATCGGTGACGCGCTCCCGGACGACATGCTTCTCAGGCTATCCGACACGAATCTTGTGAGGCTGGCAAGCCTCCTCACCGTAAGCCTTGCACAAGTAGATTCCGCGACGTGCACCACCTTCCTTCCGGGTGGCCCGGGTCCAGACATCATATCACTCGCCGCTCATGTCGATTCAGGAACTGCTCGACAATGGCTGCGGCTGATTCATCAGATGATGCTAACGGGTTTGCTGAACTTGCCTCGTGGTCGCCTTGCACCTCCTGATACGGTTTTAGCGGCAGTAAGAGCCGTCGCCGAGGCCGAATCGCCCGAAGACCGCAAGAGGCTTCGTGCGCTGGCAGGTTCCAAATCCGGGGTGTACTCCGACCCGTGCTTTGTGGCTCAGCACACCTTTCGGAAACTTATGGCGATGCCACCGCAGTACGCGGGCCCGCTGATGAGAACCCTACTGGCGCCTGGTGTTACTCGCTGAGTGCGGCCTAACAAGCGCTTGAAGCTGTCGGCGCGCGTAGATTAAGGAATGAATCTTTCTTCAGCGCGCCGCAGCTTAAGGGCCATCCGTTAGGCGGCGGCAACCAGAGAGAACTTTGCGACCCTCTACGCGTGACAACCTCCTCGCTTTC
>Ga0137415_10002574_pt1 | contig 18053 bp, 16 predicted proteins | sample CZODoug3_1_1_16f_FD_183082 | JGI IMG/M metagenome (GOLD analysis project Ga0137415, IMG submission 183082) | Vadose zone soil fungal communities from Angelo Coast Range Reserve, California, USA - CZODoug3_1_1_16fungal (Hybrid Assembly) | ecosystem: Environmental > Terrestrial > Soil > Vadose...
CTACGAAGCGCACGACGTTCTCGAACAGCTTTGGCTCAAAACCAATTCGCGCGATGCAAATTACTTCAAAGGGCTGATTCAGGCCGCCGGCGCCTTCGTTCATCTGCAAAAGCATTTCGAGCAACCAGCGCATCCGAAACACAGCCGGCGTTTGCGACCAGCCGTGCGCCTTTTGCAACTCGCCGAAAAAAATCTCGCGCCTTACGTACCTGTTTGCCACGCACTCGATGTGGCTGCCTTGCTCGGGCTTTTACGAACCGAACGCGAGAAAATTGTGCAGTCGGATTTTCGAATGAATCCGTGGTCGCCGCAGCATGCGCCGAAGCTCAAATTGTTACCTGGTAAGAATTAGTTTCGTGCCGGCGATGATAAGAACTGTCGCCAGCAATAGCGAAATCGTGCGCACCGGAAAGCGTCGGCTGCCGAGATGCGAGCCGAACACACCTCCGGTCACCGCGGCGGCGGCGAGAAAAACGCCTAAGGACGGAATGGAATGTTTCGCCGTAAAATAACCGACCAGCCCGCCGATAGAGTTCACGAGAATAAACAACGCCGAAACCGCCGCAGCCTGCCGAATGTGCGCCCATCGACAGAATAGCAGAAGCGGGGTGAGAAAAATTCCGCCGCCGGTTCCAGTTAGCCCGGAAAGAAATCCGAGGCCGGTGCCGACGGTGATTGCCGTCAGTTGCGGCGGACTTTCAGTTTTTGGCGGGTCCCCGCGACGAAAGATCAAACGCGCGGCTGAGAAAAGCAGCACCAGGCCGATCAGGATTCTCAAGACTGAAGCGGATGGTTGCAAATAACCGCCCAGGTACGCAGCCGGAATCGAAAGCAGAGCGAATGGCCAAAATAATTTCCACGAGAAATAACCCGCGCGCCAAAACTGAAACGAGCCGATGCATGCCACGAGGATGTTGAGCACGAGCGCAGTCGGCCGAATGACGGTCGGTGCAAGTCCGAACAACGTCATCGTTGCGATGTAACCCGACGCGCCGGCGTGACCGACCGATGAGTAAAGAAACGCGATCAGGCCAATGGCGAAAAACAGCAGAGCGAAATGCGTGTAGTCCATTTTTCGACAGCATAGCATGGCGGAACGCAGCACAGCTTCTGGGGAGCGCAGGCGGCCCCGCCTGCTGGTTGCGGCGGCCCGCCGCAACGAACTTTACAGCTTTTTTCCCGCTCTGGAAAGCGAGCTATCTTCTAAATCATGAGGAGAAGTTCGCGACCGCGAGGGCGCGGTCGCCCGCCCGCGAGCCGCGTGCGCTCCCCAGACACGTGCCTACAACGCGCTTTTGCTTTCCATTACGCGCCGTAGATTGATGCGTGACACCGATTCACATGGCCGCGGAAGTTTCGCCAGCTCATGTAGAGCATACGAACCGCCTGGCGCAGGAGAAGTCGCCTTATCTTCTCCAGCACGCGCACAATCCGGTCGATTGGTATCCCTGGGGCGAAGAAGCCTTCGCCAAAGCGCGCCGCGAGAACAAACCGATCTTTTTGTCGATTGGATATTCGACTTGCCACTGGTGTCACGTCATGGCGCATGAATCCTTCGAACGCGAAGAGGTGGCCGGAATCATGAATCGCGAGTTTGTGAACATTAAAGTCGATCGCGAGGAACGCCCCGATGTCGATCGCGTTTATATGACTTTTGTCCAAGCCACCACCGGCAGTGGCGGCTGGCCGATGAGCGTCTGGCTAACGCCCAACCTTCAGCCTTTTGTCGGGGGAACTTATTTTCCGCCGGAGGATCGATATGGTCAGCCCGGTTTCAAAAAAGTGCTCGAACGGATCGCAGCCGCCTGGAAACAAGATCACGAAAAGATTGTCGATCAAAGTTCGAAAATCATTTCGGCTCTGCGCGAGTCGCAGACTGCGCAACCGGCTGCAACGGGCAAGATCGACATGAAGATTCTCGAGACAGCTTACGAACAATTTTCCCGGAGTTACGACGCGCAGGAAGGCGGTTTTAGCAATGCTCCGAAATTCCCGCGCCCGGTCACGCTCAATTTCCTCTCGCGATTTTACGCACGGGACCCGTCATCCACCTCTGGCAAACGCGCTCTAGAAATGAATATTTTCACCCTCCGTAAAATGGCCGCCGGCGGGATGCACGATCATCTCGGCGGCGGTTTTCACCGTTACTCGGTCGATCGTTACTGGCACGTGCCGCATTTCGAGAAAATGCTCTACGATCAGGCCCAGCTCGCGATTGCCTATCTCGATGCGTTTCAAATCACGCGCGATCCGCAATTCGAATCCGTTGCGCGAGACATTCTCGATTATGTCGCCCGCGATATGACTTCGAAAGAGGGCGGGTTCTTTTCCGCCGAGGATGCCGATAGCCCTGTTCCTGTAGCGGCGGTCTATGACCGTCGCACTAGTGAATCCGAGAAGCGCGCGTCAATTGAATCGAGCGACGCTCACAGAGCGCCGCTACAGAAGCCCGAAACCGCCGAAGGTGCGTTCTACATTTGGACGAAAAAGGAAATCGACTCCGTGCTCGGCGATGCGGCGGAGATATTCGATTTTCATTACGGCGTGCAACCGCACGGCAACGCGCCCGAAGGCAGCGACCCGCAAGACGAATTTCGCGGTAAGAATATCTTGATCGAGCGGCATCCGGTTGCCGAGACCGCGAAGCATTTCAAAAAGAGCGAAGCCGAAGTTCGCCAATCGCTCGCGCGCAGCCGCGAAAAGTTATTTTCGATCCGCGCCAAACGGCCACGGCCTCATCTCGATGACAAAATTATCGCGTCCTGGAACGGGCTCATGATCTCAGCCTACGCGCGCGCCGCCCAAGTCTTAGGGGAACCGCGCTATCTGGAAGTTGCGACGCGCGCGGCAAAATTTCTTCGCGCAAATCTTTACGACCAGTCGCGCAAGCTGCTTTTCCGCAATTATCGCGAAGGTCGAAGCCATATCGAAGGCTTCGGCGACGACTACGCATTCCTAATCCAGGGGCTTATCGATCTTTATGAAGCTTCCTTCGACGTCGAGTGGTTGAAGTTTGCGATCGAACTCCAGGAAACGCAGGACCGCTTGTTCTTCGATGAAAAGAACGGCGGCTATTTCAGCACGAGCGGAAAAGATTCGAGCGTACCGCTGCGCATGAAAGATGATAACGACAGCGCGGAACCAGCCGCGAACTCAGTCGCAGCGCTCAATTTGCTGCGGCTGGCGCAATTCCGCAATGACAAGCAATTGCAAGATCGCGCGAAGAAAACGATTGACGCATTCAGTGCCACACTTTCACATTTTGCGAGCGCGATGCCGCAAATGCTCGTGGCCCTCAATTCAAGTTTGAGCAAGCCGCGACAAATCGTGGTCGCGGGAAAACGTGACGCGCCGGACACAAAAGCGTTGCTCTCCGAGGTCCATCGAGGGTTTCTGCCGAATAGAATTTTGCTGTTGGCCGATGGTGGTGACGGGCAGAGGTATCTCGGCGAGAAACTCGAAGCGATCCGCGCCATGTCGATGGTCGATGGGAGACCGGCCGCCTACGTTTGCGAAAATTTCACCTGCAAAGCGCCGGTGACCGATCCGGCCGCACTCGCGGAGCTGTTTCGGTAGCAAGGGGCTGCTCGATCCACCTTCGTCGGCTCGACAGAGTCTTGCCCTACCGACTACATACTTTCGACAACGATCATTTTCGTTTTGGCCGTTTGATGCCGCATCTTTCTCGGCTCGCGGTATGCCTCGCAATTGAGCCACTCTTTCGCGCGCTGCACGGATTCGAATTCGAGCACGACGATGCGCTTCGGTTTCCAGTCGCCTTCCAGCGTTTCTACCGCGCCGCCCCGCACGATATATTCGCCGCCATACTTCTCGACCGTCGCGCCGGCGAGCTTCTTGTATTCCTCGTATCCGGTTGGATCGACAATGTCGATTTCGACAATCACGTACGCGCTCATCTCAAAATTTTTCGATGGGATTTACAGGATTGTGAGATTCGTAATTCGAGAATCGAGAACCGAGAATCGTGCAGAAGCCGATGTAACGATTCACAATTTAACGAATCACGGTCATCACTCATCACTTTCGAAACAAAGAACTCAGCGTTCGTTGTTGCTGTCTTTCGCCGCCAACTCCGGGATTTTCTTTCGCCGGCGCAATCGCAGCCAGTTGTTCCAGGTTTTGCGCATGCTGTCGCGGGGTGTCAGATATTTTTGATTCAGTTCGTTGCTCTTCAGGATCTGGGCGAGAATTCCTTTCACGGAAAAATCATCGGTGTTCAAAATTGTATAAGCCGTCCCGACCGCCGCAGCGTGATGCGCATCGCTCGCCGCCGTCATGGGCAAACCGCGAATCTGCGCATATTTGAACGCGTAACGATTATAGCGGCGCAGCGTGGTGGCCGCGTTGAAAACTTCGAGCGCGTCAATAGGAAGTTTCTCCAGGATGGTGAAACGAATTCCAGCGCGAAACAAATCGTAAGGATGCGGAGGAATGGCGAGACCGCCGCGCTCGTGAATCATCTCGCACACTTCGCGCGCCGGCTTGCCTTTGAGATAGGGCAGGGTCGCGCCGATGCAAAGCAGGTGACCGTCAGCGGTGGTGATCTCTACGCCGGGCAGGATCAGAAAATTATCGACCGGCAAACCGTCGAGCCGCATCAAACCTTTCTCGAGCAGGTAACTGACGGCGTCGCAGGTATTGTGGTCGGTGATGGCAAAGCCGTGCAACCCTTTCTCGCGCCCAGCCGAGATCATATCTTCCGGGCTGGAAACGCCGTCGCCGGAAAAAAAAGAATGCGTGTGCAGGTCGATATTGAACGGCATTTTCCAAGGAGGCTAAGTGGGAGCGCGCGCCAAAGTCAACTGAGCGCCTCGACCAAAAAGCCCGCTTCCGGTTCTTCTTGATGCCGGTGGAACTGCATGTCGTAAAGCCGTCGATAGTACCCGGATTTTTGGAGCAACTCTCCGTGCGTTCCAATTTCCTTGATGTGGCCGTGGTCCATGACCACGATTTGATCGGCCGACAAGATGGTCGAGAGCCGATGTGCGATCGCGATCACGGTGCGTCCGGCGGAGAGTAATTCAAGTGCGCGCTGGATTTGTTCTTCCGATTCCGAATCAAGTGCTGAGGTCGCTTCATCGAGGAGAAGAATCGGTGCGTTTTTCAGCAGCGCGCGCGCGATCGCCAGGCGCTGCTGTTGTCCACCGGAAAGCATGCAACCTTTATCACCGATTATCGTTTGGTAGCCATCTGGCTGGGCGATAATGAAGTCATGCGCGAAGGCGGTGCGGGCCGCGGCGTAAACCTCTTCCGGAGTAGCGTCGAGGCGTCCGAACTGGATGTTGTTAAAGATGGTGTCGTGAAACAAAAATGTGTCCTGGGTCACAAGACCAATCTTTTCCCGCAAAGATTTTTGCGTAAGTGTGCGCAAATCGTGGCCGTCAATCCTGACCGCACCGGAGATCGGATCGTACAAGCGCAGAATCAGGGAGAGAACGGTTGATTTTCCCGCACCGCTGGCGCCGACCAGCGCGTAATTCTTCCCCGATTCGACCTGAAGATTGAGATCCTTGACCGCATCGGAAGAGCCGGTGGCATAGCGGAAAGTGACATTCTCGAAATCGATCCGGCCTTCGGACGAAGGCAATGCAATGGCGCCGGGAGCGTCCTGCACGCTCGGCTCCGAGTCCAAAATGTTAAAAATCTCCCTGGTGGCGGAGACCGACTGTTGCATCACAATGTGGATTTTGCTCAATGTTTTGATCGGGTCGTAAAGCATAAAAATACCCGTGATAAGTCCAAGAAACCGTCCGGCGCTCAGATTAACCGCGTAAACATAAAGTAATGCCAAACCCACGCCCAGCGCGGCGATCGTTTCCACCAGCGGCCCGGTCGCCTCCATCGATTTGATCATTCGCATCATGGCGGCGAATTGAAGCTGATTGCTACGACGGAACGATTTCTCCTGATGCTCTTCCCGGTTAAACGATTTGATTACCCGGATGCCGGCGAACGTTTCCTGCATGGTCACGACCATTTGCCCCATGTCTTCCAGCTGGTGCTGCACTGCCTTGCGCGCGCGCCGCCCATAAACGCGGATCGGCAGCAGACAAATCGGAAAAAGGACCAGGGTCACAACGGTAAACTTCCAATCCATTAGCAAGAGAACGGTAACTCCACCAACGATCGTGATTGGCTGCTTAAAGAGATCGCTGCTCACCGTGCTCAGCGCCATCTGCATACCACGCGTGTCGTTGGTAATGCGCGACATGAGAAATCCGGCCCGCATCTTGTTAAAGAACTCCATTGAATGCCGCACAATCTTGGTGAAGAGCTGGTCCCGGATATCAGTCACCACTTTGTTGCTCACCCAATTCATGTAGTAAGAGTTCCCGAACGAACAAAGGCTGCGGACCGTCATGATCGCAGGAATGGCCAGGCAGATGAGGACAATCGAATTGATTTTCGGGCCTGTGTTCAGGGCTTCGAGATTCGACCGCATCGCCATCGGGTTGGGCGCAGCTCCGTGGAAAATGACGCTCCCCACCTTGGCGACAGCGGGCGCGAAGAGCGCATTGACCGCGCCAAAAGCAAAACCAAACGACAGGCCAAGTATAAAACGCCACTTGTACGGCTTAACGTAACTGTAGAGCCGTCGATACGGGCCGGATGCTGCGCGAACGGTCTGCCAAAATGACACCTTTTTTTTTGCCGCTTTCCTTTTGCTCATGAAATTCGCGCTGCCGGAGCCGACAGCAGCGAATCCATAGCACCGATCACCGCCTCCGTCGAGATTTGCTTCATCGGAACACGCGCCTGATCAGGCGAGAATTCCACAATCGGCGTTGGCGATTCTCCTTGTATGATCAAAGCCGGACTTTCGCGCGGCCGCCAATGAAACGGGTTCGTCGGCCCGAAAAGGACCACTTGCGGCGTTTGAGTTGCGGCCGCGAGATGCATCGGCGCCGAGTCAACCGTCACAAGAAGACGCGCCTGCGCGATCAGCGCCGTCAGGGTAAGCAAATCCGTCTTGCCGGCAAGATCGATGATTGGGTGCCGCAGTCTGGCTTTGATCTCACGAATATGTTCCTGCTCGAGCGCAGAAGTGCCGCCGGTCAAAACAAGATCGACATCGTAATCTCGGCGTGCGTGATCGATCACATCGGCCCAGTGCTGCGTTTCCCAAAATTTTTCCACGCGCGCCGAGCCTGGATGGAAAATAATGAAGGCATTGTCGATCTTTGCATCACGGCGAAGCTTTTCCGCTTTTTCGCGCGCGGCCCGCGGTAACTCCAGGTGCAGCGCGGGGGAGGCGTTGCCAATCCCGAGCGGCTCGAGCAACGCCAGATGATAATCCAGCGTGTGCATTTCCCGCATCTGATGGCGCGCAAACTCGTTGTAAACGCGGGCCCGGCTCTTTGACTGAACCTTTATCCGATGAGAGACGACGCGTTTTTGCGCGCCGGAGAGAAAGGCAAGAAGGGCGGAGCGATCGTTTCGTGTGAAGTCAATGCAGTAATCAAACTTTTCTCGCGCGACGGCAAAAAACATTGTCACGTCCCTCAGCTTGCGCCGCGTCACCAGCGTCCGATCGACGCTTGCGATGGCCGGCAACAAGTCCGCGCATTCGCGGGCAACAACAAGTGTAATGCGCGCCCCAGGAAATTTGTCCCGCAACGCCGCGATGGCTGGCGTCGTCAAAATCAAATCGCCGATCCGTTTGAGCTGAAGAAGCAAAATTTTCATGCGAAAATTGCGCCGATTAAAGTAGCACAAGCGTCTGGCTTGTGGCCCCAGACGCCACGTCAGCCGGAGGCTTACGTCACTTTGCGCATCGCGACTTCGTAAGCATCGAGCAAGCGCGTGCGGAAATGGTCCCAGGTGAAATTTTCAACGACGCGGCGCCGCGCCGCGTTGCCCATCCGCTCAACGATTTCAGGATGTCGCTGGAAATGCTCGAGCGCCGCCGCGATGGCATCGACATCTCCCGGCCGGAGGATGATTCCTTCAATCCCATCGCGCACGACATCGCCCGCTTCCCGCGTCGTGATTTGCGGCAAGCCGCAGGCGGCGGCTTCATAGGTGACTTTGGCGCTCCCTTCCCATTGCGAGGGAAAAACGTGCACCGTGCTTTGGCTGAGATAATTCTCCGGATCGCGCACAAACCCGAGCGCGCGGATGTTATCGCGCCAGAATTTCTTGAGATAAGGCTTCGCTTCCTCGTGGACGGAACCGACAAGCCATAACTCAGCGTCTGGTAGATTCAGGCGATGCCACACTTCGAGCAGATGGTGAATGCCTTTGCGCTCGATCAATGCCCCGGAAAAAATGGCGCGGAATTTTTCTGGTCGCCGGCCCGGCTTGAAACGATCCACATCCACGCCGCGCGGGAGATAAAATAATTTTTCCTCCGGGAAACCTTGCACGCGAAACGTGTCGGCCGCCATCTCCGATAAGACGAGGAGCAGATCGGCGAGTTCGTACTCCTCGATGAAACGCCTGCGCTCAAGCAGTAATCCGGATTTCCATTTCCGAAACCACGCTGAGCTGCTGGTCGATCCGGTGCCGCTCGGCTCGTCCGCTTTCAGCCTCCCGCGATCGCGATGCCAGGTTGGAATCTCGACAATCGATGGGATTCGACGTTGGTTTGCGACCCGAAGCGATTGCAAACAGTCGCCCGACCAGCTGTGAAACAAATCGTAGCGCCCACTCGTCAAATGCCGCGACGCGATCCAATCAAGATATTTCTTTTTCGCGCCATAATAATAAGGCCGGTCGAGAAACGAGATAAGACGAACTGGATGCCAGCGCAGCGAATGGATCAGCGACGCGGGAATCTCTTTTTGCCGGTTGTCATAGGCGATTGCCTTTCCGAGAAATCCGCCGCGATACGAGGCGCGCAAGGTCTCGAACGCGTCCGTGTCCAATCCCGAACCGCCGATACGAGCGAAGATGGAGTAGAGCAAATGCGCCGGCAACACGCGTGGCGCCGGCGAGGCGGAACGTGACGGGGGAGGGGCGTTTAGAGTTTCACCCGGCATTAGGTTACAACTATTCTGGCGGAACGTTAGCAAGTAAAGTTGTAAGTCGTTCAGATGTCGCAGGAAAGACTCACCATCGGCTTTGTGCGCCGCGGATATTCCGCCACCGGCGGCGCCGAAGCTTATTTGAAGCGGCTCGGGCGCGGAGTTATCGATGCTGGACACAGCGCGCAGCTATTTGCCACGAACAATTGGCCGCGGAACGAGTGGCCGTTCGGAGCGATCACGCGCTTGCGTTCCGGGTCGACAATTGCGTTCGCCGACGAGGTGGAACAATTGCGGCCGCAAGTTCGCTGCGATGTCTGGATGAGCCTGGAGCGCGTTTGGCGCTGCGATGTTTATCGCGCAGGGGACGGTGTGCATCGCGCCTGGTTGGAGCGTCGGGAGAAATTCGCAACGCGGCTGCAAAAGTTTCTCCGGCGATTTAACCGCAAACACAACGATATCTTGCGTCTCGAAAAATCGCTTCTCGCCGATCGAGGCGCGGGACGCGTCATTGTCAATTCGCAATTGGTCAAGAACGAGATTGTCGATCTTTACCGTTATCCCGCGGACAAGATCGATATCGTGCGCAACGGAGTGCCGCTCGAGCAATTTCGTTTCGACAGCGAAGTGCGGACGAAGGCGCGCCCGTGGCTGCAATTGGACAGCGGCGATATCGCCGTGCTCTTCGCCGGTTCGGGATGGGAGCGAAAAGGATTGCCATTCGCAATTGATGCCACGGAAAAGTGCCGGGACCGCCGGGTGCGTTTGCTCGTGGCCGGTCGCGGCGATCAACGAAAGTACAAATCGGCGCGCGCGCAGTTTCTCGGAGAACTTGTCGATCTTCGCCGGGTCTACGCGGCCGCGGACATTTTCATTTTGCCCACGATCTACGATCCATTTTCAAATGCATGTCTGGAAGCGCTCGCTTGCGGGCTGCCGGTGATCACCACGCGCGCGAACGGTTTCAGCGAAATCATCGAAGACAGCGTTCACGGTTCGCTTGTCGATCTGGCAAATGATGTGGACGGTCTTCGCGCCGCCCTCGAACTTTGGTCGGATGACGCGCGGCGCTCGGCCGCAAGATCGATCATCATTGACCGTGCATCGCGATTCGACATTTCGAAGAATGTCGAGAGAACGCTCGCAATCTTATTTCAATCGGCAGCCAGAGCTGCGTCCACGTGAGGGTACGTCAGAAAGACCTGATCGACCCGGGCGGTTTCGAAAATTGAACGCAGGTCGTCATGCAAACCAGCGAGCGCGAACTTCCCGCCGTATTCCTCGACGTCCTGCATAGCTCCAATCAAAACCGCGAGTCCCGAGCTGTCGATGTAAGTGACGCGCGAAAGATCGACCACGAGCCGGCTCGGCTTCTTGCGAATCATCTCGCTGAAAGTAGAAGCTATCCGGGCCGAGACGTTCAGATCGATTTCGCCTACCAGCGGCAGAACATTTTTTTCTTTAGGAAGGGACATGTCGCTTTTTCGGTTTGAGCAAGTGTCATTCCATCGCCGTCGCAATTCGATATTTCGAAGAACGTCACGCAGACTTTGAAGGTTTTGATTCAGGTGTCGCGGCGAGCGCCGCATCGACGTCCGGAAAAATCTGAAACACCTGATCGAGCCGCGCGATCTCGAAGATCGTGCGGATGGTTTCCTGCAAACCGGCGAGCGCGAACTTGCCGCCGTATTCTTCGGCATGCTGCATCCCTCCGATCAAGGCCGCGAGGCCCGAACTGTCGATGTAGGTCACCCGGGAAAGATCGACAATCAACTGTTTTGGCTTTTTCTCGATCATCATGCTGAGTGATGCCGTGACGTTGGGCGAGATGTGCAAATCAATTTCCCCTTCGAGCGGCAGCACATTCGGACAATCTTTGCGCGGCATCGGGCAGGCAGCTGGTGTGGATTTTTTCATTCACACTCCAATCGTCAATCAGTCACCATCCGAGCGTATCGATCATGCGATCGACATCCGAAAGATCGTCGATCAGAAAATCCGGCTGATGTTCTGCCAGCTGCTCGCGGCTACAGGTGCCGGTTGCGACCGCGATGGTGCGCGCGCCAAAGGCCTTACCGCAAGTGATGTCGCGCGGCGTGTCGCCGATCACGTCGATCTCCGCGGCGGAGAATTCGCGGCCATGTTTTTCCTGAGCGCGAGCGAGAGCAAAGGACCCGAGCTGGTTGCGATCCTGATGATCGTCGGCAAACGCTCCGAATTCGAAAAAATGCCAGACGCCGTAGTGCTCGAGCTTTAATTGCGCGCCGCGTGAAACATTTCCGGTGAGGAGCGCGAGCACGAGATGCGGCCGCGATTTCAATTTCTCGAGCAACTCGAGCACACCGGGAAGTAGTTTTCCTTCGCGACGCGGCAATTCGAGCGAGAGAAAATGCACGTAGCTGTCGAGAAACGCGGCGATGTTTTCGTTGGTCGCGGGAATCCTGTGCTTCTTCAAGATGCTGACGACGATGCCTGAATCGGTCATGCCCGCGATCTCGATGTCGTGTAGATCGTCCGCGATGCCGAAGCGCTCGGCCAGCGTCAATTTGAGGGCGTGCACGCCCGCGCCGCCCGAATGGATGAGCGTGCCATCGATATCGAAAAGAAGAAGGCGCTTGTTCTGGTTTGTCATATCGAGCGGAGTCGAGACATCAGCGCCTACAATTTACGCGGGTCAAAGCACCGGCGCCCGCATCATCAGTACCGCGATCATGCTGCCGAGAAAGACGAGCAATGCAACGGCCGCGGCGGCGAGAATGACGGTGCGAATCGGGTCGTTCTTTTGTTTCCGGCGCGGGAATGGAGATGCGTTTGTAAAATCGAAAGGCGCTACACTCGATTCCGCTGGTTTCGCTTCAAGTTCCTCGAGCTCTGGCAACGGCAGTGATCCGCGCATGTCCGGCTCGAAGAGCGCGTCCACCGCGCCAAAGCGAATTCGGTCGTCGAAGCGCAGCGCGGTTTCTGTCACCGGAATGCCATTGACGCGCGTGCCGTTGGTCGACTCAAGATCTTTGAGTCGGTAAACTTCACCAGCGAGTCGCAACTGAGCGTGCCGCCCTGAGACCGACGGATCGTCGATCACGATCATGTTATCCGGCGCGCGACCAATGGTGATCACCTCGTCGGTGAGATCGTGCGGAGCTCCACTGATACTTAGCTTGGGCATATTTATTCTCAGGGTAGCGAAATTTCGACCACAAGCGAGACGCTTGTGCTACTTCTGCTCTGCTCGCATAGTGCGGCTTTCATGGCAGTCGAGTTGACGCGTAATTTCTGCATCATCGCGCACATCGATCACGGCAAGACGACGTTGTCGGATCGGTTGCTCGAGCGCACGGGCACAATTCATGAACGGGACAAGCAGGACCAACTGCTCGATTCGATGGATCTCGAGCGGGAGCGCGGGATCACGATCAAGGCGCATCCGGTGACCATGCGTTACACGAGCAAATCAGGCGAAACGTATCGGCTGAACCTGCTCGACACGCCGGGGCACGTCGATTTTGCCTACGAAGTTTCGCGAAGTCTCGCGGCGTGCGAAGGGGCACTGTTGGTGGTGGACGCAGCGCAGGGGGTTGAAGCGCAAACCGTGGCAAACGTGCATCTCGCGCACAAGCAAGGCCTCACGATCGTGCCAGTTATCAACAAAATCGATCTGCCAAATGCTGATGTGCCCGCCGTCCATCGGCAATTGGAAGAAATTCTTGCCATCCCGTCCGAGGAAGCGATCGAAGCCAGCGCGAAAATGGGAATCGGCATCGAGGAAATTTTGGAAGCGATTGTGCAGCGAATTCCAGCGCCGCAAAAACCGACGGACCAAACATTGCGCGCTCTTGTGTTTGATTCGGTGTTCGATGTTTACCGCGGCGTGGTTGGTTACGTGCGTGTCGTTTCTGGAACGATGGAGGCAAATCATGCGATCAAATTGATGAGCAACGATACGCGCTACGAGATCAAGGAAGTGGGCGTGTTCACGCCGAAGATGTTCGTGCAGCCGGGACTGGAAGCGGGCGATGTCGGTTATTTCATCGCCAACATCAAAAGCACCGCCGACATGAAAATCGGCGATACGATTACCGATCAGCGTAACCCGGCGCGCGCGCCGCTGCCCGGATTTCAGGAAATTCATCCGATGGTCTTCAGCGGAATTTATCCGATTAACACCAGCGACTTCGAGCATTTAAAGGCGGCGATCGCGAAGCTACGCTTGAACGACGCCGCGTTCATCTACACGCCGGAAAGCTCAGTTGCGCTCGGCTTCGGTTTTCGCTGCGGATTTCTTGGACTGCTGCACATGGAAATCATCCAGGAGCGACTGCGCCGTGAGTACAACATGGATATCATCGCCACTTCGCCCAGCGTGGTTTACGAAGTGGCGACGACGCGTGGCGATACACTTTTGATCGACAATCCCGCGCATCTGCCGAATCCGAGCATGATCAGAGAAATCCGCGAGCCGATTGTGACAGCGTATGTGCTTTGTCCGAACGAAAACATTGGTGACATCTTGCAGCTCATTCTCGAGAAGCGCGGACAAATGGATCACACGGAGTCGCTCGACACGCGGCGGGTGATGTTGCATTGCGAGCTGCCGCTGAACGAAATTCTGGTCGATTTTAACGACAAGATTAAATCGATCACGCGCGGTTACGGCTCGATGGATTACGAGCACACCGGTTATCGCCCGGCGAAATTGGTGAAGCTCGATCTGCTCGTGAATGGCGAGCCGATCGATGCGTTCTCGACCGTCGTGCACAAAGATCGCGCCGAAGCGAGGGGACGCCAGTTGGCATCGAAGTTGAAAGAAGTGATCCCGCGGCAGCTCTATCAAGTCGCGATCCAGGCGGCGATCGGCGGAAAAATTATTGCGCGGGAAAGCGTTTCCGCCTTGCGAAAAAACGTGACCGCGAAATGCTACGGCGGCGATATCACGCGGAAGCGGAAATTGCTCGAGAAACAAAAAGAAGGAAAAAAACGCATGAAGAGCATCGGCAAGATCAACATTCCGCAGGAAGCGTTTATCGAAGTGCTAAAAGCACAATGAAGCAGGTTGAATGACGAAATCCGAATAACGAATGACGAAGGAAATCCGAATGACTAAATCTAAAACGGCGGTGAGATCGCGGCGTAATCCTTTATCATTCGAGCTTCGTCATTCATCCGGCATTCGGCATTCGAGCTTCGTCATTCTCAATGACGTTCCTCGACTCCGCTCGGAATGACAGAATAGATCGGCATGTTTACGCCCCGCTACATAAAACAGAGCAGGCTGCTCTTGCGGCATGCGCAAAAGTACTTGCGCTACAAGAACGATCTGCTCGCTGCATCGACAAGGGAAGAACTGGCCGCGGCCACGCAAAATCTGCGAGCGGCTTTACAGAAGCACGATCACAATCGCATCCAAAGCCAAGCCGAAGCGCTCGACGAAAAATTGCACAAGCTCGCGCCGCTGACTTGGGAGTCGCACTGGCGGGAAAATTGCGAAGTGATCCTGGTCGCGATCGTCGTCGCGGTCGGAATCCGCTCATATTTTTTGCAGCCGTTCAAGATTCCTACCGGCTCAATGCAACCGACCTTAAATGGAATCATCGGCCATCCGAGCACGGCGCCAGCGCCGAACATTCTGCGGCAAATCGGCGAGTTCATTATGCTCGGCCGCAATTACATCGACGTCGTGTCGCGCGAGGATGATCAGGTCCTGCAAATCGAGCAGAAGAAATTTCTCTTCTTTTTCACTTTCTCGCGTCTCACCTGTCGGCATCAAAAGTTTCTCGTTTACGCTCCGCCGGAAACGCTCATTCATGATTTCAACGTTTTCCCGGAACGGGTTTGCCGGCGCGATGAGATTATCGCTCGGGGCGCGGTGGACACGGGTGATCAGGTCTTCGTCGATAAACTTAGTTACAACTTCGTCAAGCCGCACCGCGGCGACGTATTTGTTTTCCGCACGAATCATATCTTGGGGATTCGCGAAGATCCGGAAACCGGCGCGCCTTTCTACATCAAGCGCCTGGCTGGGTTGCCCGGTGATACGCTGCGGATTGATCCGCCCCGGCTTTATGTGAATGGAAAAATCGCGGAAGGCTTTGGTTTCGCCCGCGTCATGGCGGCGAAGTTGCCCTATCGCGGCTATGCTCTGGGCCGCGATTATCTGGCGGAGTCAACTCATTCGTTTGTTGTGCCGGAGCATGGTTATTTCGCGATGGGCGACAACAGTTACAACAGCTACGACAGCCGCTACTGGGGGCCGGTGCCGGAGGAGAATCTGGTCGGGCGAGGCCTGTTTGTTTACTGGCCGTTCAATCGACACTGGGGATTGATTCGTTAGGCCATTTTTCTCGCTCATGCTCTCCAGTTTGCCGCGAGTGTATCCGCTCCTCGGGCTTTGCGGTGGATACGCGATCGTGATGCTTTTCAATCCAGTGCGCGAGGCGCTGGGCGATGGATTTCGGTGCATTGCCCGCTTCAAACGTCTCTGGCTGACGTTTGTCCTGCTCGGTTTTGCCTACTCCGTCTTTCAATTTGCCACCTTCACTCCCATCCAGAACTCGGCGGATCTCGATCTAAACCAGGTCACGTCGCTGCCGAGTTGGTATTGGCCGAGACTGGCGGAGGTATGGCGCGAGACGCCATTGCCCGCGCTGGAAGGTGTCGCGGGAATTTTCGATAACGCGACGACCACTTATCCGCTTTCCGTGGTCGCCGCCGTGCTCATGGTCGTCAACTGGCGCGGTCTGCATGGCGCGTTGCTGCGCGCTTTACGGAAACGATATCGTTTCTGGAGTTATTTCATTTACTTGATCCTCCTCCTCAGCGCCTTGGCGTCGCTCTTCAAGCCGATCGTGTTTTGGCGGTTGCCAGAGTGGGGCGGAGCGGTCCCGGCCGCGGGGCTGCTGCAAATTTCCGCCACAGTGGATGCCGTTGCGTTCATCTTCGAATATCTCTTCGGCGTTTATATTCAGGTTTATTTGATCACTGTTTGTCTGGCGTGGGTGAAGGGCGTGAGTTTCGAAGAAGGCGAGCTCTGCCGCTTCGCCATGCGCCGCTTCAGTTATGTCTTGAAGTGGGCCGGCATCGTCGTGCTGGTGAGCACGTTGATCGTGCGGATGCCGCTGCTGCTCGCCTACTTCACGCATATTCCAAATGTGCTCGATTACCTGCCGCTCGAGCGCGTCGTCATGAGCGGTTTGATCATTGCTTTTTGCTCCGTCCAAATCTCGCTTGCCCTGCATAACGAAACCTTGGGCGCAGCAATCCGCGCGCATCGGCAATTCATCGGGGCGAACGCGCATCGCGTCGGCTGGTTCCTGTTCATCTGCGCAATGCACTTTTTCTTCATCATGGCGTGCGATGCCATTGCGCGCGCCGCCATCACCGATCGGCTGGTTGTCCTCTTCCTTTGGAAATGCATCTTTGTTTCTCTCCGCGGCCTCATCACCGGTTGGCTCCTGGCTTCCTGGGTCTGTTTTTTTCGTCACTGTGAAACCGATCGCATTGATTGGGAGAGCCGGGTCCGATATTAGGCTAGTTGCGAAGGCGTGAATGTGAATGCGGCCAAGATCACCCGCCAGAGCAAATCGAATCTGGCCCTGGCATTTGTTTCGTTAGGCCGCGAGCGCCGTCAGGACATCACAATCTTCTACGCGTTTTGCCGCGTGATCGACAACATCGCCGACGATGTAAATCTTATTGCAGAGGAAAAAAGACGACGACTTGCCAAATGGCGCGGCTGGTTGCGGAGTGCGACTCCCGACGAACCATCACTCGCTCTCGACCTGCGAAGTTTGATCGACAAATACTCACTCTCGCCCGGCATGCTTGAGGAAATTATTGCCGGAGTAGAGATGGATTTGAGCATCTCGCGATATGCGACCTTCGACGAACTTCGCGCTTACTGCTATCGCGTGGCCAGTGCCGTGGGTCTCGTTAGCATCGAGATTTTTGGATATCGCAATCCCGCCTGCAAAGAGTATGCGATCCAGCTCGGGCTAGCCTTGCAAATGACGAACATCATTCGTGATGTCGGGAAAGATTTGCGGGATGGCCGGATTTATTTACCGCGGGAAGATCTGGTGCGGTTCGATTATTCTGAAACGGAACTGCAAGACCGGCAATATAACGAGCGCTTCGTTCGCCTGATGGAGTTCGAAGCGGCGCGGGCGCGGCAGTTTTTCACCCGCGCGGCGGCGTTGCTTCCGCGCGAAGATCGACAATCGATGGTCGCGGCCGAGATCATGGGTTCGGTTTATCGCGGCCTGCTTCGCCAAATGGAGCTGGACAAATTTCGCGTTTTCGAAAAAGAATACCGGCTCAACAAACTGGAGAAAGCCGGCCGGATCGTGGCGCAACTGCTTAAGTCTTTGTGAATTTGCCGCGTCAAGCATCCGTCTGACTTTTCCATTACGAAAGCTTAATCATGAATATGAAAACGAAATTGGTCACAATTATTTCTGTAGTGGCAGTAAGCGGACTTGCTCTAATTTTCTCCAACACGGCGGTGGGCCAGGAGAGAACCGGAGATCAATACGCAAGACCACCTTCTGGCGCAAACCAACCTGCCGCACTTCCGTCTCCTGGATCGAAAGGTTCGGGTGGCGCCCCTGTGGCAAGGCCAATCACTCCCGAGGAAGCCGCGAAGAAGTACCCGGCGCCCAAGGGAAAATACCCCGTTGGCGAAAGAGATCCCCACAAACCCTCTGGCGTCATTAATAGCCCGTACCCGCCGCACCAGGAGTTTGATTGCTCGAACGTCGCGCACGGTGGGCTCGTTCTCGACACACGTACGAACAAAGTCTTTGTCAGGCCGTAGCCCGGGATTCGGCGAAATCGCTCCAGAAGAAAAGACGTCGAGGTCTTTTAGTTTCGCCACGCAACCTCCCTTAACTTGCGCGGTTCAATGAGGAACGAAGATATAGATATTTATGAAATCCGATTTTCTTATAATCGTTTCGGTGGTCACGCTGAGTTCTCTTGTTCTTAGTTCGTGTGACACCCCAGCAGGTCAGGGCGCTGGAGCTGGAGCTGCGGCCGGCGCAATCATTGGCGGCGCGGCCACTGGTCATGTTC
>Ga0137415_10002575_pt1 | contig 18051 bp, 17 predicted proteins | sample CZODoug3_1_1_16f_FD_183082 | JGI IMG/M metagenome (GOLD analysis project Ga0137415, IMG submission 183082) | Vadose zone soil fungal communities from Angelo Coast Range Reserve, California, USA - CZODoug3_1_1_16fungal (Hybrid Assembly) | ecosystem: Environmental > Terrestrial > Soil > Vadose...
CCAGATCAATCAGGGCAACGGAAAGCCTGCGCTGAGCGCTGCCGCGCGCCAGGCCTCGAGGACGCCATTTCCTGGCCCCTCGCTCGGGCAGGGGATGCCGAACGGACCGGCCGGGACCTGGAAACGTGGCGCGGCACCGGTGAGCGGACGGGCGAAATCGAGCTCATCCGACGGGTCCGCAGCGCTCGCATCGCGCGCGGTCAGCGGCGCAAGGCCCCAGTTCGCTTCGATCATCCGCAGCACCGAGGTGTGCTCGAACTGCCGGTGCGAGACGGGCTCCCGCGCCCCCCAGGGTGCGACCAGCATCGCCGGTACGCGCACGCCCAACCTGTCGAACTCGAACGCCCTCCCAGTCCCGGTGTCGTTGGGTTGCGCAACGAAGCCATCCTTCATGCACGCAGGCGGCGGAACGTGATCGTAGATACCACCGTGTTCGTCGTAGACGATGAGTAGCGCTGTGCTTTTCCACAGATCCGGGTTCTGTTTGATGGCTTTGTATACCGACGCAATGAAGAGTTCCCCGGCCTGCACATGATGATCCGGATGCTGATCCGAAGCTAATTCCTCGCCATTGTCGCCATCATGATCGTTGTAGTTTGGTTCCACGAAGCTATAGTCGGGAAGTGTGCCCTTGCGGCAATCGGCAATGAACTGCTGATACGTGCCGAACAGCTCGGATTGATGCTGCAGCAGATTCACAATTTCCATGGTGGAGCTGGCTTGATCGTAGTAGTAGAGCTTGGACGTGCGTGCGGGGTTGGCAGTGACCAATCTATCGTAAATGCTCTGGAACGGCTCCTTCACATAGAAAAGATCCATTCCCACCTTTCCGAAAGAAGTGCCATAGTGCGCAAAGGCCCGATTGCAAATAGTCGGGCCCGGGATCGACGAGAACCATCCATTGAAAACCGCGAACTCAGTTGCCAGGGTTGTGAGTACTGGCAGCTTGTCAGGCGTGAAATAATACATGATCTTGCGTGAATGCTTCACATCGCGTTGTTGCTGGAAGTAGCTCTCGATGAAGCCTTGCATGTTGGCAACACGCTGATCGCTTTTATCCCCATTGAAAAGTTGGAGGTCCACTCCCGGAAAATGATGGTCCGGGTCGGGATCAAGCTGGCTCTGAAATTCCGCCTGCGGCTGCACTTTGACCATCGCGCCAGTTCTGTCGGGATTGCTTTCGTTTCCGGTTAAACCATCGATACGGGGATCATTTGCCTTCAAGGCACCCAGCATGTGGTCGAACGACCGATTTTCCATCATCAAGACAACGATGTGTCTAAGATTATCCAATCCGGGGGGCATAGTACGGTCTCTCCGATAACGTGGGACTTATTTTCATTTCTTCTTAGAGCAAGCACTTTTATCTGAACGGAGACAAATCCCGCAATCCTGCGGACTCTCGCGAAAGCACACTTCGGACGAGCCGCTTCTCAGAATTCCTGAGCAAGTCCCTCGCCAAAGCTGCGAACATGCCTCACAAGAGTTTCGTCATTGCTGAACGGTGCTTAGACATCGTAAATTGCAGAAGCCATTTGAAGGACTAACCTTTTGGATACCAGGTCTATCCGATCGGATAGGGGTTCGAATCAATGCCGTTTATTTCCTTGTCTAGACTCGCCTTCCAACTCTAGGAGTGTAACCGGAGTCGTCCGAAAGACCCTTGCCGGGGTCGGAAACATGCTGCCGCGGTAAAAAAAGAATATTGGCGGGGCGCCCGTCGGATCGGGCACAGGGTCATCGTGGAACGGAACCTGCCGGAGACGTGTTCCCTATCGATTTCGGTTACTGACAGAAGTCGGCCATCTATATAAGGTCAAGCTTGCTGGAAACCTTGCGCTGAACTTCTCAGAGACGTCTTTGCGGCTACTTCCAGACAGAATGCAATTCCCACATCGTTAGTAAGACAATTCTTCCGCCAGATCCCTTCGCGTAAACCTCTATTCCGTCACTTCCTGGAGGAGGATAAATCCGGTCGGAAAGCACACGTTCCCCGTCGTTTGCAAACACCTCGATGCTCGAGCGGTCGACGAACACGTGCAGCTTAACAGTCGCGTTCTTCTCGAGCTTGGCGCTGTGACGTCCTGCAAAGTCTTTGCTGAACGAAATGTCACCCGAGAGCGTCCGATCAACGAAGACCTCGCCATGGGCAACGTCGAAACCCACCAGGGTCTGGGCATCCTTGCCCTTGCGCAGGCGAAGGCCAATCTCGTCCGCTTGCCCCGGCCGTAACTCGGCTTCGAACTCGTAGACTTCGCCTTTCGCGCCAGTCTCGCGAATCTTCTGGTTAACCTCCGCCAGGCTGACATTCGCAAGGCGGAGCCTCTCCTGCCTCAGGCTCTCCAGCTCCCGGATCGGGCGCTGCACAAGACGCAGCCCGTCAGCGTAGCGGCGCAGCATCAACGTGCGCGGAATCGACTGTGCTCCGCGCCAGAGCCTCGTCGGCTCGGCATTTGCATACTGCCAGTTGCTAAACCAGCCAATCCACACCCGCCGACCGTCGGTTGGCGATATGTCTTTCCAGGTGTTCGTAGCATAGAAGTCCTTGCCCCAATCCGCCCAGAGTGCCGGGGCATCCGGGACTTCGCTGGAGAACTTCGCGCCGTCGAACCGCCCGATCAGGTAACGCACTCCTGTCCCACCTGTTGGCGCTCCCGGATTGCGGTTGATGATCAGCACCCACCTTGTTTGGTTCGTGCCTTCGATGGGAAGTTCAACCAGGTCGGGACATTCCCATTGTCCCGTCGTGTCTCCCGCCGGGCCGAAGGTAGAGCGCTTGGTCCACTGCTTGAGATTGGGCGAGTCGAGGACAACCAGCGTTCTTGCATCGGCGAGCACAGCAACCATGACCCACTTGCGTTGCGGCTCGTACCAGAAGACATTCGGATCGCGGAAGTCGGGAGCGTCGAGGTCAGCCACTGGATTGCCGGAGTAGTTCGTCCAAGTCCGGCCGCGGTCGTTGCTGAAAGCGATGTGCTGTTTCTGCCGGTCCTTGTACGCCGCGGTATAGATTGCGACCAGGCATGAACGGTCTGACGGGTCGGGATTCTTGCACAGGCCGCTAGTGTTGTTCCAGTCGACGACGGCACTTCCGGAATACGCCATGTACTCGCCGCGAACTTCATGCAGTGCGACGGGCAGATTCTGCCAGTGCACCAGATCGCTGCTGATGCCATGTCCCCAGCTCATGTGCCCCCACACATTGCCCTCGGGGTTGTACTGGTAGAACAGGTGATATTCGCCTTTGTAAAAGACTGTTCCGTTCGGGTCGTTCATGAAGTTCTGGGGCGGAGTAAAGTGATACTGCGGCCGCCAGGGCTGATCGTACGAGGGCTCCTTCGCCACCGACGGCGACACGAGCACTCCTACTGCCATAAGCCCTAAAGATAGCGACATGAGGATGTTTTTCATAGTTCCAGATGTTATCCCGAGGCGGTTCAATGGTGTTTGGAAATGCTCACTCGCTCCAGGATTTGGCTGAGCTGCGCTGGCCAAAGGCGCCAAGTAAATGTAAGAGTGCCCCGGAGAGAAGACGCTGGGGCGTAGATAGTAATGACGCGGCTTGACACGTTGAGCCAGCTTGCTTACATTCGGTGGGTCCCAAAGGACTCGCGTCATGAAGCCCCTTGCCGGCTACCGTGCATCCTACCCGGGAACGCAGCCCTACCATCTCCACCCCCGTATGCGTCTTCGAGCAAACGCTCTCCCACGCAGCCTTTGGTGCAGATTCCGTACACGCTCTCGGAGGTAATCGGACCGTCGTTCGGCTCCGAACTGGTATCGCCCGATGGAGGAAAATATGCACACCCGGAAGAGACACAGGACAACCCTTGGAACAGGGACTCCAGTGGTACGGCCGAATGCCTCCTAACCAGCACGGATCCGTTTGCTTCACCACGATCAAGCCCGGGACGGTACCCGGCCCAGACAACCAGGAGCAGGCTCCGCACCTGTTGATCTCGGTGTTCATGCGCGGACTCCTGAAGCGACCGGCGACTCGGATGTACTTCCCTGGCGACGTGCGAAACACGAATGCCCCGATCATGAATCTGGTGGAACCCGCACGACGTTCAACTCTGATCGCGAAGAATACCGAGGCCGGCCCCGGGATGTTGGAAGGGAGTGTTGTTTTGCAAGGACCAGACGAAACAGTGTTCTTCGACCTGGGACTGTGATCCATTGGCATGGGCTGGCTAGATCCGTGGCAACAGCAAACTCGAAGAAGAAGAGGAAATGGCCATGACCGAAGTGCAGCTTCTGATCGGCGATCGCGATTCTGCCGCAGCCGGGGCGGCAACATTTGTCCGGCAAAACCCGATCTCGGGCGAAGTAGCTACGCGAGCGGCCGCTGCCAGTACCGATGATGCTATCGCAGCCGCAGAAGCCGCCGCGGAAGCGTTCCCTGCCTGGTCTGCGCTGGGTCCCCACGAACGGCGCAAGAAGCTTCTGCGCGCCGCTGACCTGCTGGAAGCTCGCACGTCGGATTTTATTTCGGTCATGATGGATGAAATCGGCGCAACCGCCGGTTGGGCCGGCTTCAATGTTTACCTCGCGGCGCAAATGCTGCGCGAAGCCGCCTCCATGACGACACAGGTCTCAGGCGAAGTGATTCCGTCCGAGATCCCAGGAAGCCTGGCATTTTCCCTGCGCCAACCGGTGGGCGTCGTCCTCGGGATCGCCCCTTGGAACGCTCCAGTGATTCTGGGCGTGCGGGCGATCGCTGTCCCGCTTGCCTGCGGGAACACGGTGGTCCTGAAGGCATCCGAAGTCTGTCCGGCCACGCATCGCCTGATTGGAACCGTGCTTCGCGAAGCCGGACTGGATCATGGTGTGGTAAATGTTCTCACGCACGACGCCGCCAGCGCCTCGGCAATTGTCGAGACCCTCATCGCCCACCGCGCGGTGCGCCGCGTGAACTTTACCGGCTCCACACGGGTGGGAAAGATTCTCGCCGTTACGGCTGCCAAGTATCTGAAGCCGATTCTCCTGGAGCTAGGAGGCAAAGCCCCGCTGATCGTCTTGGATGACGCCGACCTGAACGCGGCGGTGGATGCCGCTGCCTTCGGTGCATTCATGAATCAGGGCCAAATTTGTATGTCCACGGAACGCATCATCGTCGATGAAAAGGTGGCAGATGCGTTCGCACAGAAATTCGTAACCAAAGTACGGGCTCTGCCCTGCGGCGATCCGCGAAAGGGCGAGGTCGTCTTTGGTGCCGTGGTTGGAATGCCTACGGTGGATCGCGTCGCCGCCCTGGTGAAGGACGCTGTAGCGCGCGGCGCCAAAGTGCTTCTCCAGGGCGATCCGCACGGCACGATCATGCCGGCCGTGATCGTGGATCGTGTGACTCCCGAAATGCAGATTTTTCGCGAAGAGTCCTTCGGACCGTCGGTGTCGATTACCCGCTTTAAGACCGTCGAGGAAGCGATCCAACTGGCGAACGACACCGAATACGGGCTTTCTTCTGCGGTGTTTGGCCACGACATTGCCCGGGCCATGGAAGTCGCGAAGCGCATTGAATCCGGCATGTGCCACATCAACGGCCCGACCGTGCACGACGAAGCGCAGATGCCCTTCGGCGGCGTGAAAGCCAGCGGCTACGGCCGTTTCGGCGGAAAAGCCGCGGTCAACGAGTTTACCGAGCTGCGCTGGCTCACGATCCAGACAACTCCGCGCCACTACCCGTTTTAGCGGCTACACGCCAGCGCGCTCCGCCACGACTGAGTGCACCGCGTGCACAATCTTCGACTCGTTGGGAAGCAGATAGCTTTCGAGCGGCTCGCTGTAAGGAACCGACGCGTCGAGCGCAGTAACCATCGTGATCGGCGCGCGCAGATACTCGAAGCCCTTCTCGGCAACCTCCGCCGCAATCACGGCGGCCGCCGACGAATGACGCGGCGCCTGATCCACCAGAACAAGTCGTCCCGTCTTCTTTACCGATTGCACGATCGTATCGGAGTCGAGTGGCGCGAGAGTGCGCGGATCCACGACCTCCGCGCTAATTCCCTCCTGCGCAAGCTGTTCGGCAGCAGCCAGCGCCTTCTTTACCATCCAGGCCGTCGCCACGATGGTTACGTCGGTACCGGCGCGCTTCACGTCGGCCACGCCCAGCGGAATCACGTACGGCCCTTCTGGCACCTCGCCCGTATCAAGCGTGAGCATGTAGTGGTGCAAATACACTACCGGGTTATCGTCGCGGATCGCAGCCGTCATCAGCCCCTTGGCATCCGCAGGGGTCGAGGGTAACGCAATCTTCAGTCCGGGAACACCCATCATCGTGTGATAAAGGCAATTCGAGTGTTGCCCGGCCCAACCGGCCGCAAATCCAAAGCCAGCCTTCAGTACCATCGGCACTTTCACCTGTCCGCCCGACATATAGCGGAGCCGTGGAGCCTCATTGATTACCTGATCCATAGCAACCAGCATGAACTCGCTCATCCACAGCTCGACGATGGGCCGCAAGCCTGTGATGGCAGCACCCACGGCGACACCGATCTCCGCCGTTTCTGAAATCGGAGCAATGCGCACACGATCCTTTCCGAACATCTTCCGCATTGGGTCACGATCGGTCATGGCCATATTCTGGCCGTAGAAGATCACATTCGGATCGCGTTGCATTTCTTCCATGATGGCGGTTGCCATGGCTTCTCCGTACATCATTTCTTGCGCCATAAGACCTCCTATGCGTACACGTAGTTGGTCGCTTCTTCGGGCAACGGCAACGGACTGGCTAGGGCAAACGCCACCGCATCATCCATTTCTGCGCGGGCGCTGTCTTCGATTTTCTTCGCATCCGCCTCGGTGAGGACGCCTTGGTTAAGCAGGACAGCGCGGAAGAGCTTGTTTGGATCTCGCTTCAAGGCTGCCTTGTACTCGTCCTTGTTGCCATAGACGCCCACCGCTTCGTGCTCAGGGAACTGCGTGGGTGCAGGAGGCACCGTGATGGCATTGCCGTGTGCGCTGAAGCGATAGAACTTCGACTCAATGAGACTCGGGCCTTCCCCGGCGCGGGCACGGGCGGCGGCTTTCCCCACTTCGTCATAAACCTTCAACGGATCGGTTCCGTCCACGGTTACGCCCGGAATGCTGAAGGCCGCCGCCTTTTGCGAAAGCGGATCGCCCGCCATGCAGTTGGCATCTTCCAGGCTGATATGGGTATAAGCCTGGTATTGGTTGTTCTCCAGGATGAACACAACCGGCAGCTTCCAAACAGCCGCCAGATTCAATGTTTCGAAAAACGCCCCTTGCTTCGCCGCTCCATCCCCGAAGAAACAATAGACTACCTGGCCGGTATTCTTGACCTGCGCGGTCAGTGCCGCCCCGGCCGCATGCGCGATGCTCTGTCCCACAATGGCAGAGGTCCCCGGAAAGTGATTCGCCGGATCTGCCAAATGCATGGACCCGCCAAATCCCTTGCACAGCCCGTCCTTCCGGCCATAGAGTTCTGCCATGATTTTTCGTGGCGGCGTTCCCAGCACGATCGGCTGCGCATGGCACCGGTAGCTGGGCATCGCCAGATCGTCGGTGTGGCGCGTGGCCAGGGCTCCCACAGTCGAAGCTTCCGCCCCATCGGCCAAGTGAGTGTGGCCGCGCATCGCTCCGGGATGTTCGAGGAAGGTGCGTTTCACATGCTCCTCGAACTCGCGAATGCGAGCCATCTGCGTGTACATCCAGATCAGCCTGTCTTTTCCGAGCTGTTCTCTCTCGTGCATACGTCACCTCTTTGATGGCACAGAATCACCCGGCTTGCCGATGTGACACAATGAGCCCCCAACCGGGACTTGTGTATTTTCTTCCGCGATGATCTTGAGGAGGATGCCGTCTGTCGGAGATTCCAATTCATAGCTCACCTTATCTGTCTCCAACTCGACGACCGGGTCACCTTGATGAATGGCATCGCCTTCCTGTTTCAACCAGCGAAGCACACTTGCCCTGGTAGTCGGAATTCCCCCTGCTTTTGGGACCTTCAGCGTAGTAAGAATCACTTCCCTCCTCGACGATGGTGCCCTTTGTCAATGCACTTCGCGATCAATGCACTTCGCGATCCACCGAGGCCCAATAGGGCTTGCGCATCGTCTTGCGGTCGAGCTTTCCGGCCGGAGTCTTTGGGAGCTCCCGCCAAAACTCCACCGACTTGGGCGATTTCACGCCGCCCAGCTTCACCTTGCAATGGGCGAGTACAGTATCCTGGTTGAGCAATTTACCGTCCTTGAGGACGATAATGGCTTTCACCGCCTCACCCCACTTCTCATCGGGCACTCCAATAACGGCGCACTCCCGGACCTCCGGCAACGCCATGATAGCCCCTTCGACTTCCCCGCTATATACGTTGAACCCGCCGCTGATGATCATGTCCTTCTTGCGATCGACGATATAGACGTACCCGTCCTCGTCCACATAGCCAACGTCACCGGTGTGGTGCCAGCCGTGCGCCCGGATTTGTGCAGTGGCCTCGGGCAGGTTGTGATACCCGCCCGTCAGCAGCGTTCCGCGCGCCACGATCTCTCCGCATTGGCGCGGAGGAAGAATCTTGCCGTCGTCGTTCATGATCGCAACCCGCACCGCGGACGTAGGCTTCCCACAACTGCGCAAGCGTTCCGGATGGTCGCCGCCCGCAGCCGCCGCCACCGTGGCCGGGTCCAGCCAGGTGAGAAGCATCGGCGCTTCCGTCTGGCCATAAGATTGGCACATACACGACCCAAAGGTCTCGACACCTCTCTTCAACTTGTCAGGGGATACCGGTGAACCTGCTAGCAGAAAGATACGCAAACTGGAGTAGTCGAATTTCGCAACTTCAGGGTGCACCAGCAAAGCATAGAACGCAGCCGGGGGGAGGAAGAGATGGGTTACACGGTACTGTTCGATGGTGCGTAAAACTCTCAGCGGATCAAAGTCTGGCAGGATGATGTTAGTGCCCCCAAGCGCGAACATCGTGAACGCAACTACCCCCGCGGCATGAGATAACGGAGCGGTGCACAAGCATACCGGAATGGCATCACCGCCTCGCCAGTAATGCGTTGCCATTGCCGTCATCGTGCCCCAGGCGAGGTTGGTGACGCGAACTCCACGAGCGGGTCCGGTCGTTCCCCCGGTGGGCACCAATCCCATCATCCGATCCAGGTTGCCGTGAGCATCGACCCAGTCCGGTTCCCGTGCGTCGCCGTCGCCTTGTGCCAGGAAACTTGTGAGGGAAGGATTGCCTTCATCATCCGCGTCGAGACAGATGAGATGCCGTAACGAGCGAACCTGCGCCTTAATCTTGTGCGCCTCGTCACGAAATCGACTGTGGTAGAAGAGCCAGACCGCTTGGGAATAGTTCAAATACTCGACATTCGCGTCGGCGGCATTTCGAACGTTGATAGGAACCCACACTGCACCAGCCCGCAGAATGCCCAGCATGCAGAACAGCACGGCTGGGTGATTCTGCGAGTAGATGGCCGCGCGCTCTTCGCCTCGTAAGCCATTCGCCCACATCGCGCGCGCGATTCGCTCGCTGGAACAACGCGTCTCAGCATAAGAGTACCGGGTACCGCCGTCCACGATCGCAGGTCGGTCAGCATAAAGCTCGGCGCTCTTGTCGAAGTGTTCGATCGCTCGCATCACAACCCCCACGGTCGGCCACGAACCAAACACTGCCGCTCGGGGCCACAACTCAACACGACATTTTCAATTTCGAGAGACCGTGACTCTCGAGAACACGCAGAATCTCACGGGCGCCAAAAGCCTCCGCGGCCGACGCAAACCCTGTCTTTCGGGGAGCCACTCGGACCAATTGTTGCGCGGCAAATGCCTGAATCAGTCCAGTCTGGCGGTAGCAGCACGTTCCAAACACGACACACTGCACGTTGTCCGTGCTGCCCCGCCCGACTACAACATCAATGGTGCGGTGCTGACGCGGATTTTCGCGCGGTGGCGTGCCCCCCTGGACCGAGTTCGCCATCTCTGCCAGACGTTTTTCCTGTTCGGGGCGCGGCAATGGCCGAATCTGCTCCTCAAAGATTCTTTCCGTTGCCGCGATTCCTTCCATGATTTGACGGTCGAGCAACCCTCCATAGGACCGGACATTGGCCACCTGCGGGTGCTCCTTAAACCACACCGGATGGGGGAAGCCGCCCCACGCCAGGGCGAGCTGCGTCGGAATGGTGCCGGGGACAGAGACTTCGTAGCGCGCGGCACGTGGCCAAGGCCGGTACTGATTCTGCTCCAGGTAGTACGCCTCGGTCGGAATTACCGCGAAGATGGTTTGCGTCGAGCCAAACGTAGGATTGCCCTTGAACATCGTGAGGATCTCGAGCGTGTCAACGGCGTTGTTCTCCAGACAAAGGCGCGCCGCAGCGTCACTCACCGCCGACATGAATGCAGTTGCGGGCGCGGCCAGCAGTCCGCGTTTCGCAAAGCTCTCGCCCCAGTTTTCCGCCACTTGCCGCAGCCAGGCCTGCTCGCCGCCGATATCCAGGTAGTGGCATCCCGCGTCCAGCGCAGCTTGAATCACGCGCGGTCCGTTGTAAATAAATGGACCCACCGTGTTACAGACGACCTTGGCCCCAGCAAAGAGTTTGGCGAGCTCATCCTGCGACCCGGCGGTCTCGACGATCTCATAGTCGGCGGTTTCGATCCCGGGCACATGATTCATTACCTCTTCGAGACGGGCCCCACTGCGGCCCGCGGCGATGAAAGGAATGTTGTCCTCGCGCAAAAACTCCGCTACCAGCCGTCCAGAAAAACCATTCGCTCCATAGAGCACCACGGGTCGCTTAGTCATATTTCGCTGCTTGGTCCAAATGACGGAGGTGCGTCAGTTGGGAGAAAAACGGTGATTTCTCGAGACCTGCGCAAGATTGACTCGGTCGCAATCCCCGTCGCGCTCTGGCCCGGCCCGAAAACGCCCAGCCGACAGCTCTCCCGCCGATCGCCGACCGCTCCCGGATGGCCGAAAATTAGATCGAATAATTTACCGGGCCCTATCTCGGGAGCCAATTTTAGGCTAAAGTTTCTTTATTGGTAGTAGGTACATTTTTGTAACTTGGTAGCTGCAGGGGAGGCTTGCCATGGAAGACTATTATTGCCCGGTGAAGCTGACGACAGACATCATCGGAGGTAAGTGGAAACCTTTGATTCTATTCTTTTTGGAAGGCAACACGCGCCGGTTCAGTCAGTTGCAACGCCTGATTCCAGGAATGACAAAGAAGATGCTGACGCAGCATCTCAGAGAGCTGGAGAGGGACGAAATCATTCGCCGCAAAGTCTTTGCCGAAGTTCCTCCGCACGTCGAATATTCCCTCACCAAGCACGGGGAGAGTCTTAAGCCGATCCTAAAGCTGATGTCGGCGTGGGGCACTAAGCATCGTGCGCGCTACGGACTGCCCCACGGCGAGGCTCCGCATACCGCACCCAAAACCGGGGTGGCGAATGAAATAACCCGCGTCGAGGTGTCGAGCGGAATGGCAAAAGCTGAAGCCCCAAAATCCAGGCCCGACCAGCCGGCTGTGTTCCGGCAAAATATCGCGGGCAGACTGGCATAACGCGGACAGCGACATTCGCGGCAACCTCTGCCGCCTCCAGCTCAGTCTGCCTACTTCTGATGCACCGGCGCCGCCGTTTCGTACGCCTTCCTGATCAGCTGGCCTTTCATTTCAAAGCGCGGCAGAGTACCGGCTGGAACCAGGGTTACTTCTGCCGCTACGCTCAGGGTCGCCTTGATCTTGCGCTCGATGTCATCTTTGAGTCTGATCGAGTCAGACGAGGCTCCGCTCTGTTCCGCCACGACTTTGAGAGGCGGCGGCACGGCCGGCCCCGGCTGGTTCAGCACGATCTGAATCTCCCCCGTGGTCGCAGGACTGAAACTGGAAACTACATCTTTGACAGCGGAGGGAAATACGTTCACCCCTAAGACGATTAACATGTCGTCGGTCCGGCCGACGCAACGCAGCTTGAGGCTGGTGCGACCACAAGCACAAGAGGTCCCGGTGATTTCGACGCGATCGCGAGTGCGAAAGCGCAGCAGGGGGACACACTCCCGTTCCAGGCTGGTGTACACCAACTCGCCCGTCACTCCTTGCTCCGCTGGCAAGACCTCGCTGCTTTCGGGATCGATGATCTCCACCGCGATGAATTCCTGGCCGTTGAAATGCATTCCACCTTGATTCGGACACTCGCTGAAAATGATCGGGGCCATGTCCGCATTGCCCAGACCTTCGGTGACGCGCGCACCCCAGGTTTCTTGCAGCATCGCGCGGATCGCCGGAATCCCCACCCCAGGCTCCGCACCGCAAAACAGCTTCCTGAGCCCGAGTTCCTTGGGGTCGAGTTTTGCCTCGCGGCGAACGAAATCGGCGAAGTACGTGGCATACGACGGAGTGCAATGCATCGCGTTCGCGCCCAGGAGTTGGGCAGCTAACACAGCCTTCTCGGAAGCACCGGTTCCGATCGGAATGAACACAGCTCCTAGGGATTCAATAGCGTCTTTCGATGACAGTCCGGCAACGAACATGGTAAGACCCGCTGCGTGGATGACAGCGTCGCTCTTGCGCAGACCTTGGGTGTAGAAGGAGCGAGCCGTGACCCTGGTCCAGATCTCGGAGTCACGCCGCGTAATGCCGACGAAGATGGGCTTGCCGGTGGTTCCCGTCGAACTGTGAACCCGTATGACGTCCACCCAATCGGCTGCCCTGTGGCGTCCCAGCGGAGAACAGGCCGCCTGACTCTCGCGAAGCTCCTCCTTCGTGGTAAAGGGGAAGCGGCCCAAGTCACGCAGGTTGCGGTAATGTTCACGCTTGATGCCCACACTTTGGAATTTGTCGCGATAGAAGTCAGATCGAGCGAACAAGTAGTCGAGCTGTTTCGCCAACTTGGTTTCTTGGAGTCGCTGGACTTCTGCGGCAGAGGCAGTTTCTATTTGCGGATCGAGGAAATTAGCAGGGTCTGGATGGATCATTGCGGCAGGGCAATAGATTGATTTTAGCGAGCCTCCATTATAATTCTCGCGCTACAAAGGACGCGAATTTGCGGGCTGTTGTGCTCACGGTTGGTGGGGTGCTGTGAAGGCACGCTCGAAGGTTCCAACGGAAGGTCATGCCTGCGGTTTGACGAGGTCCTAATGCGGGGAACCATGATGGATTATCCGCTAACCCTCTTGCACATTCTCGAGCGGGCGGGAAAGGTGTTTCCGGAAGGTGAAGTCATTTCGCGGCTTCCCGATCGTTCGTTGCATCGCTGCACGTATAAGGATGTCTATCATCGCGCTCGCGCATTGGCCGCTGGCCTGCAAGAAGCTGGGCTCAAGCCTGGCGAACGCGTGGCCACCCTGATGTGGAATCACTACGCTCACTTGGAAGCGTATCTCGGCATTCCAGCCTCTGGTGGCGTAATGCACACGTTGAACCTTCGACTTGCCCCACGAGAGATCGCTTACATCGCGCTACATGGCGGCGCCCGCTTTCTGATCATCGATGACTCCCTTCTGCCGATTTACGAACAGATCAAGGCCTCGGTCGGGTTTGAGCGGGTTTTTGTTGTTTCTTTCGCCAAAGACTCGCTTCCCGCAGGAAGCGAAGACTATGAAGAGTTGGTCAGGCGCGGGGATGTCGATTTTCGTTATCCCAACCTGGAGGAGAACGATGCAGCGTCTTTATGCTACACCTCGGGAACAACCGGCCTGCCGAAGGGTGTTGCCTACACCCACCGATCGATGGTTCTGCACACCTTCCTTTTGACGACCGCGGACAACTTCGCCATTTGCCACTCCGATTCTCTCTTGCCCGTGGTCTCGATGTTCCATGTGAATGGCTGGGGGCTCCCTTATGCCGCGGCGATGGTCGGATGCAAGCTCGTTCTCCCCGGCCCGTATCTCGACGCCGAGAGCTTGCTCGAACTTTGCCAGAGGGAAAACATCACGGTCGCAGCTGGCGTGCCTACGATCTGGCTAAACGTTGTCGACTGCCTTGAGAAGAATGCCGGGCGTTGGAGGCTCCCCAAAATGCGTGTCCTGGTCGGGGGTGCGGCGCCGCCGTTAACGCTCATACAAAAGCTGGATGGGTATGGCGTGAAACTGCAGCAGGGCTGGGGACTGACAGAGAGCAGTCCGCAGGCCACCACCAATCAGATGAAAGCGCACATGCTGGATTGGGCAACAGAGCGGCGTGACGTTATTCGCGCCAAGGCGGGCATCCCAGTCCCGCTGATCGACATGAGAGTCGTTAATCAGGCGGGCGAGGTCCCTCGCGACGACCAGACCCTCGGCGAGGTACAGCTTCGTGGACCCTGGGTAGCGTCCAGCTATTACAACCTGCCAGAAGAGACAAATAAGTGGACGGAGGATGGCTGGTTGCGTAGCGGAGATGTGGGCACGGTAGACGCGGAAGGCTATTTGAAAATTGCCGACCGCACGAAAGACTTGATCAAGTCCGGCGGCGAATGGATCAGCTCGGCCGACCTGGAGAATGCCCTGGTAGCCCATCCCGAGGTGCGGGAAGCGGCTGTAATCGCGGTACCGCATTCCAAATGGCAGGAGCGGCCGATTGCCATCGTTGTTCCGCGGGAAGGAGCGCAACTGGATCCGGCGGCGCTCCGTGAGTTCCTGAGCGGAAAATTCGCAAAGTGGCAATTGCCCGACGCGTTCGTCTTCGTCGACGAGCTTCCCCACACCTCGACGGGGAAGCTCCTTAAAACAGAGTTGCGCAAACGATATCAGGAGTGGAAATGGGAACAGTGAGCGCCGTTACCCGCTTACCACTTCCCTGTTGAGCCTTCGCAACTATCTGAATGTCGCGGCACCAACGCCCAACTCATTGGGCTTGCGCGATTCGACCTATTGGTTCAGGTGGGCGATGCGCCGCTGGACCTCAGCTTCATCTCCCTGGCTCAGGCGCCAGAATACTGGTCCCCAAACCGGCGTTCTGCTTCGAGCCGGCGCAGGGGGACTCGCTTGGCCAGCAGAATACTGGTCACCGAGCGTTCATGACCTCCTACCGTGCTCTGCCAAAATGGCTGTCTACGATTGCTAATGAGTCTGGCGGCTCGTCGACCCGGACGTTTCAAAGCCGCTGCTCAGAACGTAAGCTTCACGGCAAACTGTAGCTGCCGCGGATTCAACATAGTCCGCGGTGTTCCGAAAAGAGCATTCGCCGTGGGCGGAACACCAAACGTCGCCGGGGGAGTTACTCCGGGCGGCGGTGTAAAAACCGGGCACACGGCTTGTCCTCGCTGAGCCTGGAGTGAGGCCGCATCCCCGAATCGCTGCGGCACAGCGCCGCAGAAAATCGGGGAACCGTACACACTGAATACCTCGTCGATGTTCTGCCGGTTGAGGACGTTGAAGGCATCGAACATGAAGTTGAGCTTCGCGCGTTCGGTCAAGCGGAAAGCCCGGGAAATGCGCAGATCCCAGGAGCGCAAGGGCTGGCCGACATAAGAATTCCTACCTGAGAGACCCACACGATCCGTCACCGGGTTGGTGTCGCCGTTAGCATCTCCGCCAACGAACATGGTGAAGGGACGCCCGGATTGGATGGTGATGATACTGCTAAACCCCCAGTCCCGGGTGAGAGCCATTCCTGTGGATGGCGTGTTCGCGCTGAAATTGGCGACGTTGCGCGATTGGGAGCAGGAACGCCGCATGCCGCACGGCCCGGCGCGCACGCTCTTGCAGATCATCGACCGCGAACCCGAGGCGGTGCGCCGCGCGCTGGGGCCAAAGGCGAAGACGGCGCGCAAGATCCGCAAGCCGGCCGCACCGACGTCAAACCCGGCGCAGCGGCAACCGGCCGCCCGCAACCGGCGTCGGGAGGCTTGACCCGGACCGGTCAGACATTGCACGTCAACGGCGGCATGGCGATGGTTTGACTCCGCGCACAGGAATGCGAGCCGCCCCTCACCCCGGAGGTGGGAAAGGGAGAGCGCACCACCGACCGAGCACAGCCTTTGGGGAGTTGATCACAGCGTTTCAGCTGCGTTCGCTCTCCCCGCCCGCGGGAAGAGGGCAGGGTGAGGGCAGTTTTACGGCAACGCTTTTTCAGGGGACATTGATGGGCGACGATCCGCGCTGGCAAAGGATGCTCGATTTCGTGACTTGGGCCGCAAAGCACGCCGGTGCCGATGGCGATGAATTCGCCCGGCGCTTCCAGGAAGACTACATCGGCCTGGCCGAAGCGATTGCCGCTGACCGCGCCGCGCCGCCCGGCGACCGCTCCTTCGCCCAGAAGATACTGGCGGACTTTACGCGCGCCGTGCGGGCCAATGCGCCCGCGCTGCTCGCCGCGACGGCGCGCCTGGTCCGCGATCCGAACGCCCCTGCGGAGACGCGCGCCGAATTCGCCGAGTTGCTGGCGCGCGCCGTCGAGCAGATGCCGGCGGCTTCGGCCCGCCGTCAGTAAGGATCGCGGGCCCTGAAGAAGGCTGAACCATGATCCGCGCCATCGCCTGCCCGTATTTCCGGCGCGCGTTTGGATGGTGCGTGCCGATCGGCGGCCTCGGCGGGCTGATCGGGCTGGGCGGCGGCGAGTTCCGGCTGCCGGTCTTGATGTACGGCATCGGCTTCGACGCGCGCTCCGCCGTGCCGTTGAACCTGCTGATCAGCCTGGTCACGCTGAGTTTCGCGTTGGCGGTGCGCAGCGGCGCGGTTTCGCTCGCCGCAATCGTGCCCTATCTCCCTGCGATGGTCGGACTGCTCGCCGGCGGCATGGCGAGCGCCTTCATTGGCGTGCGGCTCGTCAATTACCTGACTGACCGGCGGCTGGTGCGGCTGATCGCGATACTGCTCGGTGCCCTCGGGCTGCTGTTGATGACCGAGGCGGCTCTGCCGTTCGGGTCGAGCGCCCTGCTGCCCTCCAGCCCGACGGTCCACCTCGCCGCCGGGACGGCGATCGGGATCGGCGTCGGGCTGGTCAGCAGCGTCCTCGGCGTCGCCGGCGGCGAATTGCTGATCCCGGCGCTGGTGCTGATCTTCGGCGCCGACATCAAGACCGCCGGCTCGGCGAGCATCCTGATATCGCTCGGCATCGTCGGGATCGGCCTGTGGCGGTACTGGCGTGCCGATGCGATCCCGATGGGGCGCGGCGCGCAGCGGATCGCGACCGCCATGGCGGCCGGCTCGATCATCGGCGCGGTGCTCGGCGGTCTCGCCGTCGCCTACGCGCCGGTTGCGTTCCTGAAAGTGCTGCTCGGATGCGTGCTGCTGGCCGCCGCGGCGAAGACCATCATGCACAGGCCCGGCGGCTGACCCGTTACAGGCAAACCGCGACATGCCCTGTGGCCAGATGTCATCTGCCGGGAACTTTTACACCGGCCGAATTCGTGTTATGTGAGCCGGCCTTCAACGCGTCCATGATGGCGACACATGACGGCTGAGCCCGCGATCGGGCGCCCGGAACGCGCTGATTTGAGCTTACCTACCGATCACGAAAGCAATCGAGGAACGAAGCGAATGAGCGATGTCGCCGAGCGGGTTAAGAAGATCGTCGTCGAGCATCTCGGCGTCGACGAGGGGAAGGTCACCGAAAACGCCAGCTTTATCGACGATCTGGGCGCCGACAGTCTCGACACCGTCGAGCTGGTGATGGCGTTCGAGGAGGAGTTCGGCTGCGAGATCCCGGACGATGCGGCCGAGAAGATCATCACCGTCAAGGATGCGGTCAATTTCATCGAGGCCCACAGCTGAGCGCACGCCGTGTTATCGGTGTCATTCCGGGACGGCCAAAGGGCTGGGCCCGGAATCCATGCACACCGGCCTCTGGAATATGGATTCCGGGCGCGCCCCTTCAGGGTGCCTCGGAATGACGATGGGGGGATGCCAGGCGCCATGTACTCCTGGAAAATTGGTCCATTAGCATGAGGCGCGTCGTCGTTACCGGCATGGGGCTCGTGACGCCGCTCGGCATCGGGCTTGAGCGGGTCTGGGGCCGGCTGCTGGCGGGCGAATCGGGAATCCGCGCGATCCAGTCTTTCGATGTGTCGGATCTGCCCTCGCGCGTCGCCGCGCAGGTGCCGCGCGGCGATCGCGACTCGGGCCTGTTCAACGCCGATGATTGGGTGCCGCCCAAGGATCAGCGCAAGATG
>Ga0137415_10002577_pt1 | contig 18048 bp, 12 predicted proteins | sample CZODoug3_1_1_16f_FD_183082 | JGI IMG/M metagenome (GOLD analysis project Ga0137415, IMG submission 183082) | Vadose zone soil fungal communities from Angelo Coast Range Reserve, California, USA - CZODoug3_1_1_16fungal (Hybrid Assembly) | ecosystem: Environmental > Terrestrial > Soil > Vadose...
CGGTCTTCACCCAGCGCGTGCCGATCTTAGTCCCTTCGGCGAGGGGCGCGGTCACGAAGACTGCGGCGGGAACGGCCAGCACGCAGCCGAACGCCGCGCCTCCGGCCGCGATGAGCACCTTGAGTGTACGACGGCGGGTTTCGTCTTCCACGCGGAGAGAATCTACGCGCACTACATCGCGTTGATCCAGTCCTTCACCGCTTGCAACGACGCCGTGTCGACTTTGTGCGTCCCCAGCGGCGGCATCTGAATCTTCTCGCCGCTCGTGTCCCGATACCCGTCGCGATAGGGCATTGCGCTCAGAGCCACGTCGCCCGCCTTGATCCGATAAAATCCGCTTTCGCCGGGAGGTTGCCATTTGGAGACGACGTTGACCGCCGTACGGTAAGTATCACTCGAGGTGACGCTGTCGATGCTGTCCGTGCGCAGCCTCATGTAAAGGCCCGAATTTTTGGCCAGCGCGTAGTTCGAGGCGTTGTGACAAGCGTTTCCGCAGTTGGCGTGCAGCGTGCCCAGGGCGGCGCGCTGGGTCGCGTCGCCTGGGATGGGATACGCAGAGGTCGGGGTGTTGGTTACGAGATTTTCTTTCACGAGCTCCGACATGGTGAGCCCGGCCGCGCCCGCATTGGAAAGGCCGATGACTTCGAAGCCGAGTACGCCATCGAGATGGCCCCCATGGCAGGTGGGGCAATCGCTCTGCGCTTCGACGTCGTAGCCCGTTCCCCAGATGTTGGTCACGCCGCCAGTGGTCTCGACTGCGCGCGATTGATCCTTCGACCACACGTAGGTGGTGCGGTACCAGTCGCCGTTCGGCTTCTTCGTGAGCATGCGCGTTTCGACTTGAAGTCCGGTGAGGCGGAACTCTTTCCAGATTTTGGTGCCCACGGGAAAGCGCCACTCGTCCATGTCGCTCGTGTCGATGGTCGTTCCGGGCGGAAGCGCGATGTAGCGCGACTTCTGCGCCCCGTCGCTCCACAAGGTGAAGGCCGGCACGTAGGGTCGCGCGTTCGGCGAGATGCTGCGCTGGGGCCAGGACGCATAGAGGCCGGTGCATCCGAGTTGAAGGGGCTCGCCCTGGGCGCCCAGAGCATTGCAGTCGAGCGGCGGGCCCGCATCGACCGGCGCGGCGACGTCGACGCCAGCGTCGTGCGGCGCTTGGCCATCCTCGGGGGAGCCATCCGGAAATGCGTCGGCGAGGGTGGCGTCGCTCCCGGTATCGTCGTCGCCGCCGTCGCTGCCGCTCTGGGTTCCGATGGAGGCGTGGCCATCGGGATCATCCGGAGAATCCGATTTCGGCGCCTGGGAGGCGCAAGCGCCCATCGACCCGGCGGCAGCGAGAACGACCGCCGGAAACAAGGTCAGCGAGAATCGGAGTCCAACCTGAGCCATGCTCGGTCTCCTTCGCATCGGCTTGCCGACGTAGCGAATCGAATGCCAATCTCGATCGGAGGCGAATACCGAACCGGACCTACGCACATGTCGACACGCACATCGAGACCGCCGAGCGAGGACATCGTTTGCCGACGCGTCGATCACCACGACGCGCGCGATCGCGAACGGGCGCTCGGCATTTTGCGCGAGTATTTTGCGTCCATCGGCGAGGCGGGGGCGGCGGACGCGCGCTATGCGTGGCTGTATTTGGCCAATCCGGCCCTCGCCGCGCGCACCTTTTTGGCGGCGGACCGGAACACGGACGAGGTCGTCGCCATCACCTCGCTCTTTCCGCGGCCGGTTTGGGTGCGCGGGCAGGTTTTTTTGGGAGCGATCGGCGGAGATGGGTACGTGACCCCGCGCTACCGAAGACGCGGGATCATCACACTCTTGCACCGCGATGCGCTGGCGCTGATGAACGAGCGCGACGAGCCGGTGAGCTTCATGTTCGGACCGCCCGAACCGAACAATTTGAAGGGGCTTTTGCGCGCGGGGGCATCGCTCGTGGGGCACGTGCAAAGATTCGTACGCCCGCTCGGTGCCGCGGGATTCGGCGCGCGCGCGGCGCGCTGGAACATGCCGCTCGCGAAGACTGTTCCGTGGACATCTTGGCTTCTTTCACCGCGGAAGACGAAGCTGCGCCTCCTCGAGCTCGGCGACCGACCCGACGCGCGCGTGGACCACATTTGGCAGAGGACCGTGGACGCGCTCGCGGGGACCGAACAGGTCGTGCCGGTGCGCGATGCCACGTTTTACGCGTGGCGGTTCGGGAGTGGGAACGGGAACGGGAACAGGGAGAAGAAGAGGCAGTGTGGCTATTTGGTGCTCGATGGCGAGGAGCCCGTGGCGGCGGTGGCGCTCGAGCGCGAGGATGGACGGGTGGGCATCATTGACGTGACGGCGCCTCCGCGTTCGCTCATGCGCGCCTATCGGGCCATTCTGGACGCGTGCCGCGATGCCGATGCCGTTCACGTCGAGGTGCACACGCCGGCCCCCTGGCTCCAGGCGATGCTGTTTTCACTCGGTTTTTTGCCGCGCGCGCGCAAGCCGTTTCAAGTGCATGTGGGGCCGCATCATCCGGCGCACGATGCGCTGATTCGCCCGGAAATGTGGCGGTACATGTGGGGCGACGGAGACGTCACGCGTGTCCTCTGATGGCCTCGGCTTGCTTGCAAGCGTGCGCAGGCGCGTCACACCCGTGGAAAGTCGCCACAATCGGCGTAAAGTGAACCGCATGTGGCGCGCCGAGGACGAGGCGCTGCTCGCACGCCTCGAGAACGAACGGATCCTCGAGCGCCTTTGGCGCGCCGCCACGGGAAAGGGCGCTCCTTTTCCGAGCCGGCGTGCGGCAGGGTTGATGGCGCAAATTGGGCGGTTGAGCGAGGGCCGTGCGCTGCGCGAACAGGCGAATCGCGGTGAGCTCGGGCCGCTCGCGAACTTCATCGCACGCGCTCCGCTCGTGGAGCCCGCAGAACCGACATCGGAGCTCCCGCCGGAGCTCTTACATCACCTGGCCCTCTATCTGGAGCGGGTGGCCGATGCGATGTGCGATGCGGCTCCCGCCGACGCGAGCGATGCCCGCGTGCGGTCGCTCTCGGCGTGGCTCGTGCTCGTGCGGCAACGCGTTTACTTGCGCGAGCTGGCCCAGGCCGTCGCGGGGCCAGCGCTGCCGACCTCCGAACTCGACCGCGCCGTCGACCGAGTGGCGCTCGATGGGATCGATGCGCTCGGGCGAGAGGCGGAAGAGGGTGCGCGTGGTCTCTCGAATCGCGCCTTGTGCGCATGGCAAACCCTCGCGCGCGTTTCCGAGGCGTGTCTGGTGGCGGCGATGAGCGAGCAGGACGCGCGTCCCGTGATCGCGCGCGCGGAGACGCTGCGCCGTCACGTGCTCGAGTCTGCGCTGGAACCCATCGCCGAAGCGATGTCCGAGGCGTCGGCGCGCGGGACGCTTTCGGAAGACGCCCTCGGCATTCTCCGTCCGGCGGCGAGCCTCTGGTCGTGGGCCGCGCGCGACGAAACGGTGGAACGCTTCGTGGTCGACCATGTCGGCGATGCCGCGTGGGAGCTCTATCGCTCGAACCGTTGGGACGACTTGCGCGCGCTCCTGGCGCCGCTCGTGCCGCTGGTCGATCATCTATGCGAGCGCATCTCCGATCACGGGGAGCCGCTGGGCTATCTCGCTTCGTGCGCGCACATGCTGGTCTTCCGCGCGGAAACCGCCTCCACGCTGACGGAGCAAATCGCACTTTCCGAGCGCGCCCTCTCCCTCTGCCCCGCGCATCGCAACGCGCAGATCGTCTTGTGCAGCTATCTATGCCGGCGCGCCGCCCACGAGATGGATCGCACGGTGTTCTTCGTGAGCGACGAAGCCATCGCCGACATCGAAGCGACTCTGGCGCGCGCCGAGAAGCTGAACGCGTCTTCGAAGTCGCTGGAGGAAGCCAAACGACGGCTCACCGAATTTCGCCGGCGTGTGTACCGGAGGCCCTCGTGAGGCCCGTGTCCAACCCCTTCGAGGTCTACGACATCGACCCGCACGACGGTCCCGAGGCCATTACGGAACGCTTTCGTGAGCTCCTGGAAGACGCACGCACGGACGAAGAGAGAGACCGTCTTCGCGCTGCGTGGGAGGAGTTGACGCTCCATCCGATGCGCCGCCTGCAGGCCGCCTTCGGCGCACACCCCATTCCTTCGATAGAAGAGAGGAAACCGCCAGGACGCCAGGAGCGCCAAGTGAGGGGGTGCGACCCAAAAGAAATGTCAGGCGCTGATTCTTGGCGCCCCTGGCGCCCTGGCGGTTCACTCTCTTCCCTCGATCGACTTCCCAGTTTTCCCTTTCGGCAAGACCCCATTCTTTTTCCCGAACGAAAACCCTAGCGAGTGAGCACCTGATGTTCGTCGACCGCCCCGTTGGAATCGATCTCGGCACGACCAATTCCGAAATTGCGCTTTGCCATCCGTCGGAGCGGCGCATCTATCTGTACGCAGATCGCTTCGGCCGGAAGACGATGCCGTCGGCGGTCGCATGGGATGCCAAGAGCGCGTCGATCGTCGTCGGGCATGCGGCGCGGGCGCGGCGCTCGAAGAAAGAAGCGGTCGTCGAGTCCATCAAGCGCAAGATGGGGCAGACCGCGAAGACCCAGGTGGGGCCCCATGCGCTCTTGCCCGAGGAAATCTCGGCAGTCATTTTGAAAGAGCTCCGCGCGCGTTTCGGCGAGTACCTCGCGGCCGAACGCGATCCCGAGGCGGGCGACGTCGAGATGCGGATCGCGCGCGCAGCCATCACCGTGCCCGCGTACTTCGATGCGCCGCAGGTGGAGGCCACGCGGCGCGCCGCGGAGCTGTGCGGGCTCGAGGTTCTATGCATTCTACAAGAACCGACGGCCGCTGCCATTCATGCGAGCTGGAAACACCGGCTCGGCGACGGCACCTTTCTCGTTTACGATCTCGGTGGCGGCACCTTCGACGTGTCCGTCGTGCGCTGCATCGGCGGCGAGTATCAAGTGCTGGCCATCGACGGCGACAACTACCTCGGCGGCGACGATCTGGACCGGCGCTTCGCCGAACGACTGCGTCTCGACTTGGTGAAACGCGGCTATGCGCTCGATCTCGACGTGCGCGAAAACGCGGACGACGCCCTGCGCTGGTCGAAGCTGGTGCACCTCGCCCAGGAGATCAAGGAATCGCTGTCCACGCGCGAGGTCGTGCACGTGTCCAAGCAGGATCTGTTCGAGGACCAAGGGGGCGAGAGCGTCGGGTACGAGGGCGAGGTGGGCCGCGCGGAGTACGAATCAGCCATCTCGGACCTGGTCGAAACGACGCTCGCCGCGTGCGACCGCGCGATCGCGAAGAGCCGGCAGATGGCTGGGGTGGGGCTGGAGCACGTCGACCACGTGCTGCTCGTGGGCGGTTCGACGCGCGTGCCTCTGGTGGTGCGCAAGGTGACCGAGACGCTCGCGGAAAAGAGCAAAAACCCGCAGCCGCTCCAGGACGAGGTGGACACCTGCGTGGCGCTCGGTGCCGCGATTCATGCGGCGCACTTGGGCGGGCTCCGGCTGGGCGATGTCGAGAAAAAGGCGCGGGTCCTGTTCACGACGCCGCTGGTCGGAAAGGGAACGCAGCTTCGGCTGGGCGTGCGCGTGGAAGAAGCGCCCGAGGGCACGCAAACCGTCGCCGTGCGCGCCCAGGAGCATACTGTTGCTCGAGCAACCATTTCGACGGTGCCCTCGGAGACGCTCCGGCTCGAGGTGCCGCTGGGCGAACGAGAAGACAACGCGGTGACCTTGGCCCTGCTCGCGGCGGGCGGCGCTTCGCTGGCGGAGTTTCCCTTTGCGCTCTATCGCGGGGACGCGCGGCCGCGGGCGAGCGCGCTGAGCCGGCCGAGCGTGGTGGCGAAGGACATCGCGCTCGAGGTCGTGCGGGCGGGGCGACGGGAGCGGAGGGTGCTGCTCGCGCACGGCACCGGCCTTCCTGCCAAGGTCACCCGCGAGTTTTACACGGTCGACCAAAGCGGCGCCGTGGTGTTGCGGCTGCTCCAAGACAGACTGCCGATCAAGACGCTGGTCCTCGAGGTGCCGCGCGACACCAAGGTCGGCACGCAGGCAACCCTCGAGCTGTCGTGCGACGAATCGATGCGCATCGAAGCGCGCGCGGTGGTGGCCGGGCAGGAGCTGTGGGCGCTGGTGGAGGCGCCTTCATCGCTCCGCTACGAAAAGGTGGAGGCCATTCTCGGTCTGCTCGATGAAGCGGACCAGGCGGGACGCGCACTCTGGGGCGCGTACGGGCAGGCGTATCACCGTGAGAGCGAGCGGCTGGCGATGCAGATTCGGGAGCTCATGGCCATCGATCCCGACAAGTGCGAGGCGCTCTGTCAGCGCCTGCGACGGGTGATCGACGAATATCGCGGCGGCGAGGACGAGACGCTCTCGCCACCCATGCACCGCTTCGAACAGGTGTTGAACTCGTTGCGGCGCATCGTGTATCGCGCCACCGGGCCGTTGGTGGGCATGGATCGCGCGGCGTGGGACGCGCGCATTGCGCGCATTACCGAGGAGGCCGAGAAAGCCTACGACACGGCCGATGGCCCGAGCTGGCGCAGGGTCTTCAACGAGACGCAAGCCCTGGTCGAGACGGCGTATCAAGAGGAGCTCTCCAGCATGCGGCACGACGATCCCGGCTACGTGGCGGGGCGGTATGCGACGATGTTCGCTTGGGCCTCGCGGCTCGAGCTCGAGCTCGCGGACTTCGAGCCTGCCGCGGCACCCGACGCGACGTCCGCATCGACGGAAGCGGTGCGCGCCGTGCAGTTGGCCGAGCGGGAACGGCTCGTGGGCTGGCTTCGCGAAAAGTGCTCGCTGCCGCTGGCCGCGGCGTCCACCGAGGGCGGCGACTTGGGGCAGACGCGGCGGACCCTCGAACAAGTGGGGGTGGAGCTCGAGCGAATCCAGACAGCGCTCGAGCGCATTCCGTCGATCGGGCTGGTCACCGACCGCGGTGGGCATGGCTCCCCCCCACCCCAGCCCTCCCCGCTCCACGAGAAAAGGCGGGGAGGGAGAGAAACCTGATGGCGGTACGCCAGGCGCTGACCCTCGCAGCCCTGCGGGCGGCGTTCCAATTTGGAACCGCGAAGGACATGGAGCGCGCCATTGGCTGGTGGGCGGGCGTCAAAGGCGGCATCTACGACGACGAGCTAGCCGCCCTCTGCGCGGATCTCATCGACCGGCAAATGGCCCATGCCGCCGCGAGTTTGGCCGGCGCCGAAGTGTCGCGCTGCGAGCGGGCGCACGCGCTCTATCTGCTCGCCCGCTGCCTCGACGCCGCCGCGCGCATCGAGGAAGCCATCTCCGCCTTTCGCCGCGCGGCCGAACGCGCACTGCACGAGGGCGACGCGGTCATCGCATCCGCGTCCCAAGTGCAAACCGTGCATCTGCTCCTTCGGGACGATGGAACCTCCGCAGAAGCCGTTGCCGAGGCAACGAAGATCGACCGGACCAAGCTGCGCGCATCCGAGGCGCTCTTCATCGCGTCGGTCCTTCTCGAATCGCCGAGCCGATTCGTTCGCGCCAGCGCGCTCGCCACCCTGACGGAGCTCGCGCGGGGCCCATGCCCATCTCTCGGGCGCGAACGTGCCCTGCGGCTCGGAGCCCAACACGCGGAGGAGCGCGGCGACACCTTGAGCGCCGTGGAGGCGGAGCGGCTGGTCGCGCTCGTCCCGGAGCTCGAGGCGCGACGTATCCGCGCCAGCGAACTCGAAACCACGGGCGAAATGTCGCGCGTGCTCGTGGAAGCTGCCCGCCGACGCGCGCAGCACGGCGACCGCGAGAGCGCCATCTCGTATCTCCGCGAAGCGCGCGCGCGCTTCGGTCCGCGCTGAGCGCGACGCTAACGGCTGCTGCCCTCTCGCCCTTCTTCTGCGAGGACGCGCTGTTGCTGCGTGTCGTCGAGCGAGGGCGTGGGCATCGAAGCAGGCGCCGCTTCGTCATCGAAGAAGACGGGGATCTCGGTGGAGCCGTCCCCCATGCCCCCGATCGCCGCGGCCGGCGGCATCGGTCCGGGCGGACGCACAGTGGCGGAGCTGCCTTTGCGATAAAGAACAGCGAGCTCATGAAAGCGCTGGCGCAGGTAGGCGAGCCGCTCGCTGGTCGGCTCCTCCACTTGCGGTCTCGACTCCGACGTGGCGTGCTTCAACGACTCCAGCGCGCGGGAAAAAGCGCCCGCGGTCGGATATCGATCTTCGCGAAACGGAGCCATCGCCCGCGCGAGCACGGTGCCGAGCGCTTCGGGCAGCGCGGGCTCGAGATTGCGGATCGGCTCGGGATTCGCCGCGGCGATCGCACGGAAGATCTCGCTGAAGTGATTTCCCTCGAAGGGACGCACGCCGGTCAGCGATTCATAGATGATGGTGCCGCACGCGAAGACGTCGAGGCGGCCATCGGGGTCGACTTCTCCCCGCGCCTGCTCGGGCGCCATGTAGTAAGGCGTTCCGACGGCGTAGCCGGTGGCCGTCAGTGCATCGAGGCTGTCGTCTTCGCTGAGCAAGAAGCCGTCGAGCTTGGACGCGCCGAAGTCGAGCACCTTGACCAGCGCTTCTCCGCCCACGGGCCGGCACACGAAGATGTTCTCTGGCTTCATGTCGCGGTGGACGATGCCCTGCGCGTGCGCGGCGTGAAGCCCCGCGAGCACTTGGGTCATGATGGTGATGACCGCGGCAAGCTCCTGCTTCGGTTCCCGCTCGAGGCGATCGGCCAAGGTATCCCCAAAGAGGCGCTCCATCACGAGAAAGGGTGTGCCGTCGTCGAGCGGGCCCACGTCGTGGAGAGCGCACACGTTGGGGTGCGCGATGGCCGCGCCGGCGCGTCCCTCACGAAGGAAGCGCTGGAGGATGATCTCGCTCGCGGTCTTGTGTGGCACTTTGATGGCCACCGTACGCCGCAACGCGCGATCGATGGCCTCGTAGACGGTGCCGACGCCGCCCGAACCAATGATGCTTCGCACCAGGTATTTCCCGGCGAGCACCTTGTTGATGAGGCCTCGCTCGTCTCGCGGCACATGACCGTCTACCGAAGACGCAACGCGATGCGGCCCACTCACCACGGGCGTAGGTTATCAGGGTCGGGAAGGCGGTCCGGAAAAACGTCGGGCCGCGCTCCGAATTTTACTTGGCACCAGCCCTGCCCGAGATCGGATGTGTCGCAGACACCTCTGACTCAGGCGTCACGACGGCTTGGAGCGATGCGAACAGCGCTCGACGTGATCGATCAAGATGTCGAGGCTCAGAGGCTTGCGCACCACGCCGGCGACGCGCATGGAATCCGCGCGTGCGGAGACGTCTCCCGATGCGGAGACGAGCACCACCGGGATCGCGGAGAGCGAAGGGTCGGCTTCTTGCGCAGCGCGGAACTCCGAGCCCGACATGATGGGCATCATGAGGTCGAGCAAAATGAGATGCGGTCGCTTGGCACCGGGCGACTGCAAGTACGCGAGAGCTTCTCTGCCGTTGCCGGCGCTCGCTACCTCGTAGCCTTCCTCTTGCAACGCACCCGTCACGGTTTCACGAATATCGACGTCGTCATCCACGACGAGCACGAACTTGGTAGTCACGCTCGAGATGTTATTCTGTGACAATGACGTCGCCAAGCAGAGCCACGAGATTCCTGCTCGCGCGCACATCGGACGAAGCCCGATGTTTCTGCTCTGTGTCACCGTCGAAATGATCGAACACGCTTCGTGTCCCCGTCGAAAAGATCGAATCGCAGCGCCACCGCGGACGCTGTCCTCGGAGGATTCGCTCGTATCGTCGCCGTCGCTTGACGCAATGCATATTCGCGCTCCCACACCGACTGAGCCGCACGCCAACTGTGCTCTGGCATGAAATGCGCTTGACGATCCACGAGGACGTACCCAACGTCGGATTTTACGAAAACGATGAAGGCGATCTGGAACGGGACGGTTGTCGCAGAGAGCGACGATATCGTGGTGATCGAGGGAAATGCTTATTTCCCCGAGTCATCCTTGGCTCTGGAATACTTTCGCCCGAGCGCTCGCCACACCGTGTGCGGATGGAAAGGCGTCTGCAGCTATTACGACCTCGTGGTCGAGGGTGAGGAAAACGTCGGTGCCGCGTGGTACTACCCCACACCGAAACCCGGCGCCACGCGCCTTCAGGGCCGCGTCGCCTTCTGGCACGGCGTCAGCGTGGAGCCGTAGTTTCGACGCGTCGCCTTTGACGACTACTTCGTATCCTTGAAGAAATTTGCGAGGAACTTTCGCGAGAATTGGTCGAAGGCGTCGTGGGCGATGGCTTCGTAGACGACTTCTTCGGGGCGTTCGGCGACGCGGACGCCCTCCATGCGGGGAGCCCGCCAGGTCGTGTATTTGAATTTGTAGGGATGTGCGTCGGCGGGTACGCGGAAGGTCACGTCGAAGGTGACGCCCACGACGACGAAGATGCCGCGCGGAACATCGGATGTCGTCGTGCCGCCGGACCAGTCTGCGGTGTGTTCAATGAACAACGTGGGTACCACCGGATCGGGCTGGGGCGCGTCGGGATCGAGCAGTGGTTCGCCCAGGGCGACGTCGAGGATGTCGCGGGGGAAGACCTGGGAAAAGCGATCGACGATGAGATGGCCTGCATACGCTTCTCGGGTGTGTGCGTGCGCGACGTCGAAGTAGCGGGTGGGAAACGATTGCACGCCCATGAAGCGGCTGCTCTTGCCCACGGCGGCGTCGGCCTTTTCGAGCGCCTTGCCGATCTCACGCTGGAAGCGGACCTCGACGCGCGCGCGCTTCTTCTCCGCGAAGCCGAGCAAGCGTTCGACGAAGGCGATCGCCGTGGGATCTTTCGGGTTGGCCATCGGGCGGTAGGCTTCGAAGGCGGCCGCGTAGACCGCGTGCTTGGCGGCCTGAATCTCCGGCGCGAGCTTATGGTCCGGGTGTCGCTTTTCGAAGTCGTCGAGCGCGCTCACGGTGCCCGCCTGCTTTGTTCTTTCGAGCTCGGCCAGCATCGCCGCGCGCCGCACCGCGTTCACCTCGTTCGGGATCTTGGTCTGCGGGTGCGCTTGGATGTACGCCTCGATCGCGTCCACGGTGCCCGCGCGCTCCGCTCCGCGCAGCTCCGCCCGCGGCAAGAACACCGCGCTCACCTCGTCGCGATGGGGCGAGCTCTTGGCACCGCCGGCCAGATAAGCGCGATAGGAACCGACGTCGTTTTTGGATCGAGCAGTTTCGAACATGCGCTGGTCGCTCCAGATGTTACGGCCCGTCCAGAGCGCATGACCCACCAGGAATCCGATGGCCGGCGCCACGAGCCAACTGCGCGCCCACAGCGGCTGGTGACGCGCGATGGGCGTCTTCGGCACCAGCGGGCTCGCGAAGCCGCCGTCCTGCAGCGGATCGATGGCCGCAATGGCCTTCGGACGAATGCTCTCACGCGCCTCGCGCGCCTCTTGATGTTGCGTGCGCGCCGCGTTGAGGCTGCGCAGCGCCTGCTCGGCCTTGGTGCGCTCGGGCGCGGGGAAGATGAAGCGCGGGCCGTCTTCGAACGCGAGCACGAATTGATTGGCGTCGCCCGGCCCTTCCACCGAACTCAACTCGGAAAGATGGTAAACGCGCATCTTGTGACGGCGCGCATCGATCACGCCGATGGGAAACACGTAGACCCCGGGCCGGTAAGGCAGAACCCGCACATCGCGCCAGACGGCGAGCGCGCGCAGGATGCCGAAGGCCAGGATGGTCACCAGCAGGTACGCGGCGAGGGTCCACTTCGTCTGAATGGCAAAGGAGCTGTCGAGCGAGCCGTATCCGAGACCATACAGAACCAGGAGCAGCAGCGTGGCCACCCCGCTCAAGCCGAGCCAGGCGTAAGGCTCTCTGGGTCCGATGGGCACCTCCAGAATGGGCACGGGCATTCCGCTTCCGCGCACCGACCCCAGAAAGCGCTCCTGAACGGGGCGCGTCAGCTTATAGAAGTCGACGACTTGCATCCTCGCGCGCGCCATACTCTCGCGGACTCCGGCAGAAAGCCAATCTCGTGACGTACCCCGCCATCCTCTTTTCGATGGGCCTTTCGTTCGCGGCGCTGGCGGTGGGCTTGGGTGGCGCCTTTTGGCTTCTACTCTGGCCGGCTGCGGCCTTCTGGACCGTGGTTTTTCTCGGCTACGCGGGGCGCCGCCCGGGGCTGGTGGGCAAGCGGGAGGACGGCAGCATCGGGCCGCTCTCGTACATCTTTTTTCTGCCCTTCCTCCTGTTCTCGCAGACCTCTTGGAACGTCTTTCGATTCTTTGCGCGGGAGGCGTCGTGCAATGAAATCGTACCGGGGCTGTGGATCGGCCGCTGGCCCGGCGAGCGCGATCTGCCGGCGGGGGTCGAGCTCGTGGTGGACGTGACCGCCGAGCTGCCCGTGCGGCGCAAGGTCGTCCATGCGGGGCGCGCGTACGTATGTCTCCCGGCGCTCGATGCTTCGGTCCCCGACGAGAAGCTCTTTCTATCCACGGTCGACGAGCTTTCGGAGGACCCGCGCGGGATGTTCGTGCACTGCGCATTCGGCCACGGCCGGTCGGCCATGATGGTGGGGGCCTTGCTCATTCGACGCGGCCTGGCGCGCGACGTGGCCGAGGCCGAGGCCATGATGAAAGCCAAACGCCCCCTGGTCTCGATGAACGCTACCCAACGCGATTACATTCGCCGCGCAACTGTCCGCGGTTGATGTTATTGTGTTGCGCGATGTCCGATACCCATTCTGTTGAGCGCCGTTTCACAGGCATGCTTGCCCGCATTTTCTCGGACGGTGTCGTCACCGACGAGGAGCGCACCGAGCTCTGGACCACCGTCACCACGGGTGGCTTGGACGCGAAACGCGTCGATGCTCTCTTGCTCGATTTTCTGAACAAGAGCTTCTCGCAATTCGCGGCCGACGGGATCATCACCGACTCCGAGCGAAGCAAGCTACGGGTGATGGTGAACGAGCTGGGGCTCTCGCAAGAGCACCTGCCCGAAGAGATCCGCGGCGCGCTGGAGAGATAACCTCACTCGAGGAGTGCGAGGAGTTCGTCGCGGGTGATGCCGCCGGCGTGGTTGGCTTGTCCCAAGGCGACGTCGGCGAGGGCGCGTTTTTTCTCTTTGAGGGAGAGGATTCGCTCCTCGACACTGTCTTTGGTCACCATGCGATAGACCATGACGGGGCGGTCTTGGCCGATGCGGTGGGCGCGGTCGGCAGCCTGATCTTCGACGGCGGGATTCCACCATGGATCGAGGAGAAAGACGTGGTCGGCGGCGGTGAGATTGAGGCCCGTGCCCCCCGCCTTCAGCGAGACGAGCATCACCGGCGGTCCGTCGTCGGACTGGAACTCGGAGACGACGCCCGCGCGATCCCGTGTGCTGCCATCGAGGCGGGTGAACTTGATATTTGCATTCTGCAAGTGTGGCTCGATCAGATCGAGGAAGCTGGTCCACTGGGAGAAGACCAGCGACTTGTGACCTTCGGAGGTGGTCTCCTCGAGGGCCTCGAGCAAGCGCTCGATCTTGGACGATCGATCGGCCTTCTGTCCCGGTACGAGCTGGGCGTGGCACGCGGCCTGGCGCAACCGCAGGAGGGCCTCGAGGGCGGCGAGCACGTTGCCGCCTTGCGAGAGAGATGCGACGATTTCCTTTTTGGTGGAGACGCGCACGGCGTCGTAGACGCTGCGTTCGACCTCGTCGAGCTCGACGTGGAGGATGGCATCGGTGCGCGGCGGGAGTTCGGGAAGCACTTCGCGCTTCATGCGCCGGAGCACGAAGGGGCGGATCTTGGCGCGAAGGCGCGAGGCAGCCGCGGCGTCGCCCACGGCGATGGGTCCCGAGTAGCGCTCTTGGAATGCGCTTTTGCCTCCCAGCAAACCGGGATTGGCAAAGTGCATGAGGCTCCATAGTTCTTCGAGCCGGTTCTCCACGGGCGTGCCGCTCAAAGCGATGCGAAAGGTGCCTTTGAGTTCGAACGCGGCGCGGGCGGTCTGGCTCGTGGGGTTCTTGATGGCCTGGGCTTCATCGAGGATGACCGTGTCCCAGGTTTCATTCTGAAGAACGGTGGCATCGAGACGGAGCACCGCGTAGGTGACCAGGGTGACGTCAGCCGAGCGATCGAGCTCGCGCCGCGCGCCTTGGTAGATGTGCGTGCGCAGGCCCGGACGAAAGCGCACGATCTCGTCGGCCCAGTTGTAGACGACGCTCTTGGGGCAGACGACCAAGGAGCGGCCGGAGAGAATGCAAATGGTTTGCAGTGTCTTGCCGAGACCCATGTCGTCGGCGAGCACGGCGCCGAGCTCCGCGTCGCGCAGAAACGCGAGCCAGTCCACGCCCACCTGCTGGTAGTGCCGGAGCTCGGCGAAGATGCCTTCGGGGAGCGCGGTCTGCGGGATGCCGGCGAAGCCGTCCATCAAGGGGACGAGTTTGCCGATGCCCAGCGGCTTCGGGGTGTCGAGGGCGTCGCACAATGCGCCGAGCTCGGGGAGGGCCGCCGTCGGGAGCTTTTTTTCCGGATCGCGGGCGGCCAGAAGATCGGCGACGAGGTGTCCGTGCTCGCTGAGCCATCGGGCGGGCAATGGGGCCCATCCGCCGCCTTGCAGAGGGACGAGATCGAGACCGTCGCGCCAGGCGCGCATGACCGCTTCGGCGTCTGCGCGGCGGGTGGCGGTGGGCGCTCCCGCTCCCCGGCCCTCCTCTGAAGGGGGAGGGGGGCGGGATTCGAAGATGACGTCGAAGAGTCCGTTTTCGAGATCGAGGCGGGCGGACAAAGGTTGATTCTCGAAGACCTTGGCGTTGGCTTCGTCGCCCGTGCGCGTTTGCCAGTCGCGCAGCTTGGTCGCGAAGCGGATGGCCTCCGTTCCGTCGAGATCGACGCGGCGGCCCGGGACGAGATTGAGATCGTCGCGAAGGCGCAAGATGAGCTCGCGCTCCTCGTCGCGGCGGCGCACGGGTACGTCTTTTCCGAATGCGATGACCGCGTCGCCATCGACGCGCGCGAGGGGCGGATCGCCGTAGACGAGGGTGGGCAAAATCGAGAGCGTATGGCCCTGATGGGACAAGTCCATCGCAATGCGCGGGCGCAGGTGCGCCGCCCTGCGGGGCAGCTTGTCGGTGCGGACGGTCACGGAGAATGCCTTCTCGAGCTCCGGGATGACCCGCGTCACCAGCTCCGTTTCGTGGGCCCGCGTGAACGTTCGCGACAGCGGCAAGCGCTCCAAGAAGTCTCCCGTGGTGGAGGTCTCCACCAGCGGGCGCAGCACGTCCGGGGCGGCTTCGTTGCCGGCGGCGCCGTTCGCGTCCCGGCAGCGGGCCACGCCCATCGCGATCACCTCTTGGACCGCGGGGTTCTTTTCGATGCGCACCACGAAGCCGCCACCGGGTGCGTCCTCGATGAACGCGTGCGGCGCGATGCCCTCTCCCGAGATGCGAACGGGCCGGCCCTCGAAGGTCGCCACCGCCTCGTGCGAGAGCGCCTCGAGCACATCTCCCACCCGCGCCAGCGGCACCACGTCGCGCGCGGGGGCTCCGAGGATGCGGTCGATGAGGAGATCCTCGTGCGTTGGGACGAAGTCCGTCGCGCGCCCGCGGCCGAGATCCGAGGCCAGCGTTCCGCCGAAGGGCTCTTCGCGGCCGTCGGGATGCACCACCACGCGGTCCATCGTGAGCAGTCGGCGCTTGGTGCTCAGGCGATACACGAGGCGCGCGGCCTCGGATGATGCGGAAGCGCCGTCGCCGCGCGCGTCTTCTTCGCCCTCTTCCTCGCCGAGCTTGTCGCGTTTGTCGCGTTCGGCGCAGGCGATGGCCGCAGCCACCACGTGCTCGCACGGGTCGACTCGGCTTCCGCAGTCGCACGACCACTCTTCGTCGTGGACATAAAGTGTGACCGTCGGTGCAATCGCGTGACCCCGCGCTCGGATGCGGACCGTGATCTCGCCGGCCACCCGCGCGCGGCTGACCGAGTTCTCGCGGGCCAGCTTGACCCCTTGCGACCACATCGCCGGCTTTGCCGCTTTCTTGATCGTCTCGAGAAGCTCCCGCATTTCACCCCCGGTCCTAACCTCTTCCGTCATTTTGCCGTCTACGTCTTTCGCACACGTCCGCGGCGATCCGCGCACGCATGTTTTGCGGGCGCCCAACGGGTGTCGCGGGCGCACCGCCCTCCGCTGTCTCTTGTCGCCGCCAATCTGCCATGGAAAATGAAGCGCGTGATGGTTCCCCCAAACAACCGGTCGCCCGCTCGGTCGTATCGCATTTTTCGTGGAACGGTGGGTGTGGAGAAGCGCGGGGTCTCGCAAAGGGTGCTCTGGGGACCGGTACCCTTTGCTTCGATTGTCGTAAGCGCATGCGTGGGTGGAGGCACTCCACCCGCACAATCTGCGTTATCATCGCCCCGCCCATCGGCGGCTCGCAGCACATCACCAGCATCCATGCGTGGATCTCGGAACCCCGTGCCCTCGAATTTTCCCTACGATTTCGCCCAGACTCGCGCCTACACCCTCGGCGCCCCCAAGCAACTGGTCCCGACCGAGGATGGTCGTTTCGTCCTCTTCCTGCGAGCAGGACCGCGCGATCCCAAGCAATCGCTTTGGGAGACGGATCTCGCGAGCGGGCAGACGCGCGAGCTGCTCCGGCCCGATGCCGTGAAACCCGAGGGGGAGACGCTTTCACCTGAAGAGCTCGCGCGGCGCGAGCGCCAGCGCATCAACACCGCGGGCTTCACGTCGTTCGAGGTGACGCGCGATGCGAGCAAGGTCCTCGTGAGTCTGTCGGGCCGCCTCTACGTGTTCGCGCGCGCTTCCGGCGAAGTGCGCGAGCTTCCCACGGGGCGGGGAGCGGCGCTCGATCCGCACCTGTCGCCCGACGGAACGCGCGTGGCGTACGTGCGCGAGTTCGACATCTACGTGGTGCCGCTCGAAGGCGGCAAGGAGGCGGCGGTTACCCGCGGGGGCAGCGAAATGCGAACGCATGGCCTCGCCGAATACATCGCACAAGAGGAGCTCGGACGCTCCCGCGGCTTCTGGTGGTCTCCAGACGGGGCCGACATTCTGTACGAGGATGCGGATCTGTCGCCCGTTCAAAAATGGACGATCACCGATCCGGCGCACCCGGAAAAAGCGCCCGACGTGCGGCCCTATCCGCGCGCCGGGACCTCGAATGCCATCGTGCGGTTGGCCATCGCGGCGGTTCCTGGCGGTGTGGGCAACACAGGGAACGCGAAAGGCGTGCGGCCGGTCACCTGGGACGATCAGCGCTATCCGTATCTGGCCACAGCATCGTGGAGCAAGAACGCGCCGCCGACGATTTACGTGCTCGATCGCGTGCAGCAAAATTCCGCGCTGTTCGCCATCGATGCGCAGACGGGTGCGACGCACGCTCTGCTGACCGAGCAGGACCCCGCGTGGATCAACGTCGACGCGTCGGTTCCCCGATGGCTGCCCGATGGCAGCGGCTTTCTGTGGTCGACCGAGCGCCATGGCGCCTGGGAGCTCGAGTTGCGCGATGCGCGCGGTGAGCCGCGGTCGACGTTGGTGGCGCCCGCGCTCGGCTATCGCGAGGTTTTGGCCATCGACGGCGACAAGCGCGTCGCCTACCTGACGGCATCCAGGGATCCGACGCGCTCGGAGTTGTGGGCGGCACCGCTCGATGGGACGCAGGCACCGCACGTCGTCGCCAAGCTCGACGACGGCATGGTGCACGCGCGATTCGGCGAGGGCGCGCAGGTCTACAGTTTCTCCGAGTCGACCCGCGGGGGCGAGCGGCGCTTCGGTGCGCGCCAGGTCGATGGGTCCGGGCAGGTGAGCATTCCTTCGGCCGCGGCCGCGCCGCCCTTCAAGCCGCAGGTGGAATACGCCACGGTGGGAGACGAGGGATTCCACGTGGCCATCGTTCGGCCGCATGGCTTCGACCCGAAGCAGCGCTACCCGCTGATCGATGCCGTCTACGGCGGTCCGCATGTGAACGTCGTCACCTCCGACGGCCTTTCGTACTTGCGCGCGCAATGGATCGCAGACGTTGCCGACGCCATCGTCGTGGCCATCGATGTGCAAGGCACGATGTGGCGCGGCAGGGCCTGGGAGCGCAAGCTGCGCGACCGCTTGGGCGACACGCCGCTCGACGGAC
>Ga0137415_10002579_pt1 | contig 18044 bp, 18 predicted proteins | sample CZODoug3_1_1_16f_FD_183082 | JGI IMG/M metagenome (GOLD analysis project Ga0137415, IMG submission 183082) | Vadose zone soil fungal communities from Angelo Coast Range Reserve, California, USA - CZODoug3_1_1_16fungal (Hybrid Assembly) | ecosystem: Environmental > Terrestrial > Soil > Vadose...
GATCCTGCCCCCCACACGGAAGTCGGAAGCCCCCATGTGCGAGCCTTCCTCAGCCCCCTCGAGGCTCAGAGCTATCCGACGGAAATCGGCCGCATTCATCGCGCATCATTCCTATCGGTCGTCGAGGATGCTACAGCACGCCATCGCTGGGATCTTAGCGGATTATTGGGCGGCGTGACCAGGGGTACTACGGTCACGACCCGGTCAACGAGCACAATGGCGATTTATCAATAATATGAGTCAGCTTGCCGATGAATTCGGCAACGACGCACCCAAACAATGCAGGCGGCCCCGGGATCGCTGTTTAGATTTGGTTTATTCACGACGCAAAGCCATAAGAGGATCCACGCGTGTAGCACGCAATGCCGGGAAGTACGCCGCGACAATGGCGACCATGAGTAAGACCACGGGAACGACAAAAAATGTCGCCGGATCTGATGCTTTCACACCAAACAGCTGATTGCGAAGGAGACCCATCAGCCCGAGTGATGCCACAACGCCAACTCCAATCCCCACTATTGCAGTCGCGACTGCCTGAGACAACACCAGTCTCAGCAGATCAGAACGGTTCGCGCCGACGGCTGCACGAATCCCAATCTCGTGCGTCCGCTGTTCTACGCCGTACGACATTACGCCATAGACTCCAACACCGGCCAGCACAACGGCAATTGCCGAAAACAGGGTCATCAGTAGCAGATTGAAATTCTTATCCGCGGTCGAATCAATGCCGACCTGCTCCATCGTCCGTATTTTCAGAACAGAGAGCGGATTATCAAGAAACAACGCTTCTTCAATCAAATGACTGATGCCCATTGGCGGAACACCTGCGCGCGTCCGGATCAGCACGGCAGGGGCTTCCAGTTGGTTTATAAGGGTTATGTCGCCATCAGGAATTTGCGATGGCATTTGATACATAACCGGCTGAGGCTCGACGTCCAATCGCTCCCGAACATCGCCGACCACACCGACCACCTGAGTCATCCCGACTTGATATTCAGGCCCCAGAGATGGGCCGATGAAAATCTCTTTTCCGATCGGATCATCGCCCGGCCAGAATTGGCGGGCCATAGTTTGGCTGATGAGCACGGTTCCGCGAGGCTCGTTTTCGGCAAAGAACCTGCCAGTGACTAAAGGGACGTGGAGGACGTTAAAGTAATCGGCCGAGACGAGACGCCACTGCACATCGCCATCGAATCGGCTCCCTTTCGGCGGCGTTCGTCCGGGGATGCTGAATATCATGTCAACTCGGCCCCCGAGCGGCGCTGCGCTCGCCATTGCCGCGGATTCCACACCTGGTATTGCTTTGGCTCGTACTACGAGCTGTCTGCCTATTGTGTCCACCGTAGTTGACTTACCGTAGCCAGGCCCGACGAGCGACAGCTCCACTGTGAGTAGATTGCGCGGCTCGAACCCTAGACTTACCTCATGCATAGCTACAAAGCTGCGTACCAGCAGGACTGCCCCGCACAATAGGACCACAGCAACCGAAACCTCGAAGGCAACCAGAATATTTCGCGTGCGCTTTTGACAGGGAGTGGAGGATGCCTTCCCGGAATCTCCCAGCGACTCAGTCAGCGCAGGCCGGGAAAATTCTAAAGCTGGCAAGATGCCACACAACGTTGCGGTGAGTACGGCCAGCCCAAACGTAAACCCGGCCACTTTAGGATCGAGCGCCGAAAACCTTCCAAGTCTTTCAAAATCCGGCAATGAGTTTGGTGCAAAATGAAGAATTCCGCGCAACAGCCAGGAACCTAGGAGTAGGCCCAGAACGCCTGCGCCAGCCCCCAGGAACAAACTCTCAGACAACAGCTGTCGCAAAATGCGAATTCGACCGGCTCCGAGCGCTGTCCGGATTGCAATTTCTCTTTGGCGTGCAGTTGCACGGGTCAGCAGCAGGTTGGCAACGTTGGCGCAAGCAATCAACAGAACGAAACCCACAGCCCCAAATACCACCACTAGAGCAGGGCGGACTGTGCGCGTGATTTGCTCCTGCATTTCGCCACCTGAAGGTCGTGCACACCGAACAAAGCCGAACGTGTTTCCGCATAGCGTTGGTTTAGCAGCTGCATTCGAGCAGTGGCTTGAGATAGCGTCATACCGCGGGCCAGATGCGCGTACACGTTTAGCGTGGCTGCTTGATTAGTGCTGTTTGCATTTGCCTGCAGGGGAATCCAAATATCGGCTCTAGGGTAGGGTTTGAAGCTCGGCGACAGCACTCCTACGATGGCGTATGGAGCCCCTCCAAGCATCACGGTTTTGCCCAGGATGTAAGGACTGCCTTTGAGACTCCGCTGCCACAGGCCATAGCTGATCACCACCGCCCGAGCGCCGCCGGGAGAATCTTCCGTCGCGTTGTACGTGCGCCCGATAATTGGGCTAGCGCCGAAGAGGCGGAAATAGTTGCGGGACGCTGCTATCCCCGATACCACTTGGGCTCGCTCACCCGTGTTCAGGTTCATCGCGACTTGCCCGGTGCAAGCGGTTAAATCTCTGAACCCAGGGTTGTTTTGCTCCCAAAACGTGAAGATCGGTTCCTGAACTCCGCCAGCCCCGGAGCGGCCGATCGAGACCATCCGATCCGCATCGGGATACGGCAACGGCTGAAGAAGCACGGCATTGACGACTGTGAAAATTGCGCTATTCGCTCCTATACCAAGAGCAAGAGTAGCGATAGCGGTGATCGTAAAGGTAAGGTTCTTACGGAGTCCGCGTAAGCCAAATTTGAGGTCGCCGAGGAAGACTTCCATCGTTAGAGACCGCCGCTGCGCAGTATACGAGAAGCGCCGCTGGATACCGGCAGGACTTGTGCACTGGTCGGGTGGACACTTAGCAAGACAAATAGGTAGAACGCTGACATGAATCGCATAACATGCCTTTTCAGAACTATTCAGCAAAGAAGTGTACACGCAAAGCGCGGGTGGTTGATGAATCAGGCCATAGCGCTCACAACTGGTCAATGAGTGCGAATCGATTTTTAAATAGTAATCACTGGCAGCAACCCACGATTCTGAACGGAAGAGAGTTGCGAGTTTCTGCCAAGCTGGCGGTGGGGCCTCAGGTCCGTTTCAGCGAGATACTAGTCAAGGCGATTCCACAGAGAGCATACAGAACAGGCTCAATTGGATGGCGGTATCGTGACACAACCTGCGAGGCGTAATAGATCAATGGGTACACCGCGAGGATCGCAAACAGCACTAAAGCTAACGCACTCGACTTCCTGAACATTATTCGAGCGTCTGGTCGTCGTCCTTCAGTCGGATTCGCTCTATGATTTCCATTGGGAAGTCGTGATGGACACGAAATGTCCTTATAGTGTATTCATATCTGGATTGCTTTAAGGTACGTCTGGGCAGATTCCAACGCGCCTTCCGGCAGAGAATCCACGAGTGCGTGAAGGTGTTCGCGGTCAGCCATTTGCAATCTCCGGCCGATGATTTTAGCTGTTTTCGCGTTGCAACTGTTGATAACAGGCGCGGGTGTTGAAAAAGGAGCAGCGGGAAGTGCCGCACTGGGACGGATTCTTTTCGCGGTGGCAGAAGAGGGGGGCCGGTGAGACACTGATCGGCGGGGACGTCGAATTCACCCCAAAATCTACCCAATCCTGGTTGCTGCGGGTTGTGTTCCCGGGGCGTCCTTTTGAGCTCTTCTCCTCGCGTGAGACTACCTCACCGCGGCCAGCTATGACGAGCGTGATATTCCGAAAGGACCCTCCACAGGACGGACAAAACTGTCCACTCCACCGAGTGCGAGGAACAATCGAGCCACGCCCTGCACAAACCGCGTCCTCGCGCGATTCGGCATCAATTGAGCGATGAAGCCGGTGGCGCCCAGGATCGGTGATAAGAGGGATGGGGAGTGGACACGAATGGACGTCTGCTTATTGTAGCTTCCGTTCTTGAAGACAGCCTCGCACTTCATGACCAAGGTCATGTGTTCTAGCCCACATTTCCTTTTTGAAGTCCGTGTAAGTGCGGGGTCAACGGCAGTATTCATGCGGTTTTGAGAGCAAAACGAACTCCGCGGAGGCCGCGACCCAATGGGTGAGAAGCAAAACCAGCCTTTCACTTCTCCTTCAACTCCTCTTTGAGGGTTCGATTTTCAAGGATCGCGGGCCACTTCCGACGGTGGTCTGTTGCTGGTGCGGGAATTGGATGAACGTCTGGCATTGGGCATATGATCAATGCCGTTCTTGAACCAAAGGGGAGATTCCAGTTCACACGCTAGGGGACGATGGCACGGTGCGTTCCATCCGCGAGTCGATTGGGAACGGTCGGTTGGCAGGGGAAAGCTGGCCGGACGCAAACTGCGATTCCCGTAACTCAAATTCTGCGGCGCAGAGCAACCAGGATTGGCGATTAATTTGTCGACGCGATTAATTCGGCTCAGCGACGTCGAGACATCTCCCGGAGATCGCGTATTCCGTTACTCGCCCACGCGCATCGCGCTTCTCGCGCTTGCCGTGGCCTGCGTAGCTGCTGCATTGGTGCTGGTTGATTGGGAAGGTCGAAGGCGTTCAGCCTACTACATCGCCTACTACATCGCCGGGGTTCTTTTCCTTGGCCTGGTACTGATGCGCAGGTTCTTTCTAGCCCGTCTACGCTCTTCTAATTGGCTGGCGAGGATGCGGGATGACGGCCTGCTCATCCAGTTCCGCTCCTACCTGAACTATCACTTGCCTGGCGGAGACGTCACCGTAATCTTCATTCCTTATCAGGATATTCGGTCAGCCCGGCTGGTGCGCGAGCGTACCAAAATTGAAGCGCAGGATGGGACTACGGAAGAGACTTGTCGCCTCGTCGAGCTAGAGCTTGCTGGCGACTTGACGCCGTTATCGAAGGCTCTCGCGGCGGAGCCAGCAAAGCCCGCCCCCCGGGAGAAGACCTGGTATGGAAATACATCGACTCTCTATAAGCACTATCCAGTGCGAATGGTCTGTTCACCGTTCCTGCAGGTGGAATGGTCGGTCGTGCCGCACGCTACGAGCTTCTTGGATGCCTTGCGACCTTACACCACGATTGCCCCGCCCGTTGTAGTATCAGAAGACTTTTTACACATCGGTGACCTGAGTCGCCCAGAACAAGAAAAGCGTTTACACGAATTAGACCAGAGAGGACGGACGATAGCCGCAGTCTACGTCGCAAGAAGGATCTATGGATACGATCTCAATCAAGCGAAGGCCTTTGTAGAGGGCCTCCGTCCCAGGCCGTAAACCTGTCGGCCTAAGAGCCCCTGGAACCGAACTGCACTGTCTCCTCCCTGGGGAAGCCCTTCGGCGGCGTACGGTTCCCAAACTGGACGATTTGCGAACAGCCACGTAGGCAGGGCGTATATATAAGAAAAGATGGGGTTAGAGGAAACCACTATTCCAGGCCCGGACGGCTTTCTATTGTGGCGACATTCCCTGCAGGCCTCGCGTATCCGCCTTTAATCCCTGTTTGGCACGAAATCGGCGCTTGCCGAACGAGCGTCGGAGCTCTGGCCGGGCGTCCGCCCGAATGAGGCGGCAGTGGGGAAACGACGCGTAGACACCCTTCGGGAGTTTTTCTGGAGAAACCAAGGTCTGTCGTTTAACCACAAAGCTCGGAACCACCAACGAAATTGAGGCTGTCGTCGGGGTCAAAGACGGATCACAGGCAGGTTTTGTGTCATGTTCGACGAAAAAGAGAGTGAGACTGGTCTATTTGACCGCGAAGCAGCGACCGAGGACGGGCGTTCAAGCCGCTACTGGGAATCGCACTCGCGGAGGAGGAGTATCCGGAATGGTCGGGGATGGCAGGCCAGTTGTATGCAAGAAGACTAATGCAGCTTCGCGTGCTCGGCTTCGCGCAGGATGGGGAAGTCGGGGTTTGGGTCACGGGAAGGTCTGGGTTTTGGTTTGTACACTGGTGTAATATTGGTTTGAATTCAGGGCGATAGTCAATGATTGCCAGGAAATCGGCGTTGCTACTTCTTGTATTAGCTTCTCTTGGCCAGCAGAATGGAAACGGCTTAGGCCTATCTCAACACCACAGTGGGAGCACCACGAATGGCACAGCCGACTTCCTCAAAGAAAGACTGGTTTTATCGAGCAAAAGAGGCAGACCTGCTTGCGAAGCTGTTTACCCACTACCAAAAAACTACCAGACCTGGACCAACTGCAAAGCTGACGGAGAGCCCAGTAGCTGCGGCGGACCTGATCAGTGCTCGTGCGATGAGTCAAAAAGATTGGTGACTTTTTCCTGCCGTCAGGGCACATACCGCGAGTGCTGGGGCGAACGGGGCAACGGTTGTCCCGGGCAACCGAGCTTTTAATCGCCAGCCCTGAAGGCCTAGGGCTAGTCCGTTGTAGTCAGACCGATTGGGGTTTCAAGTGCGCTTGAGGAATCGGTTACTGTACGGCTCGCCAGTACAGGACTGACGGCCCCGTTTCGTGAAGCTGCCGGCGGCTATTTCGTCCTCCCGAGCCTGCCTCGCCTCGCCCGCGGCTTTTTCTCTCTCATTGTTGCCAATGCCTGGCCCCCTTTAACGCTCCTCCCTGGGCCGAGTGAGAAGGCACCTGCGTCAGAGAGTCGCGTGATTCAGTACAGCACTTCTTTTTCGCCTTTTTCAGAGATCATCTTCTGGAACTGTGTCACGATCTTGTCCCGTCGCGCCATCACGGCCTTCACTTCATCTTTGGAGAGATAACCCTTGGTCTTTTCCGCCAGCTCGTTCGCGTCTAGCGCCTTCAGCTTCTCGAACAACTGCCGGTCGCAGCGTACCAAGTCTTTGGCGTTTCTCAGGTCTTTGTAGAGCCGAAACGCGCGGCTGAAATCAACCCTCCAGATCTTGAAATCCTGACCGATCAGCACGTTAGTTAGGTTTGGATCGTCATCGTAGACCAATTGGTCAAAGACCCGTACCTTGTACATCTGATTGTCCCACGCGTCTGGATCGGGGGGCGCTATCTTCTGCTTGACCCGGTCCGCTTCATCCATCTTTACCGGCAACCACCAACTCAGCGAGCCTGGATTGCCTTGCCATGAGCGTTCGACATATATCGGCAGCATGTCATCCAGAGCAAGCAGCTCGGCCAGCGCATAGGCAGCGATGTTGTACTTGTAGGAATCTACGAAGTTCATTTCAATTCGGCCGCTCGCCATCGTCAGGTTGGTCTTGTGCTCGTCAATAGCCTGGAAAGAAGCGTCATGGGTCAGTGTGCCGTCGCTCAGCGTAAGCCGCCATGGTTGAGTAACGCCTTTGCTGGATTGCTTGCTGCCCACGACCTTAGCGGTGAGAAGGAAATGCTTGATCTGTTCTTTGGTAAGAGTAGTCTCGTCCGCCGCGCTGAGGACGCGTGGGCAGATCAAACAGACCACCGCCGCAATAATGAGGCTCCGCCACTGCTGATGAAGTATGTACATCGGAGTGCCCCCGAATTAAGCCCACAAAATCTACCCCCTTAGGTACCGTTCGGCAACCTAAAACTTTCAGGACGGGCAACCGCAGCGCAGTCCAAATTGAGATTTACTCTGCTCGGGCCCCGGGGCTATACTCCCGCGTACCTAAGCTTAAAGTCCGTCCCAATGGTGATCCCAGATAGAGCGCCGCCTGGCGCGTTGGCTATGGAGGATGTGATGAAACTTTCAGTGATTTTGCTCACGTTCGTATTTGTAGGAGTGGCCTTCGCTGGTCAAGCAACCCCGGCCAGCAACAGCGAGCAGGACAAGAAAGCGGCACCTGCCGATGCGAAAGAGGCTCGGTGGCAGGGCCACATTGTCCGCATCAATATGGACCAGTCAAGTCTGAGCGTTCGTGGCGGTCAATCGAATATGGAGAGTACTGAGAGAACGATCTTGTACGATGGCTCGACCCAGTGGACAAAGCAAGGAAAACCTGCCGAGCAGAGTGAATTCAAAGAGGGCTCCTTTGTGATTGTGCTCGGACATCCTGACGAGAAAGGCGTCTTTCACGCGACCCGGATCGACTTGCGGCTGCCCAGATAGCTTTTTTGGAGAAAAGGGCCCACTCGTGGCTGGTGCTGTGTAGTTCCAAGGCACTTACGGACGAGACGGGCCCGTTTTGTTTCACCCGCTTGAGTTTCAGGCCTTCGTAGTCAGCGCTTGCAGGCGCAGTTTGGCTGCTCTGGCGGTCTCTCGCAGCAGCGGGTCCGCATCATTCAGACACCGATTCAATTCGCCTTCCAAAGATCTCATTCCTAACGTTCCGATGGCATACGCCCCGCAAGACCGCAGCCAGGGATCGTCGCAGGTGACAAGTGCCACCACTGCCTGTTCCTGGTTTTCGATCTTGGTGTGCACCAGCCGTTGTGCCAGGCGAGCACGCTCATGAACCGTGATCTTGCCATCCAGCAGTGGCACCAGCATTTCGCGCAGCTGAGGCTTTAAGACGTTATCCAGGAATTCCAGCGCGTTGTCGTGAACAGATACATTCTTAGATTGCAGACCCAAGTAGGCGCTGTGTATATCAAGGTGAGGGTATAGCAAGCCCAGCAAACGAAAGATCCGCTCCAATTCTTGTCGCACGGACTCCGTCAATGCGCGTGCTACCGGATCTTCGCCGCTTTCAGCGGTTCCCAGTTTGTCGAGAATCTGGTACGACCGGTAGTGCCCGAGAATTTCGGCCCCCAACACCGTCTCCAACATCTGAGCGTCCGTCTCGATCTCAGGGTGAAGGCGGCGGAGCTTGTTCAGAGCACTAATAATGCGGAAGCGCAAGGTGGTGTCGCTTTCCAGCAGGTTCTCCATCAGCACGTGCGCTGCCGCCGGTGTCCCGATCTTCACCATGATGGTTGGGATTTCCCGCCGCGCCTCGATTGACACCGAGGAGTCGCCGAGATGGTCGCGCAATGCGCCGACGATCGTGTCCCCGAACTCTCCCAAGGCCTTAGCGGCTTCGGCGCGCAACTCGTGATGCACCAGCCGGTCCAGGAGGTCGGGCACCAGCCGTCGCTTGCGCAGCTTTCCCGCAGAATGAATAGCTTCCCGCGCGATCACGGGGTCAGGATCGGCGAGCAGGTTCGAGAGTAGCGGGTCAAAGCAGTCTGGCAGCTCGCCTAGCAAGCGGGCCGCCTCTACCCGGTGCCGCTGCCGCCCTGGCGTAGGTTCGCCGACCATCGCCGTTAGAATCTGCTGAGCAGCCTCCAGGATCTGAGTCTCGCCGGGTCGTGCCAAAAATGCCACGACAGCCGAACTGACCGAAAAGTCGGCGAAGTCGCCCTCGTCCTGCATCAGCTCCAGCGGGTCAACATGGGCATGGTGGGTAAGGTAAAGCAAAGCTTCGGTGCGCACGTTGAGATCAGCATCTCGTAGCAAAGGTTCGACGTCCGTCCGCACCGTCTTGTCGCCGGATTCGGACAGAATAGTGATCGCCTTCTGCCGGACCTGCGCAGAGGGATGGCTCAACAAACTCCGGATTGCGGGGTGTGCGGCCCTTTGCCGCTCCACTTCAAACAGGCTCAGAGCGTAAAGGATCTCGTTGGGATCAGATACCGAAAGCTTGGTTGTCAGTAACTCGGCGGTCGAACGGTCCAGCACCGACGTGGAGGCTTGCTCCGCGTCCACTCGATGCTGGCTAATGCTTTCCTTCAGGGTAGCGACATACTGTCGCCGCGCAACCGCGACCGCAACCAGCCAACCGGTTACCAGCAGCAGCGCAATCCAGCTCATTTGACGTGCCGCCAGGTGCAGGGTAGTGGCAAAAATCAGAACGGTCAACCCAGCCAGGCCGTCGCCCAGGCGCCAGATTACGGTATCGATGAACCACTTGACCTGTAACTTGATCCGGGCAGACAGCGGAAGATAAAGCAATTCGGTGGTAGATTTGTCCAGGGAATAACGGAGCACCTGGTCGCAGCCTTTCAGCGCGACCGCGGCGCCTAAGGTCCCAAAAGCCGCAAGGCCGGTCGAGCCCAGTAACACCGTGACCGGAAGCACGAACAGCGCCGTACCTATGCCAAACCTGCGCAGGAACCTGGTGGTGAACCCGAGCTGGAACAAAAGCGAAAGTATGCCGGCATAAAAATTGAAGTTACCGTAGAAAGCAGCTATCGCGTCTTTCTTCACCAGGAACTGCTGCATAAGGGCGAGGAACTGCCAACCCGTCAGGGTGGTCACCAGGGATGAAATGCAGATGACGGCAGCGATCGCCCTCAGATATGACGAAGAGAACACCAGTTGCATGCTGGCGAAAAGATTTCGCGGACCAGATTCGGCAGATCCCTCCGTCATTCCATGCGCTCCGCCGACGGCGACTTGCCCGCTGCGCCAAATGAAGACGATCAGCCCGCTACAAATCAACAGGAACAAGGCCATGCCCAGCAGAAGACTCTCCGTGCCGAACGTCTTGGCGATCGCTTTGGAGAAATAGCCGGCAAAGATCCAGCCCGCAATGGCGCCCCCGCCCACCATCCCGAAAACCCGCTTGGCCTCCCGGGTGGTAAGAACATAGTTCGCCAGAGTCCAGATCTGGGTCGGCGCCAGCACTCCAAAGACTTTCACCCAGATGTAAAACACCGGAAACAGCCAAGCCCAGTGGGGGTAATAGTGAGCCAGAGCCCAGAATATCGCGCAATTGCTGGCGAAAAATATCGTGCTGCCGATCAGCAGCTCCTGCAAAGCGACTCGCCGCGCCACCAGCACGTAGCCCGCCACCACCAGGGCCACGATTACAGAACTGGAAATATCGGCGTAGGCAAGCTGTTTCGCCTGGAAGCGCGACAGGAACAACGCTGCTCCCGCCACTTTGCCGATTACGTAGCTGCTGATCACCAGGAACAGACAGGCACACAGCAGGGTGCCTCTCCCCAGATCGCCGGAGTGAATGTTCAGCGCGCGTTCGATCCACTTTTTCATCCGCAGAAGATTCTCTTCTGTTGTGTAACTGCCTATGGCGATGCGGTCGCTGTTGCCGGACAGATACCATCGCCTGGCGGTAAGGCACCAGGTTTTTCCGAAACCTTGGTGGCATCTTCAACCCCTTCAGGAGCCCCAGAACCTGCTTTTGCGGGCGAAGAAACGGCCGAGGCGAGAAGCACTATCTGCTCGTCCATAAACTTCGCGGTGAATCTTGCATCGCCGCAGATTTCCAGGGCTGACGCCCTGCCCCCCGGGTAGTAGCTGCTGAGCATGCCGGTGTCGATCAAGAACACCTTGTCTCCAAAACGAGGCCGGATACGCGCGCCCCTCTGAACCGTATGCCCTACAACAATATGTGCCACCTTGTAAGCTTCCAGGATCTTGCCTATCTCCGCCGTGCCCTCTTCGTCGCTCCACTGGTCGTAACCGCGAAACCATAAGGGTCCAACAGGCTTCACACTCAGCCATTCTCCGTACTTTAAGAACTCCAGGATTTTAGCTTGGCGTTCTTCGCTCGCCGGAACCAGCGACTTGCGCTCGGCGATGACTTCGGCCTGAGCCGCATTGGTAATTTCCTGCAGGTTAAAGAACGGCAGGATCACTCCCTCATCCTGCAGATACTGTTTCACCTCATCAAACGCTTTGATTTCGTCGCGAATCCGGCTATTCAGCGCATCAACTTTCATCTTGGCCAAGTCAGGATGGATGCCCCCGTGCAAGAAAATCTCTTCTCCAATTTGGGCCAAGGCGTTGTGTCCGCGCAGCCACTTGCCGTATTCTCCCTTCGGGCTGAAGGCCTCGCGCTGCTCAACGAAACCCAGCGGATGCCTTGCCATCCACTCTGCTTCAGTCAACTCCATGGGCTGGGAAAGCTCGGCTATTAACGCTGCGTGCTTATTGCGCCATTTCACGTACTCGTCATAGGCAGATTTCTGTCGCTTCTCGGAATTGCTGTCGGCAAAACTGGCGTAGTTCACGGGCGTGACGTAGCGCAGGTCGCCCATCATATTCATCATCTCGTGATTGCCTAGCAGGCTTACTACCCGGCCGCCAGCTTGTCCCGCTTCTTTCTCGAGTGCCATCATCAGGTCCATGACCTCGCGCGGCTTGGGGCCGCGATCCAGGAGGTCCCCGACCTGGACGAACGTTGTCTTACCGCCTTTCCAGTGGTTTTGCTTGTCAATGAGCCCTATGCGCTGAAGAATGGCGACGAAGTCGTCAAAATCACCGTGAACATCTCCGATGGCGACTAAGGATTCCGAAGGATCCGCTGGAGTTTTCTTTGGTTCCGTCCACGCTAGCCCGACCGACACGAGTACCGCGAGGAGAGAAATGCAAGCGCGTCGGGAATAAATCCGGACCGGAGGGCGGACCATTTTCCTGCCTCCTGCAGCCAAGCCCTGCCGGATCTGAACGAAAACAGTGAGTTTCGTAGGACGTCCTCTATCGCGGTGCATCTTAGGCTGCCAAAGATAAATAAGTCAACAAGCTGAAAATTCAGCACCCCGGAACCCGCAAACGTGACAAAGGCCGCCAGGTAGGCGGCCTTGGTACCGGGAGCCCTCGAGGGAAAGCCGGAAACGACCCGGCGAGCCTGCTTGCACAGCTTGCTGCAGCTACCATTTCGGCTTCAAAAGGTACTGCAATGGGCGGCGCAGCGTGCTGCAGAGGACGCTTGTTTCAGTACAGCACTTCGCTCTCGCCTTTTTCAGCGATCAGCTTCTGAAACTGCTCTACAATCTTGTCCCGTCGCTGCATCACCGCTTTCACTTCACTCTTGGTGAGATAGCGCTTGGTTTTTTCCTGCAGTTCCTTCCCGTCCAGCGCCTTCAGTTTCTCGAATAAGTGCCGGTCGCAGCGTACCAAGTCGTCGGGGTTTCTCAGATTTCCTAGAAGGCGAAATGCGCGGGTGAAATCAACCCTCCAAATCTTCCAATTCTCACCGATGAGCACGTTGGTCAGGTTGGCATCGGTGTCGTAGACCAATTGATCGAAGACCCGGACCTTGTACATCTGGTTGTTCCAGGCATCCAGATCCGGCGGAGTTAATTTTTGTTTGTGGCGTTCCACTTCATCCATCTTCACCGGCAACCACCAACTGAGCGAGCCTTCATCGCTCAGCCATTTGCGCTCGACATATACCGGCAGCATGTCATCGATGTCAAGCAACTCCGCCAGCACATAAGCAGCGAGGTTGTACTTGTAGGAATCGACGAAGTTCATTTCAGTACCGGTAGCAAACTGCATGTTGAGCTTGTGTTCATCAACCTTTTGGAAAGAAGCGTCGTGGGTTATGGTGCCGTCCGTGAGCGTGAGCCGCCACGGGCTGGTGATACCCTTCTTGGACTGCACACTCTTCACCACCTTGGCGGTGAGAAGGAATTGCTTGATCTGGTCCTTGCTTAGGGTTGGCTCGTCTGAGGCAACCACAAAGAGCCGGCAAGCCAGACACGCCACCACGGCTAGAATCAGCTCGCGCCACCGAAGACGAAGTACGTTCATTGAAGATACCCCCGCTGAACCGGCGGAAGTCTACTCCTTCGTGCCGCGTTGGACAAGCTGAAATAGGGCTGCTGAAATAGGACGACGTCCGGGCCCAGACCCATGGCGGCGCCGCTTAGGAGCCAGACGAAACTGGCACCGCCGGTCCTCTCTACGCCGGATCTCGAGGAGCCGCCTTAGGCGTTATGGATGTATTGGCTATCCCTCAACATATAAGAGACGCCGTTTGCTAGCGGATTGTTCTTTTCAATAGGGGATTGTTCTTTTCAGTCTGGAGGTCTATTGTTCTTGCCGGACACCAGATCTTTCCGGTGAACAAGGAGGAAGTCTCATGGGGAAGAAGCTACTCACTCTACTGTTCGTGTCTGTACTTGCCTTCCCGCTGTCAACGGCGGTGTTCGCGCAAGAGGCTCCGGCCAAAGAGAAGGTCGCAAAGGAGGCCCGCTGGGAGGGTACTGTCATAAGAAGCAGTCCGGACAAATCTACGCTGACCGTACGTAAGGCGGGATCAGGCAACGCTGAAATGACGGTCGAGTACGACAGCTCGACGAAATGGGTCAGTCAGTTCCACGGCGATAAGAAGGTGAACGACATCGACTCCAGCCAGGTTAAGGATGGGGACTTCGTAATCTGCAAGGGCGCTTGGGACAAGTCTGGCGTACTCCATGCCACTCTAATCTCTAAGCGGCTCTCCCACTAGATGAGTTTCACTGGATGAGGACGGCGAACCGGGCGGCCCCGCTGCCCGGTTTTTTGCGCGTGTGCCGAACATGCTCGCTTCGACTCACTCGGGGTGCCACGGTTGTTTGATGTGCTTTGGCTCAACCGAACTAAACCGCCGGATGCGGACCCGCAGTCCTGGTGGTGTGGCAGGGGGCGAGTGGGGACCGCTCCCCCTATGGCGATTGATTATCGGTCACAGGCGAACGACTTACAGCTCTTTGCAGCTGCTCGGCAATTGCTGGCACCAAAGAAGTTCTTTACGCGGAACTGTTCCGATCCGACGGATCGAAGCCGCCGAGTCTCTGCCCCACAGTGGCATCCGCTTCCCCCAGAATCCCTGCACCGGCTGTCCTTACATCGAACTGTCTGGGGCAGCCGGACCTGACTAAGATGCCGCCCATGTTGCCCAAGCTCAATCGCAAGCGGGCCCTGTTCGTTGTGACCAAGATCGACGAGATCCTGGCCTGGGAGCGAAGGTCTGAGGCCGAGCGGGATACCCGCTTTGGAACTGGGTCGGTACCTGTGCGAAGTGCGGGCGGGGCAGTACTGTCGGCTGGAGAAGCTGAAGACCTTCGACGAGTTTCTGGCGAGGCGGTTTCCGGAGTCCCGGCGGAAGACTCTCGGCTGCTGGGCAACAGCACCGTTGCAAGGCTCGCAACCAAAGAGGGTCACGAAGACCGCAGAAATTCTTAGGCGGCCAGCTGCGCGGGGCATGAATTCCTCTGAAGCCACTCGCCTTACCCTTGTCCGCGCTCGCCAAGTGTTGCCTTGCTCGATGGGGTTGATTCCCGGAATTGCATTTGGGCGTCCAGAGAATCCAACCAAGCCGCGAAACCGGGACGACATTCGGGCTCGATGCGGAGGAAGCGTAACCCCATCGCGAAAGCGTCATTCCAGACCGCATCCGCTTTTGCCCGGAAGACTTGAGGGTTAGAGCTAGGAAGCTCGAACCGCACTGTCACCACTCCTTCGACCTGGGAAGGACCAAAGCGAGTAAGGGCAAGTCCACCCTCGCTTACGTTCATGATCTTTCCAGCGAGGGCCTCACCCGTCTGGCACAACAGCTCAACGGGCAGGTCAACCTTGTGGCGGAAATATCTGCGGTGCTCGCGTTCCATCCTGGGAAGCGCTATGTCGAGAATACTTCGCAGCTGCTTCTCCTGAACCGGCTTATTGAGCACGAAATCAGCTCCCGTTTCAATCGCCATGCTCACCGAGGTCGTAGCATTTACCACCGCGACGACGACCGACAGCTTGTTCGCCCGACTGGTGCGTATCTGGGCGAGCAGATCCGTGGCGTGTTCCACACCGTCGCAGTCAATGACGAAGCTATCGAGGTGCCGCCGAGCCGAGAGTTCGATAGCGCTTGCAGCATCTGCGCGCATTTCGAGTTCGACACCCGTTGTGCTGAAACCAGCCCGGATAACCTCCAGCAGCGTCACGTCGCTGGTCAGTAGCAAACAGTTAAGACCCATGTTCTCAATCTATTCAACTGAGATGGATTCCCAAAGTGACGGAGGTGCATGCGGCTCGCGTTTGGATTTACTGGATTGCGCCGAACCTTAACTCGTGTATACCCGGAGCCGCCCGCGATTAGGTCAAGCAACATCCTTCCCGCCCCAACTCGGCGTTATAGCAATCTCTCTGTCCTTCCAGCAGAGATGCTTGCGCGTTCGTCACGCCCCGCGCTAGGCGCCCCCTGTCGGCGGCAAGCTCCTGAAGCTAGGCCGGGTGTAGCCTAGCCTGCGCCTCAAGGTCCGAGCGGAATAAGCTGGGACCGCGTGCTGCAGTCGGGGGTGCAGCTGCTTGATCGCTTCGCCCAGGACGACCGGGTTGGCATACGCCAGCCTCGGTACAACTCACAGATCAAGTTCACCGCCCTAGCCGGCAGGACGACCTCGTGGCCTGATTGTGGGCTGGGTGCCAGCTCTTACATCCCGGAGGAGAATCGTTCTGAGCATGGAGAGCCCACTCGACCGAGGCCAGTGAAAAACAGCGCGAGAAGCATTTCCTGAGGTCTATAAGCATTCGACCGAAAGCATAATTCGGGGACAGAATCTGTACCGAGAAACTCGCATGGAGCCGTGAACCCTGCTTCAGAGGTTCGGTGAGCGCATTGGCGATTTGGCAACAATTGAGAATGAGGGCTAACTGCCGAATAGCGACTACTCGGGCAATCCGCTATTGAGCCGTCCCAAGACATCGACGCGATGGAAATAGCGGCGATGTCGATGAGCGAGGTACTGGGTTTCCACAAAAGCAGAAACTCACGGTTTGAAGTGGGAGGCGAAGAAGTTCCACAAGATGTCACGGGTCTTCACCCCAGTGGTGGAATTGAAGTCAGGGTTGAAAGGGACTTGACCGGAAACGTCCATGGGAACGGTATACCAGGTGTGTGTACGTACGGGTCACGCCGTTAATGGTCAGGGACTGGCAGGTCGTCCCTTGCTGTGCGTTGCATCCCACTCCGCCACCATTGTTGCTGCTGCCGGCTCCACAAGAGAGCAGCAACAGCGACACTGAGACAAGTAGGAGTACGCAGCAGGAGGTTTTCTTCATTGCAAATACTCTGGCTGCTGGTCAGGTCTCGGAAGGAAAAGTATTCGCGGCAGAGGCAATTTGTCGTCTCGTTTTTATGCTGGTCTCAGAGCTCGATTCTACTCTGAATGCCAGATTAGAAATGGCGCAGATTTCAGACTGGAGCGTGGAGCTTCTACTTGAGCCCTTGATTCGCGGCCCATTGGAGAACGATCAGGAGAGAGTGTGTAAGTTATTCCGGAGGCGATCGGGGTCTCCATCCGGAAGGAGGCGTTCTCTCTTCAACCACTATGAGAGAGCATCGCGTTCCCGCTAGGGAACAGCTGAAAACGAAGCGACCGGGAACTGCGTCACGCGCGAGCTTTGTCTATCATCGCTTTCCAGATGCCTTTGGATTTGAGAACAAGTTCAACGGCTTCGCGGATCGCTCCGTGGCCAGCGAGGGCCTTCGTAATGTAATGCGCGGACTTTTTTACCTCGGGGACGGCATCGCCCACAGCAATGGCCAGTCCAGCGCGACGCATTAAGGGAATGTCCGGAAGATCGTCGCCGATAAAGGCAACTGCAGAATCGGACACCCCTGCGTTTCTGAGGATTTCTTCGTAGGCTGGCATCTTAACCGGCTGTTTCATATAAATGAACTCCATGTTCATTTCATGGGCCCGTCGCAGCAGTGCCGCGCTTTCGCGGCCCGTAATACACCCCGTGCGAAGGCCGGCCGTCTGCGCCAAAGTGAGCCCCTGGCCGTCGTGCGCGTCAAAGGTCTTGATCTCGAGGGCCGTGCCGTCGGTTTGCGAGAGTAGGGTGACACTGCCGTCCGTCATGGTGCCATCTACGTCCATGAGGAGCAGTTTGATTTGCGCGGCACGTTTCTTGAGTGAAGGGGAGATTTTGGCAAAACCAGCCAAGAAAGCCTCCAGAAAAATGAGAAACTTTAAGGTAAAGGCTAGATCGGTGATCACTTCAAAGTTACTGTTCCATACTACAACTTGGCAAATACCAGCCCCCAGGCGACAGCCAGCCCTACACTAAGGAGGGTACCGATAAGGAAATATTCTGCAAATCGTTCCTTCGACTCCGGAAATCTTGCGATCGACTTCCCGTAGGAATAGCCCCGTGCCCAACGTACGCACGAATTCCTTGCCTCTTACCTCGCACATGCTCGACGATTGAAGCGGGAAATCGCTTAAGAAGATGTGCCAACAAGACCGTAAGGAACAATTTCATGAATGGTTGCATATTGCTGTGCAATCCCTGATCCTTGCACCCTTGCACTGCTCTGTGCATCAAGGGAAATAGGCCTCAATCACCCGCTCCATCGCTTGCCGAGTTTCCTGGATTTGCCACCAGAAACCGCGCCGTAAATTCCTCGAGTGGATCGCGGCTGCAGGAGACTATGCGGAACTACACGGCGGCGGCCGCTGTCACTTATTGCGCGAGACCATG